>ERZ1370068.3471-contig-2582_pt1 | contig 286707 bp, 382 predicted proteins | sample MGYA00561227_ERZ1370068 | MGnify/ENA primary metagenome ERZ1370068 (study PRJEB38410, sample SAMEA6850437) | metagenome | study: Metagenomic assessment of the ecological functions of the soil: analysis of the soil microbiota associated with the...
TTTATGCTTTGATTCTTGGAGGATTCACGTATTTATCGATCACAACTCAAGGAGCGCAAAGAGAAGAAATTGATGAAGTCGTCGGCGAGATCTGGCGGTGCTCCGTGAAGTCGATGGGCATTGGGAAACGTCATAGAAGATTCACTTAATACTCACGTGTAGCCGACTCGGGGATCATGTGAACACGATCACGATCATGATTACTGCAAGATGGTGGAACGAAAAATCGAAGATCTCGGCGGTGGCTTATCGGCGCCCTCCTCGGATTTCAGGTGACCTCAGAGCCACGGCTGCGGCCCCGAGCCACTCCGTGGGAGCGGCTTGAAACCACTGAGCTCCGGGAACATCGCGCGGGTTCGCCAGGCCGTCGGCGGGCAGGCTCGGCTTGCGCGCTTCGACGGGCCGGAGCGCTTCGACGTCTGCCGTTGCTGGTCGCGACCGATGGCCGCCATCGCCGCGCTCGGCATGGATCGCCGGCGATTCCGCCCGAGCATCCTGGTCAGCGGTGCCACCGCCGACGCCGAGCAGTCGTGGCCGGGCAAGCGGTTGCGGATCGGCAAGGCGATCATCGCCGTCGCGTCGCTTCGCCAGCGGTGCGTGATGACGACGTACGATCCGGACGCACGCAGGTCAGGACGTCGCCGTGCTGCGCCGCATCGTCCGCGAGCGCGGTGGCGCCGGCTGGCGCTCGACTGCAGTGTGATCGAGCCCGGGCGCGGTCGCGCTCGGAGATCCGGTCGAAGTCCTCTCGAGGGCTGAGACCGAGCGCCGCCGGTCTACCGCCGGACGGCTCGAGGGAAGCCAGAGATCTCGGAAGCGCTGTGGCGACCGTGTCTTCGTGGGGACCGGCGCAGTCAGGAGCCCGAGCGAGCCGGGCGAAGCCGTTCATGACGGAGACCGCCGGCTCGCCGATCGCAGGATCGTAGAACGGAAGGTCGCGCTCACGACCGCGGCGATGATCTCCGACGCCGCCGGCGGAAATCGCCTGCGTCCGATCTCGGTCGCCCGGCCCGGATCTTTTCGAAGGATGTCCTGAGCGCGAACGATCGCGCGCACCGCCACCGCGACGCTGCTCCGGCTGGCGCGCGATCAGCGCCTCGGTGGTCGAGAGCGCCGCGAGCGTGTGCTGACCGGCCCCGGGCGGGCCGTCGCCACGCCGGACGTCGACGGCGATCTTGCCGACGCCGCCGCCGCGCGGCAGAGTCTCGCTGCACCCAGCGCGTTCGCCCTAGAGACCCATCGACCGTGCCGCGCTCGAGCGCCTCGGCGGCGGTGACGCCGAAGGACGCGCCCGGATCCGTCCGCGCCGGGCACCGGGGCGATCAGCGCCCACTGTCGCGTCGCCTGGGATCGATGCCCGGACTCCTGGAGGAGCCGCAGGAACACTCGGTCGGGACCCGGCGCCGCACCGACGGAGGCCGCCACGGCCGGGGCGTCGCACGCGGCGCGTCCGGCAGGTCGGCGCGCGGGACCGGGAGCCACGGAGTGCCCACAGAGATAGGGCGACGGCGGCTTCGCCCCTTCCAGCCCGGGAACGCGGCAACGTTGTGCGTGCGCCGCCACCTGAAGTCGACGGCGCCATCGCGGGGCATTCACGGCGTCGAGCGAGGGTAACGCTCGACGTGGGCGTCGATTCCCATCGATCGCGACCACAGGCCGAGCTCCTCGGCCGCGAGCGCGGGGAAATACGAGTTCGTGACGAGATCGGGGCGTCGCGATCTTCACCGAGGGCTGCTTCAGCGCTTCGCGCGCGGTCTCTGCCTCGACGAAGCCGGGAATCTGGACCCAGCGGGCGCTTGGGATCGTGCGTGACCTCGACCTTGCGGCCCTGAGTTCTGCAGGCCGAGGCGGATGGTTGACGAGGCTCCCGATCAAGTTCCCGTCGGGGTCCTCGATGTACGCGTAGTGCTCGCTGCTGTCCTCGCGCCGCCCTGCCGAGGGTCCGTGCCGCCGATGTCGGTGCCGGTGCTCGCGGCCGACGTCCGCACGTGCTGGATGCCGAGCGTGTCGAGGTGCGCCATCGTGGCGTCCCAGTCAGTCGACCTCGATCGCGAAGTGGCTCGACGCCGGGATGACCGGCCGCGGCGTCACGGTGAAATGGATCTCGCCACAGCCGAGCCTGAGCTGGAGCTGGCGCCTGTTGAGCGCCGGACCGCGGTCGAGGAACTCGGCGCCGAGGACTTTCTCGTACCAGGCGCCGCGTGCGCTCGCCGGTCGCTCACCTTGGACGTTGACGTGATGGATCAGCTTGATCGCCATGGACGACCTCCGCCGCTCGGGATGACGTTGCCCCGACGTAGTGCGCGGTCGGCGCGGGTCAAGTCGCGCCGGCCCGCGGGCTGCCTACCGGATTTCGGTCGCCTTGATGGCCGGCGATCACCTGAGACGCCCTGATACGGAGTGCCCCCAGCGGTCCTGATACACGATCTCCGTGAGCGGCCCGCGGCCGACGCGGGCCGAACTTCCCCATCGGATAGCCGATGGGAATGATCGCGTAGGAGTGCACGCCCGGCGGCAGCCCGAGGGCGGCTTCCGCTTCCTTCTCGTACAGAAGGTGTCGCGTCGTCAGAGTGGCGCCGAGCCCGAGCGCCCGCGCCGCCAGCAGCATGTTCTGCACGGCCGGATAGATCGACGCGCCGGACCCACGGGTCGGCGCCGCGGCCCTCTTCGAGGCATGCAACGATCCACACGGGCGCTTCGTGGAAGTGATCGGTCAGATACTCCACCGCCGCGTGCTGCCGGTTGTACTGCTCGCGCGTGACACCGGGGGCGGCGAGCTCTTGAGATAGCGAGGGCCCACGACCTCGTCGAACGCCTTCTTGTACCAGACCTGGACGCCTTGCTTGATCTTCCGATCCTTGATCACCAGGAAGCGCCAGCGCTGCGTGTTGCCGCCGTTCGGCGCGCAGGTGCCGGCCTCGCAGGATCTTCCCGATCAGCTCGTCGGGAACCGGGTCGGGCTTCAAGCGGCGCATCGCGCGCATGGTCTGCATGATCTCGAACAGGTCCGTGTTGCCTGCCATGGGGTCTTCCTTTCTCCGTTCGGTCGGCGGTGCCCGAATCATACTCCGGCCCGGCGTGTTGCGCGTGAGGGCTGAAAGGCGCACGATCGGCGCGATGAGACTGCCGCGGGACGTGCACCGGGCTTCCCTGTCGCGCCTGCCGCTCTCGAGCGGCACGAGCTCGACGCAGAGGGCCAGCGGCACTACGACTCGGTCGTGAGTCCCGGCAGTCGCACCCTGGTCGGACTGCGCGGCCCGAGCGGCATCTGGCTGCACTCGCCGAAGCTCGCCGGACATCTGCGCGCCGCCAATCAATATCTGCGCTTCGAGACCGCGCTGGACCGGCGGCTGACCGAGCTGGCGATCCTCGTGACGGCTCGGGAGCTCGACAACCAGTTCGAGTGGACGGCGCACGAGCCGGCGGCGCTCGCGGAAGGCCTCGACGCGAAGATCATCGAGATCGTCAAGCGGCGGAAGCCGATCGCGCGGCTGGGCAAGCAGCTCGGAAGAAAGGAGGCGCGTCATCATCGCGTTCGGGCGAGAGCTGTTCCGTAGCCGGAAGCTCAGCGCCGCGACGTTCGCGCGGGCGGTCGAGCCTCTTCGGCCGGCGCGGAGTGCTCGAGCTCGCGGCGCTGATGGGGCAACTACGCCGATGACGGCCGTCATCCTCGACGCGGTCGATCAGCAGCTCCATCCCGGCCAGAAGCCGCTGCTGCCGGTGCGATCGGCGCGATGAAGAGACTCCTGACGAAGTGCCGAGTAATGTGGGACAATTGCGCGCAAATCGAGCAGTGCCAGCGCAGCCCCGAGGAAACTGATGCCTTACGACCTGGTCATCAAGAACGGCATGGTCGTCGACGGTTCCGGCTTCTCCCGCTATCGCGCCGACGTCGCGGTCGAAGGACGGCACGATCGTCGAGATCGGCAAGATCCGCGGCGCGGCGGCCACGACGATCGACGCCGACGGACAGCTTCGTGACGCCGGGCATCATCGACACGCACACGCACTACGACGCCCAGCCCTTCTGGGACAGGCTCTGCACCTCCTCGATCTGGCACGGGGTGACGACGGTCCTCATGGGCAACTGCGGGCTGACCCTGGCGCCGCTGCGGCCGGAGCATCGCGACGCGATGCTCGCGACGTTCTGCTGCGTCGAGGACATCCCGGTGCGCTCGCTCGCGTCGGTCGTGCCGTGGAACTGGGAGAACTTCGACGAGTACCTGAACGCGATCGACATCGGGCTCGGCCTCAACCTGATGCCGCTGGTCGGCCACAACCCCCTGCGCCTCTCGGCGATGGACCAGGCCGCCTGGGACCGCGCCGCGACGCCGGACGAGATCGCTCACATGCAGCGGCTGCTGCGCGAGTCGCTCGAGGCCGGCGCGTGGGGCTGGAGCACCACCGACTCGCCGACCCACGCCGGGCCGCAGGGTCAGCCCGTGCCGACGCGGCTCGCCGCCGACGAGGAGCGCGTGGCCCTCGGCCGCACGCTCGGCGAGTTCAACCGCGGGATCATCGAGATCCTGCCCAAGGGCGCCGGCAAGCCGAGCCCGGCCGATCTCGACCACCTGCGCGACGTGGCCGTGGCGAGCGGCCGGCCGGTGTTCTTCCTGAGCTTCGACACGAACGCCTGGCCGTACGTCGCAGAAGGCCACTCGCGAGGGCGCGCAGCTCTTCAACCTGCTGCGGGCCATCCCCTTCAATCCGCGGTTCACGCTGAAGAAGACGACCTTCTTCCACAACCTCGACGTGTGGGACGTCGTGATGCAGCTGCGACCCGCCGATCGGCTGCGCCGCGCTGCGCCGACCCGGAGCGGCGCGCGAAGATGCGCGACCAGGCGCTGAAGCCCCAGCGGCGGCGGCCGGGCGTGCCGGGCCGGCTCGTGCCGTGGCGCTCGATCTTCGTTCGCAAGGTGAAGCTCGCCAAGAACCAGGGGCTCGTCGACCAGAGCCTCACGGACGCTCGCCGAGAAGCAGAACAAGCACGTCGCCGACGTCATGCTCGACCTGGCGCTCGAGGAAGGGCTCGACACCGAGTTCCAGCTGATGACCCGCTCGGACGAGGAAGAAGTCGCAGATCGCCGACATGGTGAAGAGCGGCCACGCGCTGCCGACCCAGTCGGACGCCGGCGCTCACCTGAACACCAACTTCTGCACCGCCGGCGAGTCGAGCTACGTGCTGGGCCAGTGGGTGCGCGACCGTGAGCTGCTGACGCTCGAGGACGCGATCCGTCGGTTCACGTTCCAGCCCGCCCGCATCATGGGCCTGCGCGACCGCGGCATGATCCGCGAGGGGCTGGCGGCCGACCTCATGGTGTTCGACCTCGCGAGCATCGGCGTGAAGGAAGACGAGGTCACCCACGACGGACCGTCGGGAACGCCTCGGCGTGTGCAAGGCGCCGAGGGCGTGCAGCCACGTCGTCGTGGGCGGCCAGGTCGTGCTCGAGCACGGCAAGCACACCGGCGCGTTCCCGGGACGCGTGCTCCGCGCCGGCCGGCACTAGAGCGACTGGTCCGACGGCGTCTCCTTCGGACGCGGCAAGGCCGGCGCGCGTCTGGCAAAGGCCGGCTTTGCCGACGACGCGCGTCGTGTACACGACGAGCTCCTCGACGAAGTCTTCCGCATACGGGGCCAGGAATCGCCGCGGATCCCAGGCCAGACTCAGCCATCGTCCGATCGGTGCGCCCCGCTGCACGAGCGGCACGGCCCGGACACCGTTCCGCGGAATCCGAACGTTGGACGGCACCACGGCGATGCCGTAGCCGACGCGAGCCAGCGCCACCAGGGTGGACGGCGCTCCACTCTCGAGCAGCACGCGCGGTCGCATGTGCGCGAGCTGGCAAGCGGCGTCGAACCATTCGCGAGAGGCAAAATCGCGACGCGTGAGGAGCAGCGGCGAGTCCGCCAGCTCCGCGATCTCCAGCGTGGTCCGGCGGCCGAGCCGGAATGACCTGGGCAACACGGCCAGCACGTAGAGCGGAGCCAGCAGGCGCCGGCGAAAGCGCGCATCGGTGGACGCCGTGAGCGCGAGATGAACGTCGCCGTGCTCGAGGCGTGTGGCCAGCCGGATGCCGCCGTCCTCGACGAGGTGCACGTCGACCCCGGGATGACCCGCGCCGATAGCGTGGAAGGAAGCCGGCGAGCAGAGTTTCCATCGCCTGTGGCGTGGCCCCGACCCGGAGCACGCCGGTCTTGCCGCCCTTGAGGGCCCGGGCCCGCTCCCCGAATGAGTCGGCTCCCGTCAAGAGCTCCGCGAGCACGCCGCAGGAGATCCTGGCCCTCGGCGGTGAGCTGAACGCGGCGGCCGATACGGTCGAACAGCCGAACACCGAGCTCGACCTCGAACGCCCGGATCTGTCGCGACAACGCCGGCTGACTGACGATGCAGCCTGGTGCCGGCCCGCGCGAAGCCGCCGGCGTCGACGATGGTCACGAAGGCGCGCAGGTGTCGCAGGTCCATGGTGTCGATGCACTCCGTGCATCGATTATAGGCGGAGAAATGCATTGGACACATCACCGGCGAGCCGCCTATCGTGACGGTATGTTCGACCTCGACCGCTTCATCGCCGACTGTCGGACGGCCCTCACAACCGGTTGTCCGGCCGCCGTGATCGGCGAGCTCACCGAGCGCGCGGTGGCCGCGCCGGCCGCCGTCGAGCCGCGCTCGGCACTCCGCGCCTCGGCGGTCTCATCACCCTGCATCACTCCCCGGAGCTGACCATCCTCAATGTGGTCTGGGCGCCGGGCATGGCCATCTATCCCCACGAGCACCGAATGTGGGCCGTGATCGGCCTGTACGGGGGTCGCGAGGACAACACCTTCTACCGCCGTGGCGAGCGCGGCCTCGCGGCGGCCGGCGGCCAGCGCCTCGAGTGCTCGGAGACCGCGCGGCTCGACGAAGCCGTCATCCATTCGGTCGTCAATCCGCTTGGACGATTCACGGGAGCGATCCACGTCTACGGCGGTGACTTCTTCGGTATGCCCCGCAGCGAGTGGGCGCCCGACACGCTCGAGGAGCGCCCGTTCGATGTGGAGCGCGCCCGGCGGGCGTATGCGGTGGCCAACGAGCGCGGTACCATGGACACGCCGTGATCTGGATCAGCTCGAGGAGGTCTCGATGAGAACCAAGGCAGGGCTGCTCGCAATCTCATGTGTCGTGGCGCTGGTCGTCCCGGCCGCGGCCCAGCAGGAGAAGCTGGGCAAGGTCACCTTCCCGACCTCGTGCGACGCGAAGGTGCAGGCCCAGTTCGAGCGCGGCGTGGCGATGCTGCATTCGTACTGGTTCACGGAGGCGCGCAAGGTCTTCGAGGCGGTCATCGCAGCAGGACCCGAGCTGCGCGATCGCGTACTGGGGGCTGGCCGTCGAACTACCTCGGCAATTCGCTGGCGGCGGCGCCGTCGCCGAAGGACATCGCGGCCGCGGCGGCCGAGGCTCTGACAAGGCGCGCGACGATCGGCGCCAAGACCCAGCGCGAGCGCGACTGGATCGAGGCGATCGGCGTCTACTACCGCGACGCCGACAAGGCGCCGCTGAACGCGCGGCTGGCCGCTTACACCAAGGCGATGGAGCAGATGACGCAGCGCTACCCCGACGACTTCGAGGCGTGGACGTACTACGCGCTGACCCTGCAGGCCTCCGCGCCGAAGAGCGACAAGACCTACGCGAACCAGCTCAAGTCGGCGGAGATCCTCGAGCGCTTGTTCAAGCAGAACCCCGAGCACCCGGGGGTGGCGCACTACCTGGTCCACGCCTACGACTACCCGCCGCTCGCCGACAAGGGCATCAAGATCGCCGGCGCAGTACGGCGCGGATCGCGCCGGCCGCGCCGCATGCCCGCCACATGCCGTCGCACATCTACTCGATGGTGGGGATGTGGGAGGAGTCCATCGCCTCGAACCGGTCGGCGCTCGAGATCCAGCCCGACTATCACCACGCGACCGACTTCATGGTGTACGCGCATCTCCAGCTCGCGCAGGACGCCAAGGCCAAGGCGCTGGTCGATCTCGATCGCCGCGCATGCCGCAGCTGAGCGGCGGCGCCGATCCTCGCGACTTCACGGCGCTCGCGGCGGTGCCGGCGCGCTACGTGCTCGAGCGCGGCGACTGGGCCGGCGCCGCCGCGCTGCCGGTCGCATCGACCGGACGCGCCGCAGGCCGACTCGCTGGTCCGCTTCACCCGCGGGCTCGGCATGGCCCGCACGCGGCGATCTGGCCGGCGCGAAGCGCGAGATCCAGGCGATGCAGGAGCTGCGCAGCGCGCTGGAGAAGTCGAACCAGAGCTACTGGGCCGATCGCACCGAGGAGCAGATGCTCGCCGTCTCCGGCTGGGTGGCCTACGCCGGAGGGCTCGCGCGACGAGGCGCTGAAGCTCATGCGCGGCGCCGCCGACAACGAGGATGCCAGCGTCAAGCACGTGGCGATGGAGAACCGGCTCTACCCGATGCGCGAGCTGCTCGGCGAGCTCTTGCTCCAGCAGGGGCAGGCGCCGGCGGCGCTGCGCGAGTTCGAGGCGGCGCATCAAGGAGAACCCGAACCGCTACCGCGGGCTCTACGGTGCCGCGCGCGCCGGCCGAGATGGCCGGCGATCGGCCGAAGGCCGTCGGGCTACTACGAGAAGCTCGTCGCCCTCGCCAGCAAGGCCGACACCGCGCGTCCGGAGATCGCGCGCGCGAAGGCGTTCATCGGCGCACGCTGACGTCGACGCGACCGGCCGTGCCCGCCTGGTAGAGCCTCGCCGGGCACAGTGCTAGGATGTCGCGGTGATCGGTGAGGCTCATCCACGCCTCGGCGGCGATCGGTTCGTCGCCGGGCACGGGCCGATTCGTCGACGACGTGCGCGTGCCCGGCATGCTCCACGCCGCGGTGCTCCGCTCGCCGCACGCGCACGCGCGCCTGGTGTCGATCGACACGAAGCGCGCGCGCGATCTGCCGGGCGTCCAGGCCGTGCTGACCGCCGCCGACGTGCCGGCGACGGCGATCATCCCGAACCGCGTCCCCGCTCCCAAGGGCACCGACCGCTATCTGCAGCCGGCGATCGCCCGCGACGTCGTGCGGTTCGTCGGGCGAGCCGGTGGCGCTCGTCGTCGCCGACGATCCGTACATCGCCCGCGACGCGCTCGAGCGGATCGACGTCGTCTACGAGCCGCTGGCCGGCGTGCGCCTCGACCACCGCGGCGCTCGCCGCCGGGCGCCGCGCGGCTCTTCCAGTCGCACCGACTCGAACAACGTCGCGACGATCACGATGCGCGTGGGCGATGCCGACCAGGCGCTCGCCGGAGCTCGCGCTCGATGCTGCGCGAGCGGTTCACCTACCCGCGCCAGACGGCGGCGGCGCTGGAGACGCGCGGCCTCGTGGCCGTGCCGCCCGATCCGCGAGGCGGCGAGCTGCACCTGATCGGCTCGACCAAGTGCATCCACATCAACCGCACGATCCTCGCGCCGATCTTCGGCATCCCGGTCGGCGCGCTGCGGCTCACCGAGGTCGACGTGGGCGGCGGCTTCGGGGTGCGCGGCGAGCTCTACCCGGAGGACATCCTGGTGCCGCTCGCCGCCATGAAGCTCGGGCGGCCCGTGAAGTGGATCGAGAGCCGGCGCGAGAACCTGATGTCGGCCAATCACGCGCGCGAGGTCGCGTACGAGATCGAGATGGGCTTCGACGGCGACGGCCGGATCCTCGGCATCCGCGCGGTGATCCACGCCGACATCGGCGCCTACGTCCGCACGGCCGCGCTCGTGCCCGCCGAGTTCGGCGCCGCACTCCTCCCCGGCCCCTACCGCGTGCCGAACTACGCGTGCGATCTCTGGTCGGTCGTGACCAACAAGACGCCGGCCGGGCACCCTGCGCTCGCCCGGGCGCCCGGAGTGCAACTTCGTGCGCGAGCGCCTGCTCGACCAGGCGGCCGCGCGGCTCGGCATCGATGCGGCCGAGATCCGCCGGCGCAATCTGATCCGCCCCGGACGAGATGCCGTACGACTGCGGCACCAGGTCGTTCGGCGTCAGCACCGTCTACGACTCCGGCGATTTCCCGGCGCTCTTCGACGAGCTGCTGCGCCGCCTCGACTACGCGCGCGCGCGCGCCGAGCAGGCGGTCGATGAACTCGAGGCCGTCGGGACCGCGCCGCGGGATCGGGCTGGCGGTCTACGTCGAGAAGACCGGCCTCGGCCCGTTCGAGACCACGCAGGTCGAGGCACGACCAGACGGTCGGCTGCTCGTCGACACGGGCGCTTCGTCGATGGGGCCTGGGCTCGAGACCGTGCTCGCTCAGATCCTCGGCGAGGCGCTCGGGCTTCCCGCCTCGCGCTTCGACGTGCGGCACGCCGACACCGCCACCGTCGAGAGCGGTGTCGGCACCTACGGCTCGCGCGGCACCGTCACCGCCGGCAACGCCGCCCATCTCGCGGCCGCGAAGCTGATCGCCGAGGCGCGGCAGCGCGCCGCGGAGCGACTGGCGGTGCCCGAGACCGAGGTGACCTACGCGAGCGGCGTCGCTGAGGCGCAGCGGGCGGCGCGTCACCCTGGCCGAGCTGGCGCGTGAGCGACGGCTGCGCCGCCGGCGCCTCGTTCGAGGTGCCGAAGGTGACCTACGCCGGGCTGCGCGGCGGCCGTCGTGGCCGACGTCGATCCGGAGACCGGCGCCGTCAGCCTGCGCCGGGTCGTGGTCGGCGCCGATGTCGGTCGCGCCGTGAATCCGGCGCTGGTCGACGGCCAGCTCGTCGGCGGCGTCGCGTTCGGCATCGGCAACACGATGCACGAGAGCCTCGTCGTACGACGGCGAGCGGCCAGCTCCTGTCGTCGACGCTTGATGGACTACGCGCTGCCCGCGCGCCACCGACGTCCCGCCCGTCGACGGCTTCTATCAGGAGGTGCGCGGCGACCACCAACCCGCTCGGCCTGCGCGGCCTCGGCAGAGTGCGGCAACCCGGGCCTGGGGGCCGCGACCGCCAACGCGGTGTGCGATGCGCTCGGCCCGCATGACGTCTCGATCACGGCGCTTCCGCTCACCGCCGCGCGCGCGTGTTCGAGAGCGCCCGGCCCCGTCGCGACGGGGCTGGACGGTAGCGAGCCCGGAGTCGGAGACAGCGAATGGACAATGACGACATCGGCCGGCTGCTGCAGGAGATCCGCGATACCCAGCGCGAGCATCTCGCCGAGTATCGCCGCGTGACCGAGCGCTCGCTCGAGCTTCAGCAGCGAGCCGTCACCCGGCAGGGAGCAATTCGGGCATCTCTACCGGCGAATCCTGGTTGTCGGCGGTGGGATGGTGGCGATCCTGCTCGTGTTGCTCCTCTACATCCTGGCCAGATGGTCGCGTCCTCTCTTCGGCATCTGAGCGTGAGATAGGTCGCACACGATGGCGCGTGCCGTCGACTCGCCTCGCGTCGTCAACATCGCCGATCTCCGGCTCATGGCCGAGCGCCGCATGCCGCGCGCGGTGTTCGACTACATCGACGGCGGCGCCGACGCCGAATTCACGCTGCGGGAGAACTGCCGCGTCTTCGACGACGTGATCCTCCGCCCGCGCAACGCGGTCGCGATCCCCCAGTGCGATCTGCACGTGACCGTCCTCGGTCAGCGCCTCGAGCTCCCGTTCCTGCTGGCACCGGTCGGCAGCAGTCGCATGTTCTATCCGCGGGGTGAAGAAGCCGGCGGCGCGTGCCGCCGGCGCCGCCGGAACGGCGTACATCCTGTCGACCTTGTCGGGATGCCGGCTGGAGGACGTGAAGGCGGCGTCGAGCAAGCCGGTCTGGTACCAGCTCTACCTGGTCGGCGGCCGCGAGGTCGCCGGCGCGGCGATCGCGCGGGCGCGGACCGCCGGCTTCTCAGCCCTCGCGGTCACGATCGATACGGCCGTCTCGGGATTGCGCGAGCGCGACGTCCGGAACGGCACCAAGGAGCTCCTGGGCTCGAAGGTCACGTCGAAGCTCCCCTTCCTCTCGCAATTCCTGGCCCGGCCGCGCTGGCTGGCGGGATTTCTCGCCGACGGCGGCCTGATGTCGTTCCCCAACGTCGTGCTGCCCGGCCAGGGGCCGATGCCCTACGCCGACGTCGCGGCCGCGCTCGAGCAGTCGACGGTCGCCTGGTCGGACCTCAGCTGGATCCGCGACGTGTGGAAGGGACCGATCGTCATCAAGGGCGTGCTGACGGGCGACGACGCGCGTCGCGCCGTCGACGAGGGCGCCGAGGCGCTCGTCGTCTCGAACCACGGCGGCCGCCAGCTCGACGGCGTCTCGGCCACCTTGCGGGCGCTGCCGGAGATCGTCGGCGCGACCAGCGGCCGGGCCGAGGTCCTGCTCGACGGCGGCATCCGCCGCGGCAGCGATATCGTGAAGGCGCTCTGTCTCGGCGCGCGCGCGGTGCTGTGCGGTCGCGCCTATGCCTACGGGCTCGGAGCGGGTGGCGAAGCCGGGGTGGCGCGGGCGATTCAAATCCTACGCGACCGATCTGGTCCGGACGCTCAAGCTCCTGGGATGCGCGTCGGTCGGCGCGCTCGACCGCTCGTACGTCGAGGCGCCTGCGGCGTGGCTTCAGTACAAGTGACACGCGACCTGGTGACCGCTCGCCTGATCGCGTAAGGTCGGCTCCACCTCGCCGCAGACCGGCAGTGCCTGCGGGCAGCGCGGGTGGAAGCGACAGCCCGGCGGCGGGTTGAAGGCGCTCGGCACCTCGCCCTTTGAGGATCACTTCCTCGCGCACGTCGTCGGGATGCGCGGGCAGCGCGTTGCTCAGCAGCACCTGCGTGTACGGATGGAGCGGATTCGCGTAGAGCTCGTCGGCAGCCGCCGGTCTCGACGAGCTTGCCCAGGTACATCACCCCGATCCGCGTGCTGACGTATTTCACGACGGCCAGGTCGTGCGCGATGAAGAGATAGCTCACGCCCGAGCGGTCCTGGATCTCGCGCAAGAGGTTCATCACCTGGGCGCGGATCGAGACGTCGAGCGCCGAGACGGCCTCGTCCAGCAGAATGCACTCGGATTCGTGGTCAGCGCGCGCGCGATCGCGACCCGCTGGCGCTGGCCGCCCGACAGCTCGTGCGGATAGTCGTCGGCGATGCGCGGCCGCAAGCCCGACGCGCGTGAGCGACGCGGCGACCCGGTCGGTGACCTCCGCCCGCGTCAGGTCGGGCTCGGTCTGCGCCAGCGGCTCGCTCACCGTCGTGCGAATCGTCAGCCGCGGATTCAGCGAGCTGAACGGATCCTGGAAGACGGCCTGCACCGCTCGGCGATAGCCGCCCCGCTCGTGGCGACCGAGCGCATGAATGTCCTGGCCGCGGAAGAACACGCCGCCGCCGGTCGGCCGCTCGAGCGACAGGATCAGCCTGCGCCGTGGTGGTCTTTCCGCACCCGCTCTCGCCGACCAGGCCGAGCGTCTCGCCGCGACGCAGGACGAAGTCGACGCCGTCCACCGCCTTCACCGTGCCGAAGCGACGGCTCGAAGATCGTGCCGCGGGCCAGCGGGAAGTGCTTGGTGAGCCGGCGGGCTTCGAGGACGATCGTCGCCGGCGCCATGCGCCTCGACGGGCACGGCAGACGATACCGGGGAAACTCGTGACCGTTCGCCGGCCGAGGGTGGCGGTCTCGTCGGCCCGAAGGCACGCCACCAGATGCTCGGCGTCGAGCGGCTCGAGCGGCGGGCGTGTCTCCTCGCAGCGCGGCTCCGCCATCGGGCAGCGCGGCGCGAAGCTGCAGCCCGCCGGCACGTTAGCCAGATCCGGCGGCTGGCCCTCGATGGCCGTCAGCGGCTCGCGCCCGCGGCGCAAGGTCGGCAGGCAGTTGAGGAGACCGACCGCGTACGGATGGCGCGGACGGTTGAAGATGTCGCGGGTGCGCCCGAGCTCGACGATCCGGCCGGCGTACATCACCGCGACGCGATCGCAGAGCTTGGCGACGATGCCGAGATCGTGCGTGACGAAGACGAGCGCCAGATTGGTCTCGCGCTGGATCTCCTTCAGGAGCCGCAGGTACTGGGCCTGGATCGTCACGTCGAGCGAGGTCGTGGGCTCGTCGGCGATCAGGAGACTCGGCTGGCAGGAGATGGCGATGGCGCCGGCGACGCGCTGACGGATGCCGCCGCTCATCTGGTGCGGGTAGGCGTGCACGCGGCGCTCGGGGTCGCTGATCCGCACCTGGCGCAGGAGGTCGATCACGCGCTCGTCGAGGGCGCGGCCCCGCAGGCCCCGGTGGAGCGTCAGGTCTCCGCGATCTGCTCGCCCACCGTCATCGCCGGGTTCAGCGAGGCCATCGGATCCTGCAGGATCATCGCGATCCGCGAGCCGCGAAGCCGGCGCATCTCTTCCGGGCTCTTGTCGAGGAGGTTCTCGCCGTCGAACAGGATCTGGCCGCCGACGATGCGGCCGCCAGGCTCGGGCACGAGTCGGAGGATCGAGAGACACGTCATCGATTTGCCTGAGCCCGACTCGCCGACGATCCCGAGCGTCTCGCCGCGCCGGACGGAGAAGCTGGCGCCGTCGACCGCCTTCACCACGCCGCGGCGCGTGTAGATGTACGTGCGGAGGTCCCGCACCTCCAGGAGCGTGTCGGCCATGGCCGGCTCAGACCTGCCGAAGCTTGGGATCGAGACGGTCGCGCACCCAATCGCCGAGGATGTTCAGCGAGAGCACCGTCACGAGGATCGCGATGCCCGGCAGGATCGAGACCCACCAGGCCTGCTCGATCAGTCCCCGGCCGTCGGCGACCATCACGCCCCACGATGGAGTCGGCGGCGGGATGCCGACGCCCAGGAAGGAGAGCGCGGCCTCGAGCACGATGACGTAGCCGACGTGCAAGGTGGCGAGCACCAGGATCGACGGCGCGAGGTTCGGCAGGATGTGACGGAACATGATCCTCGGCGCTCGAGCAGCCGGCGATTCGCGCCAGCGACACGAACTCCTGCTGCTTGATGCCGAGCGTCTCGCCGCGCGTGAGCCGCGCGTAGCTCGGCCACAGCAGGAACACGACGACGATGATCACGTTCGTGAACGACGGCTCGAAGACGACCGACAGGAGCACCGCGATGAGAATGCCCGGGAGCGACAGCGAGATGTCGGCCAGCCGCATCAGCACGGTGTCGACCCAGCCGCCGAAGAAGCCGGCCAGCAGGCCGATGAGGCTGCCCGCCGCGCCCGTCAGCGTGATGCCGACGACCGAGACGGCCAGCGAGATCCTCGCGCCGTAGAGCAGCCGGCTCAAGGTGTCGCGGCCGTGACGATCGGTGCCGAGCAGGTGGCCGGGCTTGAGCCCTCGAGCCCGATCGGTGACGCCAGCCGGTCGCCGAGCGAGCCTCTCGACCGGCGAGTGCGGCGCCAGCACCGGCGCCAGGAGCGCGCAGAGCACGAGCGCGACGACGACCGCGAGCGGCACGATGGGCGGCCAGCGCCGCTCGCCGGCTCGTCGCTGCGAGGAGCGCTGGTCTCGGTCGCGGCGGCCCCGCTCATCGCGAGTACCGGATCTTCGGGTTCAGGTACGCGTAGAGGATATCGACCAGCAGATTGACGCCGATGTACATCGCGGACAGGAACAGCACGACGGTCTGCACGATCGGATAGTCGCGCGAGTCGACCGCCTCGATCACGAGCAGAGCCCGAGCCCGGGCCAGCCGAACACGGTCTCCACGATGATCGAGCCGTTCAGCAGCGCCGACGAACAGAAGCGCCGCGAACGTCACCACCGGCAGCGCCGCGTTCTTGAAGGCGTGGCGCCAGATCACCCGGCGCTCGGGCAGGCCTTTGATGCGCGCGAGCTTGACGTACTCGCTGCCGAGCACGTCGAGCATCGACGAGCGCGTGAGCCGCATGAGCCCGGCGACCGCGAACCAGCCGAGCGTGATGCCGGGCAAGAGGACGTGCAGCGGCGTGCCGCGTCCGGACGTCGGCAGCAGATGGAGCATGACGCCGAAGATGAGGACGAGCACCGAGCCCGAGCCAGAACGGCGGCACCGCCTGGCCGAACGCCGCGAAGGCCCGCGCGGCGTAGTCGAGCGCGCTGCCGCGCCGGACGGCGGAGTAGACGCCGACCGGCAGCGCGAGCGCGATCACGATGAGCACCGCCAGGCCGCCGAGCTCCAGGGTGGCGCCGTAGCGCTCGGCCACCAGGTCGAGGGCCGGCCGGCGAAAGCGCACGGAGCGGCCGAAATCCCCTGGAGCGCCTGGGTCGAGAAGCGCCAGTACTGCACGGTCCACGGCCGATCCAGGCCGAGGTGCGCGCGCATCGAGCTCGATGTCCGCCTTCGACGCCTCGGCCGGCATCATGATCTGGATCGGGTCGCCGGAGAGGCGCACGAGCGCGAAGACCACGATCGACACCACGAACATCGACACGATCGACTGGATCACGCGCCCGATGATGAAGCGCTGCATCGTGGCTCAGCCCTCGAGGAACTCGACCGGCTTCGGCAGAGTGACCAGGAAGACGCACCCGCCCTCGCTGGAGGCCGCGTGCTTGACGTCGGGCGGCGTGTAGAGATAGTCGCCGGCCTTCAGGTGCTCGCGCCCGACGTGCAGATCGCCCTCGACGACGAAGATCTCCTCGCCGGCCGGGTGGTTGTGAGCCGGAAAGCGCGTGCCGGCGTCGAATCGCACGAGCGCCGTGGAGCCGCCGGTGTCCTTGTCGTGGCGGAGGACCTTGACGGCCGCGCCACGCGTCGGCAGGGCACGCCAGCCGATGTCGTCGCTCCGGAGCGCGGCCGGAGGTCGGGGCGCCTCGGCCATGGTCAGCTCTTTCCCAGAGCTGCCGGGTCGCGATACGCGCGCCTTCGACGAGCGCCTCGAACTTCGCCCACACCACGCTCGGATGGATCTCGGTCGAGCCGGCGAAGGTCGCGAAGCCGCAGTCGGCGCCGGCGATGACGTTCTCGCGTCCGACGGCGCGGGCGAATCGGCCGATGCGATCGGCCACCAGCTCGGGGTGCTCGACGAGGACGGTCGACTGCGTGATCGTGCCGGGAATCAAGACGGCTCCTTCCGGGAGCTTCACGTTCTCCCACACCCGCCACTCGTGCTCGTGGCGCGGGTTCGCGGCCTCGAACGAGTAGGCGCCGGCGCGGATCTTCAGCATCACGTCGACGAAATGCTTCAGCTCGAGGTCGTGCACGCGCGGGCCGATGTTGATGCCGTAGCAGGTGTGCCAGCGGATCCGGTCGCGCGGCAGCCCGCGCAGCGCGTGGTTGAGCGCCTCCACGCGCACCTCCGCCCAGCGCCGCACCTGGTCGACACTGAGATCCGGCCGAGACACGTAGTGGGTCGCCAGATGCGGATCGTCGATCTGCACCAGGAAGCCGGCGTCGACGATCGCCTTGTACTCCTCGTGCATCGCCTCCGCGATCGCGGCGAGGTATTCCTCGTCGGTCTTGTAGTAGGCGTTGCGCTGCCAGTCCTCGATGCTCGTCGGCGAGATCGCCGGGATGAACGCCTCCTGAGCGCTCGTCGCGCCCAGCGAGGCCTTGAGGTTCTCGATGTCGGCCTGGACGTGCTTGTGCCCTTGTAGACGATCGGGCCGGTGCACACCATGTGCAGCGACCGCACGGCGGGGCTGGGCATGGCGCGCGCGAACCACTCGTAGAACTCGGGGAAGGCCTGCACCTCGCGCGAGCCGCTCCACGGGCTGATCCGGCCCTGCGGGTCGGGCTCGAACCCGGACAGGCGCTCGTTGACGTACGGAATGAAGCCGGGCTTGCCCATCTCGCCGTCGTCGACGACGTCGACGCCGAGCTCGGCCTGCTTGCGCACGATGTCCTCGACCGCTCGCCTCACCCGCGCGGCGAAGGCGTCCTGATCGTAGGGCCGGCCGGTCGCCTTGGCCTGGATCAGCTCGAGCAGGTCACCCGGGCGCGGGAGGCTTCCCGCGTGGGTCGTCAGAATGCGGTCGGTGCTCCGCTTCAAGACGGTCTAGCTCGCCGGGCTCACGTACTCGTAGTTGTTCTCGAGCGGTACGTAGGCGAGCGACTGCCAGCCGCCGACCTTCTTGGTCATCGCCCACGTGATCGACTTCATCCCGATCATCACGCCGTAGTAGCCATCGTAGAGCTTCTGGCCGAGCGCGCTCGTGAGGTCTGCGCGCGCTTCGCGACGTCGAACTCCTTCATGATCGTGTCGATGTCCTCGTCGAACGGTCCCTCGGCGACGAGATTGAACGCGCCCTTGGAGTGGATGATGCGGTTCCAGGCCAAAACCGGCTCGTCGAACGGCGGCGAGCCGTACACCCAGTGCGTCTTGTTCGTCTTGCGGTTGCGGCTCTTGGGCCCGAACGTGCTGGTCATCTCCGGGAAGCGCTTGGGCTTGATCCCCACCTTCTCCCAGTCGAGCGCGACCGCCTCCATGATGTCCGGGCCGTCGAGCGCGTAGACCATCACCATCGGGTTCACGCGCACCTCGAAGCCGCCGGCATATCCGGCTTCGGCCAGGAGCTTCTTCGCGCGCTCCGGATCGTACGGCGGGATCTTCCAGTCCGTGCGGTAGCCCTTGTGGAACGGATAGTAGTAGTACGGAGAACGGCGTCTCGGAGCCCTTGCCCTTCCAGAGCGCGCTGATGATCGCCTTCTTGTTGACGGCGAGATTCATCGCCAGCCGGACCTTGCGCGCGTTCTCGCGACTCTTGGGATCGTTCTGGTCGCCGGCCCAGGGACACGTCGGGCAGTAGTCTTCCTTGATCGGACGTCGTCTGGCCGCTCAGGATCACCCAGTAGCACGCGGCGTTCTGCGCGTCGTGCAGGCGAAGCCCGGACTTCGTCGCCTGGTCGAGGTAGTCGCCGAACACGATCCCGATGTCGATCTCGCCGGCGCGCAGGCCCGTCAGCCGGGTGGCCGGGTCGGGAATCCGCCGAATGACCAGCTCCTTGAAGTCCGGCGTCTTTCGCCAGTGGTTGGCGACGGCCTCGAATCGGTGGAAGTCACCCTGGCGGCCCTCGACGTGGCGATAGGGTCCGGTGCCGATCGGGTGGAGCGCCGCCTTCTCCTCGCCGGCGGTCTCCAGATATTTCTTCGGGACGATGTTCTGGTAGCCGACGAACTGGGTGAACAGCGAGGGCACTTCCCAGACGCGGTTCTTGAAGTGCATGACGACCGTGAGCTTGTCGGGCGTCTCGATGCGGTCGAGCTGCATGCGGAAGAACGGTGACGAGCCGCCGCCCGCGTCCGGCTTGAGGTTCTGCTCGACCGTGAACTTCACGTCCTCGGAGGTGAGATCGCCCCACCCCTCGTGGAACTTCACGCCGGAGCGGAGCTTGAACGTCCACGTCTTGAGCTCGTTCGACGGCTTCCATTCGGTCGCGAGCCCGGGACGGTACTCGAACGTCTTCGGGTCCCGCTGGATGAGCGGATCGTAGATGCAGTCCCAGAGAGGCTTCTCGGCCTGAACCGTTCGCCAGGCGAACGGCGTCTCGGTGCCCCACTGCCCGACGGCCACGACCAGGCGGTCGCCGGCCGCGGCGCGGGCGGGGCGAGTCGACGCGATCAACGGAGCGCCCATGACGGCGGCCGTCGCGGCACCGGCGCGCTTCAAGAACGCTCGGCGATTGAGAGATCGGGCCATGGTCGGCATCCTCCGGCAAAGCGAATGTGGCCGGATGGTAAGAGGGGCCGCCGGGCGTGTCAACGGCGACAACCGAGGCGACGTCTTAGTATCCTCGTGCCGCCCATGGACCGCGCGAAGCCGAGCTGGCGACCACCGCTGGGGCTGGGACTGTTCGCCGTTCTGACGACCGCGGCGGCGCTCCGGCTCTGGCGCCTGAGCCAGAACGGCTTCGGCAACGAGTACTACACGGCCGGTGTCCGCAGCATGAGCCTGAGCTGGCACAACTTCCTCTACAACTCGTTCGACCCGGCCGGCTTCATCTCGGTCGACAAGCCGCCCGTCGGGCTCTGGATCCAGGTGGCGAGCGTCAAGCTCTTCGGCTTTCACGCGCTGAGTGTGCTGGGGCCGCAGGCGCTGGAAGGCGTGGCCGCGGTGGCGCTCCTCTACCACCTGGTTCAGCGTCGATTCGGCGCTGCCGCCGGCCTGCTGGCGGCGCTGTTCCTGGCGCTCACCCCGGTGAGCGTCGCGATCGACCGGTCGAGCAACATCGACAGCTGTCTCGTGCTGGTTCTGCTCCTGGCGGCGTGGGCGCTCACGCTCGCCGTCGAGAAGGGCAGCCTGCTTCTCCTCGCGCTCGCCATGGGCGCTGGTCGGCGTCGGGTTCAACGTGAAGATGCTCGCCGCGTTCGTCGTGCTTCCGACCTTCGCGCTGGTCTACTCTCGTCGGCGCGCCGCTGACGTGGCGGCGCCGCATCATCGACCTCGCCGTCGCGGGAGTGGTGCTGGCCGTGGTGTCGGCGAGCTGGATCCTGGCCTACGACTTCACCCCGCCGGATCGGCGTCCGTACGCCGGCACGACCAACAGGAACTCGATGCTCGAGCTCGCGGTCGGCCCCTACGGCATCGGCCGATTCATTCGCTCGGCCGAGTTCAGGAGCGCTTCCATCGCCTCGGCGAGCGCTCCGGGGCGCGTGGCGTCGCAGACAGCCGGCGGTGCGGACCGCGCGGTCGCGCCGGGACCGCGCCGCGGTTCTCACGGCTATTCGTGCAGGCGCCGGCGGGAGCGCTGCGGCTCGCCGACGGCCAGCTCGCCGGGCAGGTCGGCTGGCTCTTGCCGCTCGCGCTGGCCGGGCTGGCGCTCGGCGCGTCGCGCGATCGCGCTCGCGGGTGGTCGTCTCCGGCACGTCTCGCGGTGCTCCTGTGGGTCGGCTGGCTCGCCACGTACGGCGTGGTCTACAGCTATGCGGGAGGCTTCTTTCACTTCTACTATCTCGCCACGATGGCCCCGCCGCTCGCGGCGCTCGCCGGCATCGGTCTCGTGAGCCTGTGCGAGTCGTTGCTTCGTGGCGCCCGGCACGCGGTGCTCCTGCCCGTGTCGATTCTCCTGACGGCGGCGTGGCAGGTCTACATCGACGCGAGCGCCCTGGGCTGGAAGGTCAGCGAGTACCATCCGCTGCACGCGTTCCTCATCGGCGCGCGCGCTGGTCTCGGCGGGCGCGCTCCTGGTGATGCTCGTCACCCGGCTTCCCGATCCGTCCCGGCCGCTCGGTCCGCGGCCTCGTGTGATCGCGGCCGGCGCGGTGGCGATCGGCCTGGTCGCGGTGCTGCTGGTTCCGGCGGCCTGGGCTCTGAGCAGCGTGCTGGTGCCCGGCGCCGGCTCGATTCCGTCGGCCGATCTGGCCCGGATCGTTCCGATTGCCGGCGAGCCACCCGCGCGCCCCCGCATGACCGAGCCGTACGATCCGTCAGGGCTCGTCGCGTTCCTCGAGGCGAATCACGCGGGAGAGCGCTATCTGCTCGCCACCACGACCACGCGCCTGGCGGCGCCGATCATCATCGGCTCCGGGCATTCGGTGATGGCGATGGGCGGCTTTCATGGGCTGGATCCGATCCTGACACCCGACAAGCTCGCCCGGATGGTCGAGGCGCGGCAGGTCCGCTTCGTGATGGTCGGCGACGCGCAGCTCATCAGCCGGCGGCTCGGCGCCGACGAGGCCGCGCGACCGATCACCGAGTGGGTTCAGGAACAGGGGCAGCTCGTCGACCCGACGCTCTGGCGCTCGAGCGCGCTCGGCGGCCGGAGAAACGGCATGCGGCTCTACGATCTGAGGCCGGGCTCGCCCACGACCCGCTAGTCCTTGAGGCGCATGTCCTCGTAGGACGGAAACGGCGAGTTGTGGATCGACGTGATCGTGTGCTCCGCGACGCGCGGCCCGACGCCCATCAGCGCGCGAAAGTCCATGATCGGCGCGAACATCACCCGGTCGATCGTGAGCTGCTGGATCTTGTGGAGCAGCGCTTCCCGCCTGCGGGTGTCGCGCTCCCGCGCCTGCTGCTCGAACAGGTCGTCGATGTCCGGGTAGCCGCCGTAGGCATAGGTGCCCTTGGAGAAGATGAACTCCTGCACCCGGCTCGCGGCGTTGCCCGAGTTGCCGACACCGGTGATGAACAGCGGACGGAGCTTCCGCTCGCGCCAGGCCGTATAGAAGGTCGCGCGCTCCATCTGGCGCATCGTCACGCGGATCCCGACCGCGTTGAGATAGTTCACGACCGCCTCGCCCATCGTGAAGAACGGCGGGATCGGGACGAGATCGCCCGCGTCGATTCCGTTCGGGTAGCCGGCGTCCGCCAGGAGCTGTTTGGCCTTCGCCGGATCGAAGGCCGGCGGTTCGACCTGGAGCGCGAACTCCATCACGCGCGGCACGATGACCCCGCGGGCGGGCAGAAGCCGAGACAGGCGGCGTCGTTGATCGCCTTGCGGTTGATCGCGTGGTTGACCGCCAGCCGCAGACGCCGGTCGCTCCAGGGCGACTTCGGATCCCACTGATCCGCGAACTCGAGCCAGTTGATCGAGGCGTGCCGCGAGGCCACGATCTGCACGCGCGGGTCGCGCTTCACGTTCTCGGCGTCGGGGCCGTCGAGGGCGTAGGAGATGTCCGCCTCGCCCGTCCTCAGCATCGCCGCGCGCGTGGTCCCGTCGGTGACGCTCTTCATGACCAGGCGCTTGACGTACGGAGCGTGCCGCCAGTAGCCCGGATACGCGTCCAGCACGACCTCGACGCCGGGCGTGTGGCTCACGAACTTGTACGGGCCGGCGCCGATCGGGCTCTTGCGAAAGGCGTCGTCGCCGACCTGCGTGAGGTATTTCTTGGGCACGACGAGGCCGGCCGCGGTGGCGGTCGTGCCGTAGAAGGTCATGAAGTCCGGCCACGGCTCCTTGAGCTGAAAGCGGATCGTGAGCGGATCGACGACGTCGACCTGCTTGACGCGCGCCTGGAGCTCCTTCGCGCCCGCGCCCCGGTAGCGCTCGTAGCTGAACTTCACGTCGTCGGTCGTGACCGGATCGCCGTTGTGGAACTTGAGCCCGGGCCGAAGCTTGAACTCGTAGGTGAGACCATCGGGGCTCTCCGCCACGACTCCGCGAGGCTCGGCGCCATCTTGCTGCCGGGCAGCGGCCGAACCATCGCGTCGTGGAGGGCGTAGAGCATCCCGAACGGCGTGATCTGCGGCGGGGCCGTGGACGGATCGAACCACGTCGGCGAGAGCGTGACGTGCCACGCCATCACCGCTTCGCCGGGCTGGGCGGCGCCGGCCGTGTTCACGGCGAGCGCGAGCAGGACGGCCGTCAGGAGCGAGGCGATGTTCCGCAGGCTCATACGCCCTCCTCTTCGATCAGCTCACGTATTCGTAGTTGTTCTCGAGCGGCACGTAGACCAGGCTCTGCCAGCTGTTGACCTTCTTGCTCACCGCCCACGTGATCGACCGCACCCCGAGCATCACGCCGCGGTAGTCGTCGTAGAGCTTCTGGCCGAGCGCCTGGGTCAGCCGCGCGCGCTTCTCGGCGTCGAGCTCGCGCGAGATCGTGTCGACGTCCTCGTCGTAGGGCCCGTCGGCCAGCAGGATATTGAACGCGCCCTTCGTGTGGATCGTGCGCTGCCAGCCGAGGACGGGCTCGTCGAACGGCGGCGAGCCGTAGACCCAGTGGGTCTTGTTCGTCTTGCGGGCGCGGTTCTTCGGCAGGAAGTTGCTGAAGGCTTCCGGCACGCGCCGGACCTTGATGCCGACCTTCTCCCAGTCGAGCGCGACCGCCTCGACCATGTCGGGGCCGTCGAGGGCGTAGGTCATCACCAGCGGATTCATGCGGACCTCGAAGCCTCCGGCGTGTCCGGCTTCGGCCAGGAGCTTCTTGGCGCGCTCGGGATCGTACGGCGGGACCTTCCAGTCCGTCTTGAAGCCCTTGTGAAAGGGCAGGTACCAGTACATGAACGGCGCGTCCGGAGCCCAGCCCTTCCAGAGCGCGCTGATGATCGTCTTCTTGTTGACCGCCAGGTTCAGCGCCAGCCTCACCTTGCGCGCGTTCTCGAGGCTCTTGGGATCACTCGGGATCGCCCGCCCACGGACACGCCGGGCAGTAGTCTTCACGGTCCGGCGTCGTCTGACCTTGTAAGACCACCCAGTGACAGGCGGCGTTCGGCGCCTCGTGAATCCGAAGCCCCGCCTTCTTCGCCTGATCCAGGTAGTCGCCGAACACGTTGCCGATGTCGATCTCACCCGATCGGAGCCCGGCCAGGCGCGTCGCCGGGTCCGGGATTCGCCGGATGACGAGCTCCTTGAAGGCGGGCGTCTTGCGCCAGTGGTTCGGCGATCGCCTCGAAGCGATGGTAGTCGCCCTGCTTGCCCTCCACGTGGCGGAACGGCCCGGTGCCGATCGGGTGCAGCGCGGCTTTGTCCTCCCCACCGACTCGATGTACTTCTTCGAGGTGATGTTCTGGTAGCCGACGAACTGGGTGAAGTTCGAGGGCACTTCCCAGACCCGATTCTTGAAGTGCATCACCACCGTGTGCTTGTCCGGGGTCTCGATGCGATCGAGATGGGTGCGAAAGAACGGCGCCGACCCGCCCTGCGAGTCGGGCTTGAGGTTCTGCTCGACGGTGAACTTGACGTCCTCGGCGGTCATCTCGCCGAAGCCCTCGTGGAACTGCACGCCCGAGCGCAGCTTGAAGGTCCACGTCCTGAGCTCGTTCGAGGGCTTCCATTCGGTGGCGAGCCCCGGACGATACTCGAAGGTCTTGGGATCGCGCATGATCAACGGATCGTAGACGCAGTCCCACAGGGTCTTCTCGGATTGGCTGGAGCGCCACGCGAACGGCGTCTCGATGCCCCACTGCCCCACGGCGACGACCAACCGCTCGCCGGCGGCGACGGCGCGTGAGGGCGTGATGAGCGGCGCCGCCGCGACGTGCGGCGGCCGTCGCCGAGGCTCCGACGAGAAATGCGCGACGATCGATCGACTGGGCCACCATGCTGCCTCCTCGCTGAGGCTTCAAGTCGTCCCTCGATGCGGTCTGGAGTCGGCAGGATGGTAGCGCGTGATCGCTCGAAGTCAAAGCCGCGTGCCTGGGGGCGCGGCTCCGTCAGACGGCGTGAGCCGGGATACGTCCCTTCGGCGCGTCCGAACGAGGGCTCGACGAGCCCGAGCGGAACAGGAGGAACCCCGCCACGGCCAGATAGAGGACGTAGCTGCCGGCTTCGAGCACCGACGGTCGCGAGCGGTAGCCGATCAGCCCGTTCAGGAATCCGCCGACGAAGCCGTGATCGTCGAGCAGGAACGAGGTGTCCCACGCGGTCGGTGTCGCCGGCAGGAACCCCATGACCTCGAGCCGGCCGATGCCGGTGCTGAACATGCCGGCGGCCAGGAGCAGGAGAAAGATCGACGTCACGCCGAAGAACCGCTGCAGGCTGACGTGCCGTCCGCCCCGGAAGATCGCCCAGCCGAGCGAGGCCGCCATGATCAGGCCGAGGACGGCGCCGAGGGCGCTCGCCCATCCGGACGTGGACGTGGCCTGGGTCAGGAGCCCCCACAGGAACAGCACGGTCTCGGCGCCTTCGCGAAACACGCCGGTGAACGCGATCACGCCGATGATCCACATGCGATGGTTCGTCTGTGCCTCGTCGATCTTCCGCTGGACGTCACCCTTCATGGCCCGAGCGTGCTGCCGCATCCAGTACCCGTGCCAGGTGAGGACGACGACCGCCACGAAGATCACGGCGAGCCCGATGATGTCGGGGCCCAGATCGAGGAGCGGTCCGGACAACGCCGTGACGACCACGCCGAGCGCGATGCTGGCGAGCACGCCGAGCACCCCCGCGCGTGGCGTAGCGATAGTGCCGCTGAGCGCCGATCTTCTGCAGATACGTGTAGACGATGCCGAGGATGAGGGCGGCTTCGAAGCCCTCGCGAAGCGTGATGACGAAGGTCCCACCCATGGGCGGCGCCCGGAGGTTACTCGGCGACGATCCGGCCGGTCGCGGCCTTGTTGAAGTCGTCGAAGAACGCGTAGCGTGCCGGGCTTCAGCGCGCGGATCCGGACGTTGACGGTCTTGCCGGCCGGCACGACCTTCTCGACGCGGAGGTCCTTGCTCTCGAACTCCGCCGCCTTGGCGCCCTTGTTCGTCACGACGAGCACGAACGGCGTGTTGGCCTTCACCTTGACCTCGCTGGGCTGGAACTGGTCCTTGTCGATCGTGAGCGCAATTTCCGGCGGCGCGTCGGCCGCCACCGCGGTGCCCGCGACCGCCACGACGCTGACCAGAAGTCCTGCAATCAGGAGCGTGAGCGCTCTCCGCATCGGATCCTCCCACCCCTCAGATTAACCCCCAGTCCGGTGGAGTTAACATGACCTAATCCTAACACTCTGTCAACGGCCCTTCCGGAAAGTCCGTGCGTGGCGACATCCGGCGGGGCTTGCTACCATGCCGGCGACCGAACGGAGACGGAAGGCCACCATGATCACCGCGACCGTCCGCTACCAGCTCCCCGCCCACATCGACTACGACGCGCTGCCGCGCTCACTTCCACAAGATCGCGCCCGGCTTCCAGGAGGTGCGCAGGCCTGATCAGCAAGCACTTCATCTGGAGCGAGAGCGGCTGGGCCGGCGGCGTCTATCAGTGGCAGACGCTCGAGGACGCCAAGCGCTTCTACGGCGGCGCCTGGCTCGACGGGATCGTCGAGCGCTACGGCATGCATCCGCAGATCGAGTTCTACGAGGTGTTCGCGCTGACCGACAACGCGCGCGGCACCGTCGAGCTGTTCGCCAGCGAGAGGGAGGGCGCATGGAATTCGTCGACCTGAAAGCCGCGCGGGAGTTCTCGCCGAAGCATCACATCCACAAGAGTCTCACCGCGACGCCGCGGAGCGACATCAGCATCGCGTGCTGGGAGTCCGGACAGACGTCGCCGATCCACTGCCACCCCGGCGCGGATGAGATCTATCACGTCGTGGAAGGCAACGGCCTCGTTCAGCGACGGCCAGATCGAGCGGCAGCTCGGCCCCGGCGACACCGTCATCTTCCCGGCGGGCGAGGTCCATCAGGTGACGGCGATCACGCGGATGGTGCTGTACCGTGTGCAGGCCGGCGCGGACCGGCACCCCGAGTCGCTGGACGCCTGGCCGGCCTCGCGCTAGCCGAGGCGGGTCAGGGCTGCGCGCTCACGATCCATTGCTGCGCGGCCGCGGTGGCCCCGGCCGGAAAGTGCTTGATCGTCGCCGAGACGAAGTGCGACGCGAGCTTCTCCGCGACACTGCCCAGCGGCGCGTCGGTCACGACCGCGACCTTCCTGATGTGCTTGTGGTGATCGCGGACGAAGCGAAAGTGCGCCGCCATCGCGCCGAGGCTGTCCCACCCCGGGAACGCGGCGATCTCGAGGATGAGCCCGGCGAGATCGCCGGCGGACTGGATGAAAGGGTCGACCGTCTTCGCGAGCTGCACGAAGTCTTCTTCCGCGAGGGCGGACTTCGGTCGCACGTACAGGATCGAGCGGGCGGTGTCCAGGCTCGACTCGATCATCTCCATCTCCTCGCGCGCGGGTGCGTCAGTTGTGTCGATGGATCCCGGCGCCCGTGACGAAGTCGTACAGATTGGCGACGTTCATCTTCATCACCATCGGCGCCATCCCGTCCTGGCCGACGTCCATGGGATAGCGGTCCGTCATCGCGGTGAGGTCGGCCACGCACTGCTCCTTCGTCATCCCCTGCCCGACGCCTTTGCGCACGTAGTCGACCCACTCGCGGATGAACGTGCCCTGCTCGTCGAGGTAGCGCTTGTCGCAGATCGGGCCGTGACCGGGGACGAACGTGTCCTCGCGAAGACCGCGGAGCGAATCGAGCGCCCCGAGCCACAGGTTCGGATCGGCCTCCTGGAGCCACGTGTGGACCTTGCAGAAGATGTTGTCGCTGGTGAAGACGACGCCCTCTTCCTCCACGATCACCGCCGCCTGGTACGCCGTGTGGCCGGGCATGTGGACCAGCCGGAAGGTGTGGTCGCCCACGCGGAGCTTCATCTCGCTCTCGAAGGTGATGACCGGCGCGTTGGGCTTGTAGTTCTCGAGGAGCTTCGGCTCGTCCGGCCCGAACGAGGCGACACGCGCGACGTGCGCGGGCAGGTCGGTCGTCAGGATGCGCGTGCGCACGCCCTCGTGGGCGACGACGGGCGCGTCGAAGTACGCGTTGCCGGTCCAGTGGTCGCCATGAGGCTCGGTGTTGAGGATGTAGCGGAGCCGGCCTCGCCGCTCGACGTCGGCTCTGAGCCGCATGGCGTCGCTGGGCTTGTGCGGCGTGTCGATCAGCACGATGCCGTCCGAGGTGGTGACGAGGCCGTGATTGGATCCGCGGAGCTCGGTCTCGACGAACACGTTCTTGGTCAGCTGCTTCATGGCATCCTCCTCGAGGAGCGCTATCCTAGCGCGCCGGCGGAATGACGGGCAACAGGACGTACGACTGGCGCCCCGGCCCGCAGTGGATCGTCACCTTCTTGCCGAAGACGTCAGCCGGACGATCGCGCGGGTCATTGTGCTGGAACGGGCCGACGCCGGTGAACACCGCGCCGAGCGTGCCGAGCCCGGTCGACGGCCCGCCCGGGTATTCGTAGTCGCGCCCGCGCACCGTGAGCCCGAGGCGGTAGCCGGCCGGCGCCACGATCGACGTCGGCCAGATCTCGACGTCGAGCTCGTAGATCTTGCCGGCGGTCAGCGGCTGCTTCTCGTCGTGCGTGTGGTAGGGCCGGTACGGGAGCGTGAGCTTCGGATCGAGCTTTCGGTGTGAGGCGCGGAGCCATCCCTGCGCGATCGGGGTGTGCGGGTCCAGCGCGCCCTGGAAGACGACTTCCTTCATGTTCGGGGTGAGCACGCGGACGATCAAGAACAGATCGGCGTCGGTCGTCTGCGACGAGACGAAGAGCTTCGCGGCGATGGGGCCGGTGATCTCGGTCTCGCGCGGCAGCGGCGGCGTGAGAAACGTGACGCCTTCGCCCGAGACCGTCGTAGGTGACCGCGCCGCGACGGGCCACGGGTGCGCGCACCAGGCCCTGATCGGCCGGGCTCAGGTAGAGCTTGGTCCACCGCGTGCGCGCGAGCGGCCATTCGTTCTCGTGCCGCTCGACGAACGTCTCGCCGGGGTGGCGGACCTGGAGCACGACCTTCGGCTGCTTCTTCCAGCCCGTGTCCTCGCCCTTCAAGAAGTGGCCGAAGAACTTCTTCTGAAGGCTCACGCCGTAGTCCGTGTAGAAGTGGGTCCAGTGCTCGATGCCGTGCACCTCGAGCCACTTCTGCTTCGCCGCCGAGCGGACGAATCCCTCGAAGTTGCCGCGCGGATGAAGCCCCTGCCCGCCCCAGTTGGCCGACGAGAAGAGCGGCACCTTCACCTTCGACCAGTCCGGCATGCGCGAGCGCCAGTAGTCGTCGCTGGCGAGCGGGTTCGCCCAGCAGTCCTCGTAGAAATCGCGGCGGGTGCCGCCGAGCTCTTCCTCGGTGAGGGTCGACGGCCCCGAGACCCAGTCGCCGTTCATCCGGCTCCGGTAGCCGCGCGTGCCGCGACCGTGCTGGACCCGGATGACCTGCGAGGGAAACCACGCGCGCCCGAACGTGCACAGGATGCCGCCGTGATGGCTCAGGTCGCGATAGTAGTCGGCGGCGCCTTCCCAGATACAGATCGCGGCAAGGTGCGGCGGCTCGAGCGCGGCCACCTGCCACTGATTCATCGCGTAGTAGGAGATGCCGTTGAGTCCGACCTTGCCGTTGCTCCAGGCTTGCTCGGCGGCCCACTCGATGCAGTGATAGAGGTCCTTGGCCTCGCGCGCGGACCAGATGTCGAGCCGGCCGGGCGAGCGGCCGGCGCCGCGTGAGTCGACGCGAACACAGGCGTAGCCGTCCGGCACCCACTTCTCGGGATCGACGACTTCCCAGTTCTGGTACTTGTTCGTGGAGCCGGCGGGCACGTCGGGATGCTGCTCGACCATCCGGCGCCACTGGTCGGTGTAGAGATCCTCGAAGTGGAGCCACTTCCCGTACGGGCCGTAGGTCAGGATCACCGGATGCTTGCCCGCGGCGACCGGACGGAACACGTCGGCGCGCAGCACGAGGCCGTCGTCCACGCGAATCGGGAACGTCCCAGTCGATGCGCATGCCATCGCGCACCTCGCTCACGAACTCGGTCATCGCCGGCCGAGGTCGACGACGAAGTCGAACGTTCCAGCCTTGCCCGTCGTCGTCTCGCTTACCCGCATCACCAGCTCGGGGCTGAAGATGGGATCTCTCGCGTTGACGGCCTCGCCGGGGAAATAGAGCTGGGTCGTGAGCACCGAGCGATTGGGTGGCTGCACCTTCACGTGGAAGTGGCGCGTCCGGCCGACGTAGACCCCCGGCACGATGGTCTCGAGCCGGTAGCGCCCCTGGTCGTCCGTGAATTGATGGCCGCGAAGGCGGAAGCCGGTGTTGTCGTAGCCGCCGCGATCGTCCGCGTGCCAGACGTCGATCAAGGCTCGCGCGATCGGCTGGCAGGTCGTGGACAGCACCATCCCGGTCACCACGATCTGGGTGCCGACGATTCCGGGCTCGAGCAGCGAGGCCCGCAGCGGCGAGTCGGGCTTGAAGTACGGCCCTTCGGTCTGGCGCGCGGTCGGCGCGGCCGAGCCCGGGCAGCTCGGCGTCGGTCGCAGCGGTTGGGCTTGGGCCGCCGCATCGACCGCCCGCGAGCCCGCGGCGAGCGCCGACAGCCCGGCGGCGACTTTCAGGAACTCGCGACGCGAGCCATTGGTCCGCATTCGTCTTGTCTAGCCTCCTGGGGTCGATTTTCCGACAACTACCCTAGAGATAGCCGCAGGCCCCTGTCAAACCGTCAAAAGCTTCTGGTCTCCATCGCGGCACGGCGGTACGATCTCGACGTAGGACCAGGGATGCAAGGGCACGGAGGCCCGAAATGAACATCTTCAAGGCGCTGGCGGTGAAAGACTTCGAAGCGGCCACGAAGGCGATCCCGCTCATCGACGCGGGGCCCGCGTTCCGCGGCGAGCCGGGCGCGATGGACGCCGTGGCGCGCGAGCTCCGCCGCGCCTGCGAGACGGTCGGCTTCTTCTATCTGGCCGGCCACGGCGTGCCGCAAGCCGTCATCGACGACGCGTTCGCGGCCTCGCGCGAGTTCCACGCGATGCCGCTCGACGCCAAGCGCGCGCTGAAGATCAACGAGAACAACATCGGTTATCTCGCCGTGAACGAGAGCATGCAGCGGCACTCGACGGTCCACAAGGCGACCCGGCCGAACTTCAACGAGAGCTTCTTCATCAGCCACGATCGCGGCGCCGACCATCCCGACGTCGTCGCGGGCACGCCGCTGCGCGGACGAAATCAGTGGCCGGACGGCCACGACCGCATGCGCGCCGCGATGGTCACCTACTTCAAGACGCTCGAGCGACTCGGCGAGCGCCTGCTGCCCGATGCTGAGCCGCGCGCTCGGGATGCCGGCCGAGCACTTTGCGCAGTTCTTCCGGAACGAGGCCCACATCAACCTGCGCTTCCTCCACTACCCGCCGCAGGAGACGGACGACGAGGAGCAGTTCGGACAGGGGCCGCACACCGACAACTCGTTCATCACGATGCTCGCGCGCGAGGACGTGCCGGGCCTGGCGGTCCGGCTCCCGAACGGGGAATGGATGGCGCCGCCGGTGATCCCCGGGACCTTCCTGGTCAACCTCGGCAACATCATGAAGCGGTGGTCGAACGATCGGTTCCTGTCGACGCCGCACGGTGTGCTGAACGATTCGGGAAAGGACCGGTACTCGATCGCGTTCTTCTACAGCCCGAACGTCGACGCCACCATCGAGTGCGTGCCGACGTGCGTCGGCGCCGACGATCCGGCGCGCTATCCGCGGGCCGTCTACCGCGATCTGGTGCTGGAGTTCTACAACGCGAACTACTTCCACCGGAAGGACTACGCGGGCGCGACCGCCGAGGGCGCTACTCGTCCCCGTTCTTGATCTGCTGCGCGAGGTAGTTGCCCTCGCCCGTCTGGGCGATCAAGGTCATCTGGGCCTCGATCCAGTTCGCGTGGCCCTCCTCGCCTTCGAGGATGTGCTCGAGGAGCTCGCGGCTGCCGTTGTCACCCAGGCTCCGGGCCGTCTCGATGCCCGCGTTGAGCATGCGGATGGCGTCGCGCTCGACCTCGAGATCCAGGCGGAGCTGCTCCGGCACGGTCTCGCCGACGTTCACCTTGCCGAGGCGCTGGACGTTCGGAACACCTTCGAGGTAGAGGATGCGCTCGATCAGCTGATCGGCGTGCTTCATCTCGCCGATCGATTCTTCACGGAGCTTCTTCCACAGCCGCTGGTAGCCCCAGTTCTCGCACATCCGGCCGTGGATGAAGTACTGATTGATCGCCGTGAGCTCGGCTGTGAGGACCTCGTTCAGGAGGGTGATGACCTGCTCGTGGCCTCGCATAGTACGCCTCCGACCTTGAGACTGGATTGTGGTGCGAGGCCACTATAGGACGCGCCGCGAGCCTTCATCAAGCAGAGCATCGAGCGTCGAGGAGCAGCCGCCGCAGTCGGCGCCGGCGCCGCAGATGTCGGCCAGCCGCTCGAGACTGTCGCCGCCCCGGGCGATGCTCGTCCGGATCGCGTGCTCGCCGAGTCCCCGGCACAGACACACGATCATCGCGACGATGCTCCGCTCCGGCGCCACGCTCCGACTGCTCGTACAGGCCGCATCGGGCTCCCTTCCGTGGTTCGAGGGTGAGGATACCAAATCCCGAAAAGGTATGCACCCGAGTTTTTTCGTATTAGGACACCCTAATTCTGGAACCTGGGCACCCTGCCGACCGGGCGGCCGTCACCCCGTACGTCGCGCCGCCGGGCGCCGGGCTGATCCGCGCGTGCTCGACCCGAACGCGCTGACGGCGCTCGCGCTCGGCGACGACGGGATCGAGGTGCGCCTGCTCGATCTGGCCCGGCTGGGCGACCTGGAGCTCGTCGCGACCGGCTTTCTCGCCGAGCCGGAACAGGCGGAATACGCAGAGCTTCGACACCCGCTACGCCGCCGGGAATGGCTCGGCGCACGGGTCTGCCTCAAGCTCATGGCGGTAGATCAGGGCCTGGTCGGTGCGCCCCTGGACTGCGCCGTGATCAAGGACCCGCGCGGGCGCCCACGCCTCGTCTTCACGCCGGGTCTGGTCACCGACGTCGTGGCGGACTGCTCGCTGTCCCACAAAGGACGATTCGCATGCGCGGCCACCGCGAGCGCGCTCGGCGTCGCGGATCGGCGTCGATATCGAAGAAGATCTCCCCTCGCCTGCGCCGGCTCGCCGCGACAGTTCGCGCACGAGCGCGATCGCTTGCTCGGCTCACACCCGGAGGACGAACGGCTCGCGATCCTCTGGGCGCTGAAGGAGGCGTGCTCGAAGGTCGTGGGCCGCGGCCTGGCGATGGCGCTTCGCGAGGTTGCGTGTGAGGAGATCGCTCCCGGCCGCCATCGCGTCACGACGGAGGCGCTGGAGCTCACGGGACGTCACACGATGCACGAAGGCTACGCCGTCGCGCTGTGCGTCGGGAGCGGGCTCGCAGCTCGACCGCTGAGGCTTCGCGCCGCGCTACCCGCGGCGCCCGCCCGTCATCATGCGGAGGAAGGCCGGCGATAGCCGCGGATCGAGCGTGTCGCGGATCCCGTCGCCGAGCAGGTTGAACGCGAGCACGGTCACCGTGATGGCCAGGCCCGGGAAGAAGGCCAGCCACCACGGCGGCACGAGCGCGGTGATCGAGTCGGCGAGCATGTTGCCCCAGGTCGGCGTCGGCGGCGGCACGCCGACGCCCAGGAAGCCCAGCGCCGCCTCGATGACGATCGCGACGCCCAGGTGCGTGGTCGCCAGCACCAGATACGGCGCGACGCACTGGGGCAGGACGTGAAACGTCATGACCCGCAGCGCCGAGGCGCCGCTGGCCCGTCCCGCCTCCACGTAGGGCATCTCGCGGACCGACAGCGCGACCGAGCGGATCACCCGGCCGCCGAACGGAATGCGCGTGATCGCGATGGCGAAGATCACCGCCTGCAGACCGGTCCCGATGGCCATCGAGATCGCCATGGCGAGGATGAGATCGGGGAACGACTGCATGATCTCCATGATCCGCTGGCTGACGAGGTCGAAGCGCCCGCGCAGGTAGCCGCAGGCGACGCCCCACAACGAGCCGACCGTGGTGCCCAGGATCACGGCGGAAAACGCCACGAAGAGCGAGGTGCGGGCGCCGTAGATCACGCGGCTCAGCGTGTCGCGACCGACCTGATCGGTGCCCAGCAGGCTCTGACGCGTCAGGCGGCTTGTTCATCCGTCGGAAGTCCGCCTTGAGCGGATCGCGGGCGCCAGGAGCGGCGCCGCGCCAGCGCGACGATGATGATCAGGACGCCGACGAAGCCGCCGATCGCGGACAGCGTGTTGCGCCGCGTGAACCGCGCCAGCTCGACGAACGCTCATCGGCCATCGTCGCGCCATCAGCTGTACCGGATGCGCGGATCGAGCCACGCGTAGCTGAGGTCGACCAGGACGTTGACGCCGACGAAGATCACGGCGTAGAGCAGCACCAGGTTCTGCACGACGATGATGTCGCGCTCGATCACCGCGGTGACGAGCGCGCGGCCGAGGCCGGGCACGCCGAACGCCTGCTCGACCGCCACCGAGCCGCCCAGCACGAAGCCGAGGAGCACGCCCGAGATCGTGATCACCGGCAGGAGCGCGTTGGGCAGCGCGTGGCGCATCACGACGAGCCCCTCGCGAAGCCCCTTGGCCCGCGCCGTCCGCACGAAGTCCTCGCCGATGACCTCGAGGAGGCACGAGCGCGACATGCGCGCGATGTAGGCGCCCTGGGCCAGTCCGAGGACCATGCGCCGGGCCGATGACGATCTGCAGGTTCTGCCACGGGTTCTCCCAGACGTGGACGATCATGAATGGGCGCCTTGTAGCCGAACCAGAACAGCGAGCGCGAGGACGATCGAGCATGCCGAGCCAGAAGCCCGGGATCGCGATGAAGAGGACCGACAGCGCCCGCGCGAGGCCGTCGGGCAGGCTGTTCGGCTTGAACGCGCTCAGGATGCCGACCGGCAGGCCGACCAGCCAGGAGATGATGAGCGCGAGCACGCCGATCTCGGCGCTGATCGGGCCGCGGTGGAGGATCATGCTCGGCGACGGTGTCGCCGCGGAAGAACGACTTGCCGAGCCGGCCGGCGGCGATGTCGCCGAGCCAGCGGACGTACTGCACGGGCAGCGGATCGCTGAGCCCGAGATCGGCCATGATGCGCGCGCGGTCGGCCGGCTTCATCTGCGCGTGGCCCTCCACGCCGAGGATGGCCACGAGCGGATCCCCGGGCAGGACCCGCAGGATCACGAAGACGCTGAGCGAGACGCCGAACAGGGTGACCGCGGCGAACAGCGCCCGGCGCGCCAGGTACTTCCGCACGCCGCTAGGACGCCGGCTCTCAGCCGAGCCAGACCTGGTCCCACCGCACGACGTCGTAGATCCCGAAGAACGTGGACGGGTTCTGGCCGTGCACCTTGTTGTACTAGGCGTCGTAGATCTGCTCGTACGACACCGGGATCAGCGGCGGGTCCTGCTCCAGGATGTCCTCCGCCTTGCGGACCAGCGCCTTGCGCCTGTTGTCGTCGAGCTCGCGCTCGACCTGGCTGGCGACGATCGTGGAATGCCGGGTTCGTCCAGCGCGAGTAGTTCTGCGGGCCGTCCTTGCCGTACCACGCGCTGAAGATGTCGGACGGATCCATCAAGGTCGAGACGATCGCGCTGATCGCGAGATCGAAGTTGCCGGCCTGAGCCTCGTCGAACCACACCGACGTCTGCACGACGCGCAGGTTGCGAGTCGATGTTGAGGTGCTCCTTGAGCATGGCCTGGATGGCGACCGCCCAGAGCTTGAAGGTGGCGATGTCGCGGACGACGAAGTCGAGGTTCCTGATGCCGTTGGCGTAGCCGGCCTCCTTCATCAGGCGACGCGGCTTCCTGCACCGCGGGCTTGATGTCCTTCTGGTAGCCGAGCTTCTTCTCGAGCTCGGCCCGCGGCGTCGACATCTCGTGGAACGGATAGACGAAGCCGCCGACCTGCATCGGCGCGGTGTCCTTCACGACCTCGACCAGCGTGTGCCGGTCCATCGCCAGATGGATGGCTCGGCGCACCCGCGGATCGGCCAGCGCCTTGTTCTTCTGCATGTTCGTCCAGAAGGCCTGGATGACGCGACTGGTTGAAGGCCGCCGCCGTCACGCCCTGCATCTCCTTGGCCTTGCGCCAGGAGACCGGGTCCAGCAGCCGCGCGTAGTCGACCTTGCCCGGACAGGAACGACGAGCCCAGCTCCGGCGAGAACGGCAGCATGTGATAGATCTCGAGCTTGTCGACCAGCGGCAGCCCCTTGTTCCAGTAGTCGGGGTTGCGCTCCTGGATCCAGACTTCCTTGTCCTTGCGCGAGACGTGGCTTGAAGGGCCCGGTGCCCGGGTAGTTCATGACCTGGCGCAGGTTGCCCTGGTTGTCGTCGAGCGTCTTCTTGCGCACGATGATGTTCCAGCCGCTGGCGAAGGCGCCCAGCATGAAGGCCTTGGGCCGCGCCTCGGTCAGCCGGAACTCGATCTTGTGCGGATCGACGACCACGATGTCGCCCACCGTGGCGAAGAGCGGCGTGCGCGGGATCACCACGCCCTTGGGCGGATGCGCGATGCGATCGTAGGTCGCCTTGACGTCCTCGGCGGTGAAGTCGGCGCCGTCGTGGAACTTCACGCCCTTGCGCAGGTGGAACGTGTACTTCTTGCCGTCAGGCGAGATCTCCCACCGCTGGGCGAGGTCCGGGATGATCGTCTGCCCGTCCTTCGGGCTCCGCCGCAGCAGGGTGTCGTACATCGGGCTCTGCGGGCCGATGTTGGCGACGGTGCCCGGACTGATGCACGTCGAAGTGGGCCGGCGCGTTGTGGACCGCGTAGCGCAGGGTGCCCGCCGCGCTTGGCGGCCGGGATCGGGCCGGAGGGTCGCGTCCTGCGCGGCGGCGGAGTCTGGGCGGCTGAATTCGCGACGCGGCGACCGCGCCGGCGCCGACGGCGCCCGCCCGCTTGATGAAAGCTCGCCGATCGATGCTGTCGGGACGCTCCGACTCACCCGTGTGATCGCTCATGCTTGCCTCCTCGGCCCTTTGCGGTTTCGCTCGCGGATTTCGAGGCTTCCGGACGATAGCAGAAGTCGGCAAAAAGACCATCACGCGGCGCGCTGTCGAGGACCGGCCCACGGCGATCGTCCGCCGCTCGAGCGCCGCTCGCTCAGGCGCGCGGTCGTGCTCCCGCGGCGACCTCGGCCCGGACGATTCGCGCCCCGGCCGCGAGCGCCTCCAGCTTGCCGATGGCGCGCTCCCGCGGCAGATATTTCATGCCGCAGTCCGGCGCCGGCACCAGACGCTCGGGCGGCACGTGCGCCAGCGCCGACCTGATCCGGCCCGCCACGACCTCCGGCGTCTCGACCGCGGCGTCGCCGAGGTCGAGCACGCCCAGGATGATCGTCTTGGACGGCAGCGCTCGAAGGATGGCGCAGTCCAGGCCGGGGCTGCGCGGCCTCGATCGAGATGTGCGTGGCGCGGCATCGCTCGAGCTCGGGCAGATAGGAGTAGCCGCTCGGCTTGTCGCGAACCGTGTGGGCGTAACCGAAGCAGAGATGGATGACCGTCGGCCCGTCGATCCCCTCGAGCGCCCGGTCGATCACGGCCACGCCGAACTCGCGCGCCAGATCGGGCCACGCTTGCAGGTACGGCTCGTCGAGCTGGACGAAATCGGCGCCGGCCGCCTTGAGATCGCGCAGCTCGGCGTTGACGACCGCGGCGTACGCCATCGCCAGGCTCGGCGCGTCCGGGTAGTACTCGTTCTGGGTGAGCGCGGTCAAGGTGAACGGCCCGGGCACGGTGATCTTGATCGGGTGGCTCGTCTCGCCGCGCAGGAACGCCGTGTGGCGCGCGAGCACGGGCTTCGGTCGAGTGATCGGGCCCACCGCTCTCGGCACCGGTGTCGGCCGCCCCGTGCGGCTCGTGGCGGTGCCGGGCTTGGCGACGTCGAGCCCCGTCAGCGCCGGCGCGAGCCAGCTGAAGTAGCTCTCGCGGCGGACCTCGCCGTCGCTGACGATGTCGACGCCGGCGCGCTCCAGGTCGCGGACGACCAGCCGGGTCGCGTCGTCGTGGGCCTGATCGCGGATCTCTTCCGGCACCCGCCAGAGCGTCGGGCGCGGGACCCGCGGCACGCCGCCCGACAGCAGCGCGTCGCGGTAGACGAGCCACTCGGGCTGCGGAAAGCTGCCGACCACGGTCGTCGGCAGCACGGGAAGCGCGTTGCGTGGCGTCACCGCTAGACCGCCGGACCGCGTCGAGCGCCTTCCAGTCGAACTCGATGCCGTGGCCCGGGCGATCCGGCGCGATGGCGAGCCCGGCCTCGATCCGGAGCGGCTCGGCGATGAACCGGTCGAGACCGAAGCCGTGAGCTTCGAGGTACGAGCGGTTGGGCGCCGCCGCCAGCAGATGCACCGTGACGTCGTGCGCGCCGTGCGACGTCACCGGCAGATTGAACGCCTCCGCCAGGTGACAGATCTTCATGAACGCGGTGACGCCGCCGCAGTTCGTCACGTCGGGCTCCGGGAACGTCACGCCACCGGCCGCGATGAGCTGGCGAAACTCGTAGAGCGTGTGGAGGTTCTCGCCGGCGGCGATCGGCAGCCCGCCCTCGCGCACGATCCGCGCGTGGCCGGGCACGTCGTCGGGGATGGTCGGCTCCTCGAGCCACACCGGGTGGAGCTCGACGAGCGCGCGCGCGGCGCGGATGGCCTCGTCGACGCTCCAGCGCATGTTGGCGTCGACCATCAGCGGAAAGTCCGGACCGAGGTGGCGCCGCATGGCGCGCACCCGCTTCGACGTCGTCGTGCAGCGACGGGCGCCCGACCTTCATCTTGATCGCGCGGAAGCCGCGGGCCAGGTTCTCGTCGGTCTGGCGAAGCAGCGCGTCGAGCGGGAAGTCGAGGTCGATCCCGCCGGCGTAGCACGGCACGCGCGGATCGAAGCCGCCGAGCACACGCCAGAGCGGCGCGCCCTGCCGGCGCGCGCGAAGATCCCAGAGCGCGATGTCGACGGCCGACATCGCGAGCGCCTGCGCGCCGCCGCGACCGCCGTAGTGGAGCGCCCACCACATCGCCTGCCAGTGGCTCTCGATCAGGTCGGCGTCGCGCCCGATCAGCAGCGGCGCCAGGTCGCGCGCCACCAGGGCGTGGCACGGCGGCGCCGCCCGCGCCGACCGTGTAGGTGTAGCCCGTGCCCTCGGCGCCCTCAGCGTCACGCACGCGCGCGGTGACCAGCTCGAAGCCTTTGATGGTCCCGTGCGTGCTGTCGGAGAGCGCCACCGGCAGCGGGATCGCGTAGTGATTCGCGGCGACCTCGCGGATCAGCACGGCGCTGCCCTACTCACTTGATCGCGTACGGGTTGATCGGCGTGCCGACGCCGCGCGTGACCGGCAGCGGCGGGGCCACCAGCAGAAACTCGTAGCGCCCGTCGGCGGCGCAGTCGGCCGCCAGCTCTTCGAGGAAGAAGATCTCGCCGAGGGTCAGCCCCATGTTCGGGATCGCGCAGATATGAAACGGGCTGCGGAACGGCGGAAGCTCCGAGGGCCTCACCTCGACCGCGTAGTTGTCGGCGGCGATCGCGGCGATCTCCTTGGCGTGCATCCACGGCGCGGTGTGCACGGAGACGCCGGGCGATTCGTCGAGGTCGAAGTGACGCCAGTCGTTGCGGTCGAGATAGCGTGACATGTGGCCGGTGCGGACGATCAAGAGATCGCCGCGACGCACCTCGACCCGCTCGGCCGCGGCGGTCGCGTCGAGATCGGCGGGTGTGATCGCGTAGCCCGGCTCGAGCGCGCGCACGCCCTTCCACCGCGCGACGTCCAGCAGGACGCCGCGGCCGGCGATCCGGCTCTTGGTCTTGTCGATGCTGTTCTTCGACGTGCCGCTGCTGGTGACGAGGGCGGCGTCGTAGCCGTTGTACATCTTGCCCTCGTAGAACACGTGGGCGAGGCTGTCCCACTGCGTGACGCACTGGAGCGGCATGACGATCCAGTCGTCCGAGCCGCCGTAGCCCTGTAGCGCCACGACTTCGGCCGGCGTCCGCGGCGCGTCGCCGCCGTCGCGGAACATCGTGTGGATCGGGTTGAAGCGCTGGCGAGTTCCGCTCTGCGGCCCCTCGCGCTGGAGCGGGATGCCCAGCGCGAACACCTTGCCGGCGGTCGCGAGCCGGCAGGCCGCCGCGATCGTGTCCGGCGTGATGAAGTTCAAGGTGCCGATCTCGTCGCTCGGCCCCCAGCGGCCCCAGTTGCGCACCTGCATCGCGAGCTTCTTGAGAGTCTCTTCGCTCATGGCCCGGCAATCTTACGCCAACCGCTCGGGGCCGGGCTGGTATTGTGGTGCGCGCTGCAGGCCGTCGCGGGGCTGGGGCCCCGCCGGCCGAGGCGCGCCTATAGACAATGTCCCGTGTGATCGCTCGTACGGACCGGCTCCTCCTCGCGAACGCGATCATGGGCCAGTTCCTCACCGGCGTCGCCACGCGGATCTTCATCGTCGCGCTGCCGACGCTCGCCGGCGCGCTCCACACCGACATCATCGCGATCTCGTGGGCGCTCATCGTGTATCAGCTCGCGGGGATCAGTCTCTCGGTCGTCTTCGGGCGGCTCGGCGACATCCACGGCCGGTACACGATCTACGGCACGGGCTTCGCGATCATGACCGTCAGCTTCGTGCTCTGCGGCTTCGCGCCGAACGCGTTCTTGCTGATCGTGTTCCGCCTGATCCAGGGCCTGGGCGCGGCGATGATCGCCTCGGCCACGCGCGTGCTGGCCATGGAGGCGGTGCCGGAGGGCGCGGAGGGGCGCGCCAACAGCTACATGACGATAGGCTTTCACTCCGGTCTCCTCGTGGGGCCCCCGCTCGGCGGCTTCATCATCGATCTGTTCGACTGGCGCTGGATCTTTTTCCTCATGGTGCCCATGGGATGTGACCGGTGTCGTCCTGACGGTGCTGCGCGCGCGGGGCGCCGCGCGCCGGCGCCGGCCGGCCGGGCGCCGTCGATCGACTATCTCGGCGCGGCGCTGCTGATCGCCCTGACCGTCTTGCTGACCCTCTTGCTCGACCGGCGCAGCGTCGAGGCGCTCGGCGCCGAGCGCGCGGGTGTCGTGGCTCTGGTGTTCGGCGGCATCCTCGTTGGGTTCATCGCGCACGAGCGACGAGCGGCGAGCCCGGTGGTGAACCTCGCGCTGTTCAGGATCCGCATGTTCACGTTCAGCGTGCTGAGCCTCCTGCTCATCGCCACCACGATCAGCGTGATGAGCTTCCTGATGCCGTTCTACATCCAGGACGTGCTGGGCTTCTCGCCGTCGTTCATGGGGCTGATCTTCCTGGCGGCGCCGGTGTTCACGATCGGGCTCGCGGTGGTCAGCGGCCGGCTCACCGATCGGATCGGGCCGCGCATTCCCGCCTCGATCGGCGTCCTGGCGACGATGGGCGCGTTTGCCATCGGGCTGTTCCTGCGCGTCGACTCGCACTGGATCATGCCGGCGCTCATGATGGCCCTGCTCGGAGTCGGCTCGGGGTTCTTCAACACACCGAATCAGACGGCGATCATCGGGTCGGTGCCGCGGGAGTATCGGGGCTTCGCCACCGGCATGGTGCAGACGATCTTCGGGATCTCCGCCCTGCTCGGCATCTCGCTGGGCGGCGTGCTGCTGACGCTCGCGTTCCGCTACTACTCGGGGATCGCCGATGCCACGCCGAGCCCCGCGCAGCCCCGCGCGTTCGTCGCGGCGATGAACGTCGCCTACTTCGCGTGCCTGGCGCTGATGGCGTTCGCGCTCTTCGCGTCGTTCCTGCGCGGAGGGACCAAGATCGAGGCGGCGACCTCGGCTACCTGATCAGCTGGCGCGAGATGTCCTGCGTCTTGATGAGCTCCGGCAGCTGCTCTTCGGCGTCGATCTGCAAGAGCGTGAGGCCCGGCGGCACGACGGCCTGCGGGTCGCCCGGCTCCACGCCGACGAAGCGGCTGTTGGTCTGCAGCTCCTTGGCCCACGCGATCTGAGCGTCTTTCGTCAGCAGCCAGTTGACGAAGAGCTTGGCGGCGTTCGGGTGCGGCGCCCGGTTGAGGAGCCACACGCCGCTGCCGGAGGACTGATAGTCCAGCTCGGGCAGGAGCCAGGTCTTCACGTTCTTGCCGACGCCGTGCGCCTGGAAATCCTGGAGCGCGAGCCCGTTGAGCCCGATCGCGATGGGGTACCGCCCGCGGACCATGAACTCGGTGAGCTGGTTGCGGTCTCGGCTCAGCACCGGCTCCTGGTCGACCAGGATCTGCTTCATGATCCCGTCGCCGAGCTGCAGCCGGGCCGCCGTCAGCGGCCAGAAGGTCGAGCCGATCGTGCGCGGGTCCGAGATCGCGATGCGTCCCTTCCACTTGGGCGCCAGCAGATCCTTCACGCTCTTGAGCTCACCGTCCTTCACCTGGTCGACGTTGACGAAGACGCCGGGCGCGCGCACGAGCGTGAAGGCGTACGCCAGATTCTTGTCGCGATCGAGGAAGCCGGCGTCGAAGCCGCCGCGCCAGTTCGCGTTGTTCCTGGCTTCGGGCGCCACGATCACCGGGCGGATCGGGTCCCAGACCCCGGCCGGCTTCAACACCTGGAGCGCGGTGCTCATCGGCATCGTCGCCACGTCCCAGGTGAACACGGAGGCCTTGCGTTCCTGGATGACCCGCGGCGAGAACTCCACCGGCTCGAGATTGCTGTGCTCGAGCTTGATGTCCGGATAGGCCTGCGAGAAGAGCTTGAAGATGCGCGCGTAGCCCTGGCCGGTGAAGGTGTTGACCGAGATCTTGCCCTCTTTCTTCGCGGCGGCCGCCATCTGCTCCCACTCCGGTGACGCGGGCGCGGCGTCGACGGTGCGACCGGCCGCGGCCAGCAGGCCGGCGGCGCCGGCTCCCGTGGCGCCGCGCAGCAGATCGCGCCGCGACATCGATCGATCGTCGTGAGCCTGGCGCACCTTGACATCCTCCTTCGGGGGCTCGCTGGATTGACCCGGCCCCCGAGCGCGACTATCTTACGCGAACGATGAGCGACACCGTCCTTCGGCTCGAGGGCGTGAGCAAGTCGTACGGCGCGGTCCAGGCGGTGGACCGCGCGTCGCTCGAGGTCGATCGCGGCGAGGTCTTCACCTTGCTGGGCCCGAGCGGCTGCGGCAAGACCACGACCCTGCGTCTGGTCGCCGGGCTGGAGCGATCCGGACTCCGGCGAGATCAGCCTGCGCGGCCGCCGTCGTCGCCTCGGTGTCACGCCGACTCTTCGTGCCGCCGCACAAGCGCAACCTCGGCATGGTCTTCCAGTCCTACGCGATCTGGCCGCACATGAGCGTGTTCGAGAACGTCGCCTACCCGCTGAAGCTGCGCGGCGTGCGCGGGCGCGCCATGCGCGAGCGCGTGGCCCGCGTGCTCGAGCTGGTCGGGCTCGACGGGCTGGAGCAGCGGCCGGCCACGCTCCTGAGCGGCGGCCAGATGCAGCGTCTGGCGCTCTGTCGCGCGCTCGTGTACGAGCCCGATCTGCTGCTGCTCGACGAGCCGTTCAGCAACCTCGACGCGAAGCTCCGCGAGCAGATGCGGGTCGAGCTGAAGCTTCTCCAGCGGCGGCTCGGCATCACCGTGCTCTTCGTCACGCACGACCAGATCGAGGCGCTCAGCCTGTCCGAATCGCATCGCCGTCATGTACCGCGGGCGCGCCGAGCAGATCGATTCGCCCCGCAACCTGTACGAACAGCCGGCCTCGGCCTTCGTGCGCGACTTTCTCGGCCAGACCGTCATCCTGAAGCGGCCGCGTGAACGGTGAGGACGCGCACACCGTCGCGGTCGCGCTGGACGGATCGCTCGCCGGCCAGACCTTGGCCGGGCGAGTCGCACCGGGCGCCGTGTTGAACGCCGGGGCGTCGGCGCACGCCGCGGTGAGGCCCGAGGATATCGAGGTCGCGCCGAACGATCGCTCGCCCGCGCGCGGCCACACGCTCGTCGGCGTGATCGAGGCGCTGCTGTTCGTCGGTGACCGCTACGAGGCGCGCGTCGCGCTGAGCGCGGAGCAACGCATCCTGCTCTTCCTGGGCCGCGGCGGCGACTGGCGCGAGGGCCAGCGGCTGCAGTTTCTATTTCCCGCCCGAGGCGGTCAGCGTGTGGCCGGCGTGAGCCGCGCGCGATCGACCGTGTCGCCGGCGGCCGCGGACTCCTATAATGCGCGGGCGATGACGAACCAGCTCCGCCTCGGAGGTGGCCGATGAACCACTACGACGTCGCGATCGTCGGACTCGGGATCGTGGGCGCCTCGGCCGTGTACGCCGCCGCCTGGGCGGGCGCGCGCGTGCTGGCGCTCGACGCCGGAGCGCCGGGTGGCGGGACGAGCGGAACCTCCTTCGCCTGGCTCAACTCGGTGAGGAAAGAGCCGGACGTCTATCATCGGCTCAACGCCGCCGGGATGACGGCTCACCGCGAGCTGTCGCGCGAGCTCGGCGGTGACGCCGGCTACCACGACGGCGGCTCGCTCGAATGGGCGGACGCGGGCGACGCCGAGCGCGAGCTGCGCGAGCGCGTCCATCGGCTGGCGGCGCGCGGATATCCAGCCGAGTGGATCAGCCGCGAGCGCGCGACGGAGCTCGAGCCCGGCCTCGCCGTCCCCGAGAAGGTCCGGGACGTCGCGTTTTTCGCCGCCGACGCGTGGCTCGACGCCCCGCGACTGATCGGACGACTGCTGGCCGCCGCCTCGGCGCGCGGCGCCGACGTCAGGGACGGGAAAGCCGTCCGATCGTTCCGCAGGCGCGGCGATCGCATCGAGGCGCTCGTCGTCGATGACGGCGAGATGGCCGCTCGCTCGGTTCTGGTCTGCGTCGGCCCGGCGACCCAAGCGTTTCTCACGCCGCTCGGCGTCACCATCCCGGTCGGCCAGGTGCCGGGCCTGCTCGCCGTCACCTCTCGCCCCTCGGTGCCGCTCGGCCGGGTCGTGCACGCGCCGGGCATTCACGTGCGGCCCGATGCCGGCGGCGGGCTCTTGCTGGGCGCCGAGGACGTCGACACGCTCGCGGCGAACTCAGGCTCGCCGGTGTCCTTGTCGGCGCTGCTGCTCGAGCGCGCGGCGCGCGTGTTTCCCGCCGCGCGCCAGCTGCGGATCGTCGACAGCCGCATCGGCGTGCGGCCCATGCCGGGCGATCGCCACACGATTGCGGGACGGATCCCGGGATTCGCCAACGCCTGGCTGATCGCGACGCACAGCGGGATCACTCTGGGCCCGCTGCTCGGACGCCTGATGGCGGACGAGATCGTCCGTGACAAGCCCAGCTCGACTCTGGCGCCGTTCCGACCGGAGCGTTTTCTGACCGCGCCGGCGTGATCAGCGGCGTGATCAATAGATAGCAGGCAGTTCGCGAGGCAGGCGGTCGCGGGGCTTGGCCTCCGGCGGCCGAGGCGCGACGGTAGCAGGCGCGACGATAGATAGGGAGGACTCAAGTATGGGACGGCTCGAGGGCAAGATCGCGATGGTCACCGGTGCGGGCGGCGAGCACGGGCTCGGCCGGGCCATCGCTCAGCGGTTCGCCGACGAAGGCGCCGATCTCATCCTGACCGACGTGATCTCGACCGGGCTGCGCGTGTCGTCCACGTTGAAGCCGGGCGCCTGGGGCGGCATCGAAGCGGTCGCGGACGAGATCCGCAAGCGCGGCCGCCGGGTGATGACCGCGCTGGCGGACGTTCGATCGGCCAGCGAGATGGCGAAGGTGGTCTCGGAAGCGCTCGGCGAGTTCGGGCGCATCGACGTCCTCGTGAACAACGCCGGCGCGCCGGGCAGCCTCGACAAGACGCCGGTCGTCGACCTGCCCGAGGATCAGTGGGACACCGTCCTCGATACGAACCTCAAAGGCACGTTCATCACCTCCCAGGCGGTCGCGCGCACCATGCTCGCAGGTCGCGTGCGCGGGCGCATCATCAGCATGTCGTCGCAGTGGGGCAAGAAGGGCGGCGCGCTCCGCGCGGCGTACTGCGCGTCGAAGTTCGGGATCATCGGGTTCACGCAGTCGCTGGCGCAGGAGCTGGCGCCCGCGGGGATCACGGTCAACGCGATCTGCCCGAGCGCCGCCGAGACCGAGCGCCTGGATCACATGGGGCTGCGGCCGGACGGCAGCTATGACCAGAAGCAGCGCGAGGAGCGCATCAAGAACGTCGCCGCGGGGACGCCGCTCGGCCGCATCGCCAGACCGAGCGACGTCGCCGAGGTCGCCGCGTTCCTGGCGGGCGATGCCGCCGAGTACATCACCGGTCAGTCGATCAACGTGACCGGCGGCGGTGTGATGCACTGAGCCTGCCCGGCATGACGGCGATCGCCGAAACCGTTCCGCGCCGCCGTCGCTTCCCCTCGAGCTCTCGACCGTGGCCTGCACGGTCGTCCTGCTGGCCGTCGCGTTCTGCGTCGTCTATCCCCTGCTGCTGGTGGTCGTGGAGAGCTTCCAGGTCGCGCCGCCCGGGCTGCCGGCGCAGTACGGCCTCGACGGCTGGCGCGCCGCGTTCGCCGAGCCGCTGCTGCGCGCCGCGCTCCTGAACACGTTCACGGTCACCCTGGCGCGCCAGGTGATCTCGCTGGCGCTGGCGCTCCTGATCGCGTGGCTGATCGCGCGCACCGATCTTCCCGGGCGCAACTGGATCGAGTTCGCCTTCTGGGCGGCGTTCTTTCTCCCGACACTCACCGTCACGCTTGAGCTGGATCCTGTTGCTCGACCCCGACTACGGCCTGATCAACACCGGGCTGCGTCGGCCTCGGGTTGGTCAGCCGAGGCCCGTTCGACATCTACTCGTTCTGGGGCATCGTCTGGGTCCACGTCATCACCGGCTCGCTGACGGTCAAGGTGATCTTGTTGACGCCGGCGTTCCGCAACATGAACGCCGCCTTCGAGGAGGCCTCGCGCGTCGCGGGCGCCGGCACCGCGCGGACCGCGCTCTCGATCACCATCCCGGTGATGGCGCCGGTCGTGCTGTCGGTGCTCTTGCTGGGCACGATGGTCTCGCTGCAGACGTTCGAGGTGGAGCAAGTGCTCGGCATGCCGTTCCGGTTCTTCGTGTTCAGCACGATGGTCTACGACCTCGTGATGACCCGCGTGCCGCGCTACGACGCGGCGACCGCGATGGCGGTGCTCGTGCTCGCGGCGATGCTCCCGCTGATCGTCGCCCAGCAGTGGCTCACGCGCGGCCGCCTCTACGCGACGATCACCGGCCAGTTCCAGAGCCGGCGCCACCGGCTCGGCCGCTGGCGCTGGCCCGCGTTCGCGCTGGCGCTCGTCCTGACGCTCGTCGTGCTCGGCGTCCCGCTGGTCTTCGCGGTGCTGGGCACGTTCATGAAGCTCTTCGGCTTCTTCAACATCCCCGACCCGTGGACCCTGAAGAACTGGAAGAACGTCCTGACCGACGACCTCTTCCTGCGCTCGCTCTGGAACACCGTCGTCCTGGCGACCGGCACCGCGGTAGCCGCGGTGCTCGTCCATTCCCTGATCGCCTACATCGTCGTGCGAACCCGCTATCGCGCGCGCCGCGCGCTCGACGTCATCTCCTGGCTCCCGTTCACGGTGCCCGGCATCATCCTCGGGCTGGCGCTCCTGTGGCTGTTCCTCGACGTGGCGGTGCTGCGGCCGCTCTACGGCACGATGGCGGTGCTGGTCATCGCGGGCCTCGTGTCGGGCATGCCGCTCGGCGTGCAGATCGTGAAGGGCGGGCTCATGCAGCTGGGCGGAGATCTCGAGGAAGCCTCGCGAGTCGCGGGCGCTTCGTGGTGGGCCACCTACCGCCGCATCGTGCTCCGGCTGATGGCCCCCACCCTGGTCGCGGTGGGGATGATCACCTTCGTCGGAGCGGCGCGGAACATCGGCAACATCGCGCTGCTGGCCACCAGCGCCAATCGCCCGCTGTCGATCCTTCAGCTCGACTTCATCGCCCAGCGCAAGTTCGAAGAGGCGATGGTCGTGGCGTGCATCATCATGCTCATCTCGCTCGCGGGCGCACTCGTCGCCCGCGTGCTCGGGCTGCGCGGCGGCCTGGGCTGACCGGCGCCAACCCAGCCTCGATGTCGCCCGTCCGGTGGTCCGCGGAGTGCGCGTCGAAGTCGAGCGGCCACTTGGGCGAGCGCTCGCGTCGCGAGAACCACTCCGGAGGATTCGCCGCGAGCGTCTTCAGCACGTCGCGCTGGACCCGGCGATGCCACGCCACCAGCTCCGCGGGTCGCCGGGCGCGCCACCGGCGGTAGATCAGGCGGTTGATCGCGTTCACGTCGAGGCCGCGCATCTCCGGGAGCCGCCGCTCGCCCCGGAACACGCGGGCGCTGTGCTCCTTCCAGTACACGATGTGGGCGAGCGCGTCTTTCACGGTCCACGGATCTCGCGTCGGCGGGCGGGGCACGCGCCGCTTCCAGTCGGCGGGGCGCAGCCTCGTGACGAGACGATCGAGGATCGCGTACTCGCGACGGGTGCGCGCGATGACCTCCTTCTTGGTGTGGCGCACGGTTACTCGCCGCCCGCGCCCTCTTTGGCGAACGGCGACTGGACCTGCCAGAAGGGCGCGTCCTCGGTCGTGACCACGTCGAGCACGATCGGCTCCTTGGCGCCGATGACGCGGTCGAGCTCGCCGACGAGCTCCTTGATCGTTTCGACGCGGACGCCGACACAGCCCATGGCCTGGGCGATCCGCGCGTAGTCGTTGCGCCCGAGCTCCGAGGCGATGAACCGATTGCCGCGCCGGCGCTGTCCGTCCTTCACCCAGCCGAGCACGCTGTTGTTGAGCACGACGGTCACGACCGGGATCTTGTACTGCGCGGCGGTGAAGAGCGCGTTCATCGTCATCGCGAAGCCGCCGTCGCCGCAGACGGCCACACAGTCGCGCTCCGGGCTCGTGAGCTTGGCGCCCATCGCGGCCGGCAGCGCGTAGCCCATGCCGCCGATCGACGACGGCTGATACACCGTGCCGGGCCCCTTGCACTGGAAGTAGTGGGTCATGTAGAGGCGATTGGCGCCCGCGTCCATCGTGACGATCGCGCGGTCGTCGAGGCGGCGGGCGAGCTCGGTGATCACGCGCTCGGGACGCAGCGGCACCGCGTCCGAGCGCTGCTCGGGCTCGGCGAAGTACCGATGGAGCGTCTTGAGCTCGGCCAGATGCTCCAGGCGCTTCTGCCCAGCGGCTCTGAGCGCCGGCGTGATTCGCGAGCCGAGCTCGGCGACGAGCGCCGTCAGCGCCTCGCGCGCGTCGGCCACGATCGCGTCCTTCACCGGGAAATGGCGGCCGACGTTGAGCGGCTCGACGTCGATCTGCAGGAACGTCTGGCGGTCGGCGTCGAGCAGCTCCGGGTTCTCGAAGCAGGTGTCGGTCGGCGCCATCCGCGAGCCGACCACGAGGACGGTGTCGGCGGTCGAGACGACCTCGTTGGCGACGGTCTGTCCCCAGTTGCCGAAGACGCCGAGCGCCAGCGGGTGCACGTCGGCGATGGCGCTCTTCCCGGTTGCCGTCGTGGCCACGGGAATCTTGAGGAGATCGGCCAGCTCGGCGAGGTCCACCCAGGCGCGCGAGGCGTGGACGCCGTTGCCGGCGATGATCACCGGATTCGCGGCGGCCGCGAGCGCGGCGGCGACGCGCGCCACGTCGACGGCCGCCGGCCGGACGAAGCCGTGCGCCAGGTGGCGCGCCGTTGCGTGGAGCCGCGGCGGCCGGCGCGTCTTCACGGTGCCGCCGAACGATCGGCTGCCGAAGATGACCGCCACCGGTCCCGGCGTGCCCGTCGTGGCGTGCTTGATCGCGAGCTGCAGTGTCTGGACGGCTTGCTTGGGCTCCGAGACCGCCGCGGTGTACTTGGTCGCTCCCGCGAGGAGGTTTCGCAGATCGTGGTTGCCGTGCTCGCCGGTACCTGCCTGATAGGGCGAATGGTGCATGAAGGGCGCCATGTCCGTGAAGTCGCCCAGCAGCGAGCATCGGCGAGGCGCCCTTCACCGCCTCGAGCGAGCCGAAGAGCGCGTTGCACGCGAGGAAGATGCCCTGGCCCATGACCACGCCGGGCTTGCCGGTGAGCCGGCCGTACATCTCGGCCATGATCGAGCCGACCTGCTCGTGGCGGACCAGGATCGTCTGGATCTCGCGCGAGTCGTGGAGCGCGTCGAAGATGCGGCCGGTGTCGCCGCCCGGCATGCCGAACACGAACTGGATGCCCGCCTCCTCGAGGACGCGGACGAGCGCGTGGGGAACGTCGATCTCGTCGGGGGTCATCGGCCCTCCTAGTTATAGGCTCGCACTGCTATTTCCAGAGCTGCTTCGACGCCAGCCGCGCGCCCTCGGCCATCGACTTGAACTTGGCCCAGGTGATCTCGGGCTCGACCTGGTTGACCGTCCGCGCGAACGTCGCGAAGCCGCAATCGGTGCCGGCGATCACGCGCTCGCGCCCGACGATCTCCGCGTAGCGGACGAGGCGCTGGGCGACCAGCTCCGGGTGCTCGATGAAGTTGGTCGTCGAGTCGAGCACGCCCGGGATGATCACGCGGTCGTCCGGCAGGCGGATCTCGCGGAACACGACCCACTCGTGCTCGTGACGCGGGTTGGCGCCCTCGAAGGACAGGCGCCTGCGGCTTCGCCTTCAGCGCGACCGGCAGGAGCTCGCGCAGCGGATGTCCCGGTGGTGCGGCCCCTCGTAGTTGCCCCAGCAGAGATGCAGCCGCATGCGATCGGCCGGGATGTCGCGCAGCGCGTGGTTGAGCGCCTCGATGTTGGCCGCGGCGATCTTGAGGAACTCCGCGTTGCTGACCTCGGGAAACGCCAGGTGTCGGCTCATCGCAAGGTCTGGACAGTCGATCTGCAGCACGAACCCGGCGCGATGGATCGCGTCGTACTCCTCTTTCATGATGTCGGCGAGGCGCGCCAGGTAGGCGTCGCGAGTCGGATAGTGCTCGTTCTTCAGAAAGTGCGCGATGACGCCCGGCGACGCCGCCGTCATGAACGCATCGGCCGGCTTGGCCGAGGCGAGCGCCGCCTTGAAGTTCGCGACGTCCTTCTCGACCGCGTTCCGGTCCTTCCAGTCGATCGGGCCGTTGCACGCCGGCCGCATGATCGTCGAGCGCCGCTCGCCGCGTGAGGCCGCCTCGGGAAAGTCGGCCCAGTCCGCCCTCACCGGGACGGCGGCCTGACCGTCGAAGCCGGTCAGCCGGTGCCGGACGTAGGTCGAATAGCCGACCTTGCCCTGCTCGCCGTCGTTGACGATGTCGACGCCGGCTTCGAGCTGCTGGCGGACGATGTCGCCGACCGCGCGGCGCACGCGCGTCTCGAACGCCGCCGGATCCGGCATGCGGCCCGAGTCGAGCGCCTCGAGCGTGGTCGTCAGGTCCTGGGCCCGCGGAAGGCTGCCGGTGTGCGTGGTCAGGATGCGGTCGGTGCTGAGCTTCATGGGTGTCTCTCCTAGAGTCGAGCCATGACCTTGTCGGCGAAGTCTTCGATCACGCGGTACTGACGGTTCAGCGGCGGGTAGAGCATGATCTGGCGGAGCCCTCTCGCTCGAGCGTCTTGATCCGCTCGACCAGCTCCGGCGGCGTCCCGCTCAAGCACGTCGCCGCGATCAGGTCCGCCGTCACGAAGCGCGCCTCGTCGGGATCGACGAAGCTGTAGTGGCTGCCGTGCAGACGCTGATGGCGGACGGCCGGCGGCGCTTCCGACAGCCAGTCGAGATACGACTTCCAGACCGGCCGCGCGTACTCCGGCGGGTCCTCGCCGGTCTCGAGATGCCGCGCCACGAGATAGTGAAGGCCGGAGAGCACGGCGGCGCCGCACTCGGCGACGATCCGTTCGAGTCGGGCGCTTCGCCGGGCTGCCGCAGGGCCAGAGTCACCATCGCCGCGACGTGGAAGTCGGCGGGCAAGGCGCGTCCGGCCTTCGCGGCGCCGCGGCGCGCGTTCGCCAGCATCTCGTGCACCGTCCCGCCGCGCGGCAGGCCGGAGACGAGCCCGTCGCCGATCTCTCCCGCCAGCGCTTGAGCTTTCGGGCCGAAGCCGGCGACGTAGAGCGGCACGGGGTGCTCGAGATCGATGAATCGATGCTCGCGCATCTGGAAGCGGATGCGGTGGGTCTCGCCGTTCAGGCTGTACTCGATGTCCTCGCCGCTGAGGAGCCCGCGTACGGCCTGGACGTACTCGCGAAACGGTCCCAGACGCATCGGGCGCTGACCGAGCAAGCGCATGCCGGTGTGGCCGGTGCCGAGGCTCATGAAGCAGCGGCCCGGCGCCAGCCGATTGATCGTCGCGATGCCGTTGGCGGCCACCGGAGCGAGGCGGAGCCCTGGAACGTTCACGCCGGTGCCCAGGCGGATCGTACGAGTCTGGTGCGCCGCCAGCGCGAGGACGGCCCAGCAGTTCGAGCGGATCATCGGGCTGTCGGTGACCCAGGCGTGCGTGTAGCCGAGGTTCTCGGCGCGCGTGATGTAGCCGATCTCGTCGACCTTCGCGGTCATGATGCCGAAGTCCACGGTCAGGTCCCTCCCGAGTGGGCCCTAAGATACCTCGTTTGTAGGCGCGCCTCAGCCGGCGGGGCCCCAGCCCGCGACGGCCTACGTCTCCCGGTACCAGTGAGCGATGTTCCAGCAATCGGAGTCCCAGCCGCTGATGTCCGTGCCGCGCAGGCGATTCGAGACGGCGGCGGCGCTTCCGCGCCACAGAAACGGGATGACCACGACGTGCCGCGCGATCAGGTCGTTCATCTGGATGTACGCCGCCGCGCGCTTGACCGCATCCATCTCGGACCGCGCCGCCCGCGCGAGCCGGTCGTATTCGTCGTCGTGCCAGCGCGTGGAGTTGAGCCCCGCCCACTTGTTGGCCTTTTGCGCGATTTCCCACGACACGAACGGGTCCATGAATCGCTGCGGGTCGGGCGAGTTGGCGTTGAAGCTGTACATCTGCAGATCGGCCGAGAAGTGCGCCACCGTGTCCGGGTTCCCGGGGTCCGCCGAGAAATAGACGGCGGGCACGATCGACTTCAGCTCCATCTCGATCCCGACTTTCGCGGACGCCTGCTTGACGATGGCCTGGGTCCGCTGGCGCGACGCGTTGATCGAGGACTGGAAGAGCATGCGCAGGCGCTTACCGTCCTTGGTCCTGATCCCGTCGGGCCCTCGCCGCCACCCGGCGTCGTCGAGGACCTTGGACGCCTTCTCGAGGCTGAACTCCCAGCGCGTGTTTTTGGAGCGGAACATCTCCGGCGCGTTCAGATAGTTCGCGGTGGTCCGCCCGAAGCGACCGTAGATCTGCTCCTGGATCGCCGCGCGGTCGACCAGGAGGCTCAGCGCCGAACGGACGCTCGGATCGGTGAGGAACGGATGCGGCGCTTTGAGGCTCGATCGCTCGCCGTCGACCTCACGCCACGGATCGGAGAAGTTGCAGACGATGTGCTCGATGCCGCCGCCCCAGGCGATCTCGATCTTGCCCTTGCCGCCCTGCTCCATCCGCTGCAGCAGCTCGTCTTCGACCTGCATGTTCCAGGCGAAATCGTATTCGCCCGTCTGCAGGACGGCGCGCGCGGCCGAGACGGCGTCGCCCCCGCCCTTCATCTCGAGACGGTCGAAGAAGGGCCAGTTCGGCTCGTGATACGCCGGAAAGATCTCTGCGCGCACGACGTCGCCGGGCTTGAACTCGACGATGCGGTAGGGCCCGGTGCCGACGGGCTTGAGGTTGGCCGGGGCCTCGCGCGATTTCGCCCTTGAAGCGCTCGAAGACGTGCCTGGCGATGACGCCACGAAACGCGCTCGCCCAGAAGGGAGTCGGCGTCTTGTAGACGATCTTGACCGTGTGCGTGTCGAGCTTGTCGACCCGGGCGATGCTCTGGAACGAGCCGGCCGACACCGCCAGGGTGGCCGGGTCCGCCGCGTACTCCCAGGTGAAGACGACGTCGTCGGCCGTGAACGGCTTGCCGTCGTGCCAGTGCACGCCCTTCTTCAGCCTGACGGTCACCGAGAGGCCGTCGCGCGCGACCATGCCGTTCTGCACGGTCGGGACCTCGGCGGCCAGCACCGGCACGAAGTTGCCGTCGGGATCGAACGACACGAGCGGCTCGTAGAAGAGGCGCGAGCCGTCGCCGTCCTTCACGCCGACCGCCATGTGCGGGTTGAGGATGGTCGGCGCCTGCCACCAGAGCAGCTTGAGGTCACCCCGCCGCCGCGCTTGGTCGGGCTGAAGGTCGCTCGCTTGGCCTGGGCCTGCGCGATGCCGCGCGAGCGAAGCAGCTCGGCGATGAGCGGAGGCGCGAGCCCGAGCGCCAGAAGGCCGCGGGCGAATTCTCGGCGGCCGAGCGAGCCGCGCCGCACACGCTCGAGCCGCTCGGTCAGCCCTCGCTCGCCTGTCATCTCATCACCCTCGGGCGAATGCTGCCCGGCCTACGGAGCCGGCGTCAAGGAGTAACCAGGGCTTGACGCCGGCGGGGCTCGCAAGACAGGATTGGCCACCATGCGCACAGACCGTTCGCTCCGCCCCCTCGGGATCATCGCCGTCACCGCGCTGCTGACTTTCGCCGTCATCGGCGCCGTCGCTCCGATTGCCCTGGCCCAGAGCGGCGGCACGCTCGTGATCGGCCTCGATCAGGAGCCGCCGACGCTCGATCCGCACGCCTCGCCGTCGGCGGTGACCTACCAGGTCATCGGGTCGGTCACCGAGAACCTGCTCTACCGGGGACCGGACGGCAAGCTCGTGCCCTGGCTCGCCGAGTCCTGGCAAAGCGCCCGCGACGGGCGCAGCGTCACGTTCAAGCTCCGCCGCGACGTCAAGTTCCACGACGGCACGCCGTTCAACGCCGAGGCGGTCAAGTTCAACTTCGACCGGATCGTCGATCCGAAGTTCAAGGCCGGCGGCGCCCGCGCCGCGCTCGCGACCTACGCGGGCTCGAAGGTGCTCGACGAGTACACCGCTGCAGGTGAACTTCGAGACGCCGTTCGCGCCGTTCCTGAACCTGGTCGGCGTCCGGCCCGCTCTCGATCGTGTCGCCCAAGGCCGTGCGCGAGACCGGCGATCAGGTGCACACGCGCCCGGTCGGCACCGGGCCGTTCATGGTCACGGAATACGTCGCGAAGGACCACACGACGATCGTCCGCAACCCCGCCTACACGCGGAAGGCGCCGTGGAGCGATCGGAGCGGGCCGGCGTACCTGGACACCATCGTCTGGAAGTTCGTGCCGGAGGCGGGCACTCGCGTGACGACGCTCGAGAGCGGCGAGACGCAGGGCGATCTACGCGATCCCGGCGCAGTCCCTGCCCCGACTCGAGAAGAACAGCGGTCTGCGCGTCGAGAAGATTCCGTGGCCGGGCGCGCCGCGCATCTGGCTCCTGAACACGACCAAGCCGCCGCTCGACGACGTGCGGGTGCGGCGCGCGATCAACTTCGCGGTCGACAAGGACGCGCTGCTCGCGACGGTGGCCAAGGGCATCGCGCTCAAGGCGTTCGCGCCGCTCACGGCCGTGATGCTCGACGACCCGGCGCTTCGCCAGGCCTATCCGTTCGATGCGGCGAAGGCCGGCGCGCTGCTCGGCCGAGGCGGGTTGGCAGCCGGGAAGCGACGGCATCAGGACGAAGGGCGGCCAGCGCCTCGAGATCATCCTGAACGCGATCGACTACGGCGGCGGCCCGGAGCCGGCCGTGCAGCTCATCCAGTCCTCGCTCCACGAGGTCGGCATCGAGGTGAAGCTCAAGACGCAGGCACGGCCGCCCTGGTACGAGGACAACTACCGCTGCGCGACCCACGGTCCCGTCATGTTCCTGCGATCGATCGACCCCGACGGGCTCTTCGCGCTGTTCCACTCCTCGATGGTCGGCGGCAACTTCAACTGGTCGTGCGTGAAGAACGCCAAGCTCGACCAGATGCTCGAGCAGGGACGGCGCGAGTTCGATCCGGCGAAGCGGCGGGCGATCTACCTGGCGATCGAGAAGCTCGCGGTCGACGAAGCTCTCACGGTGCCGCTCCTCGACGATCTCTCGGTGTGGGCGTACCGCGCCGAACGTGCAGGGCGCGAAGTATAACTTCAACGCCTATCCGGTCCTGAGCGACGTCACGATCCGCCGGTAGCGCTGACCCGCGCGTGCTGACGTACCTCGCCCGGCGGCTGCTGGCCGTGGTCCCCGTGCTGTTCGGGGTGACCCTCGCCGTCTTCAGCATGCTGTTCCTGGTCCCCGGCGACCCGGTCAAGATCATGCTCGCCGAGTTCGTCACCACGCCGGATCAGGTCGCCCAGATGCGGGCGCAGCTCCATCTCGACGAGCCGATCCTGAAGCAGTACGGACGCTTCGTCGGCCAACGCCGCGCGCGGCGATCTCGGCACCTCGATCCGGAGCCGCCGTGCCGTGTCGACCGAGATCGGCGAGAACGTCGGGAGCACCGCGCAGCTCGCCGTGGCGAGCATGGCGGTGGCCGTGGCGATCGGCGTGCCGCTCGGGCTCATGGCGGCGCTGTTCCGCAGCTCCTGGTTCGACGCGGGCTCGATGATCGTGGCCCTGCTCGGCGTGTCGATGCCGAGCTTCTGGCTCGGCCTTCTGATGATCGTCACGTTCTCGCTGCACCTGGGCTGGTTCCCCGCCACGGGCGGCGGCGATCTCTGGCACCTCGTGCTGCCGGCGGTGACGCTCGGGATGATCGCCTCGGCCATCATCGCGCGCCTCACGCGCTCGAGCATGCTCGAGGTCCTCGGCCAGGACTACGTGCGCACCGCGCGGGCCAAGGGCCTGGCGTGGTGGGGCGTCGTGGTGCGGCACGCGCTGAAGAACGCGCTGATCCCGGTGATCACGATCTTCGGCCTGCAGTTCGGCAATCTACTAGCCGGTGCCGTGATCGTCGAGACCGTCTTCAGCCGGCCGGGCCTCGGCCGGCTCATCGTCGGCGGCATCCTCGCCAAGGACTTTCCGCTCGTGCAGGGCACCGTGCTGTTCGTCGCCACGGCCTACGTGCTGATCAACGTCCTCGTCGACATCACCTATGCCTTCGTCGACCCCCGAATCCGCTTCGGGTAGCCGCCGCAGCGCGGCTCCGGCGCCTGCTGCGCCAGCGGGGCGCCGTGCTCGGCCTCGTCATCCTGGCGGCGCTCGCGCTGATGGCCCTGGCGGCCCCGTGGCTCAGCCCGCGCGATCCGATCAAGACGTCCCCGCGCGAGGCGCTTCAGGCGCCGGGACCGCGGTTTCTGCTCGGGAGCGACCAGTACGGCCGCGACGTCGCGAGCCGCGCGCTGCACGGCGCCCGGCTGTCGCTGACGGTCGGTCTCATCTCGGTCTCGATCGCGGTCGGGCTCGGGACGCCCGTCGGGCTGATGTCGGGCTACTACGGCGGGCGGGTCGACGGGTTCGTGATGCGCGTGGTGGACGTCCTGCTCGCGTTCCCGGGCATCCTGCTCGCCCTGGCGATCGTGAGCGTGCTGAGCCCCGGTCTGAACAACGTCATGATCGCGGTGGGCCTGTCGGCGGTGCCGAACTACGCCCGGCTCGTCCGGGCCAGCGTGCTCTCGGCCCGCGAGCAGCTCTACGTGGAAGCCGCGCGGGCGCTCGGCAGCCGCGATCTGTCGATCGTCTCCCGCTACATCCTGCCGAATGTCGTCGCGCCGCTCATCGTCACGGGCACGCTCGGTCTGGGCACCGCGATCCTCTCGGCCGCGGCGCTCAGCTTTCTCGGGCTCGGCAGCCAGCCGCCGCAGCCGGAGTGGGGGCGGATGCTGAGCGAGGGGCGCGACTACCTGCGCGAGGCCTGGTGGATCTCGACGGTGCCCGGCCTCGGCATCATGCTGACGGTGCTCGCGATGAACCTGCTCGGCGACGGGCTTCGGGACGTGCTCGATCCGCGCCTCAAGATTTGACCCTCAGCGCTTGGTCGTCCCGCTGTACGGCAGGTACGTCCGGCCGGTTCCGCTGCCGCCGTCCACACTTAGGACTTCACCGGTGATGAACTCCGCGAACGGCGAGGCCAGGAACAACGCCGCGCGGGCGATGTCCTCGGGCGATCCGGGCCGGCCCCACAGGATCGTGCCGACCAGGGTCTTCACGTACTCGTCCGACACCTCGTTCAGATTCCGGTCGACGGTGATCAGGCCCGGCGCGATGCAGTTGACGTTGATCTGATGCGGCCCGAGCTCCATCGCCAGCACCTTGGTGAACATCACGACGCCGGCCTTCGAGGCGCAGTAGTGCGCGGCGCCCTTGCGGCCGCTGTTGTAGGCGCCCGACGAGATCGTGATCAGCTTGCCCGGCGTTGACTGGGCGACCATGCGCCGGGCCACCGCCTGGCAGGTATGGAACACGCCGCGCATGTTCGTCTCGATCACGCGGTCCCACTCCTCGACCGTCATGTCGAGGACCGGGCTGTTCGGATAGACCCCGGCGTTGGCGACGCCGACGGTCAACGGCCCGATCTCGCGCTCCGCCGCCTGCACGAAGTCGGCGACCGATTGGCCATCGCGAACGTCGACCGTCTTCGAGAACACGCGATCCGAGCGCCCGATGACCTCGGCGGCTCGTTTGAGCCCGGCCTCGCGCAGATCGCCGAGCGCGACGCGCGCGCCGGCCTGGTGAAACGCCTGCGCGATTCCGAGACCGATGCCCGCGCCCGCACCCGTGACGAGGACCGAGTGGCCCGTGAAGTCGAACATGCGATCCTCTCAGTCCACGATGAGCACGGCCTTGCCGGGAAACCGGCGGGCCATCAGGTCCTGCGCCACCTGCGCGATCTCCTTCCACGGGCGCTCCAGGCTGATGTGCGGCGAGAGCTGCCCGGCGGCGACGAGGTCGGCCAGCCGGCGCAGGCCGACGGACGCCGGCTCGCCCACGAATTCGGTGAAGAGATAGAAGCCGTAGAGCGTCGACCGCCCGGTGACGAAGAAGTCGCGCGCGTCGAACGTGACCTCGGACGAGGCGGACACGCCGAGCGTCACGCACACGCCGCCGCGCTGGAGCGCGGCCAGCGCGGTGCCGAGGGTCTTTCCGCCGACCGATTCGATGATCACGTCGTACTTCGGCGAGGCGGCGATCGTGTCACCGACGACCACGTCGTGGGCGCCGAGCTCGCGCACCGTCGGCACCTGGTCGGCCCGCCGCACGCTGGCCGTCACGTGCGCACCGGCCAGCCTCGCCAGCTGCACCGCGAAGTCGCCGACGCCGCCCGTCGCGCCGGTCACCAGCACGCGCTTGCCGAGGAGCGGCCCGCCCTTGCCGAGCGCCTGGAGCGCCGTGAGCCCCGCCACCGGGAACGTGGCGGCCTGCGAGAAGGTCACCTTGTCGGGCAGCTCGGCCAGCGCGTTGCGCGGCACGACCACTCGCTGGGCCCACGCGCCTTCGATGAGGAATCCGACCACGCGCGTCCCGACCGCCGGGCCTTGCGCCGTCCGCCGCGGCGCGCTCGACGACGCCGGCGAGGTCCCAGCCGGGTCGCCAGCCGGCGGCGGCCATGCCCGAGCGGCGAACCTCACCGCGGTTGAGCGAGATCGCGTGGACGCGCACGACCGCTTCGTCCCGATCGGCCGTGGGCTCGGGCACCGGGACGAATGACGAGCCGACCCGGCGCTTCCGGATCGACGACGACGGCGAGATTGGTGGCCATGGGTTGTCTCCTTCGGGCGGCAAGAATACCACTCGTACGAGGCTGCTTCTTGACATTGGTCCGGCGCGTTCGTTTGATAGCGATGTGACCGAGCGCAAACCGGCCGGCAAGAGCTGGGAGTCGTGGCGCGAGGAGCTGATCCAGCTCGCGCACGAAGAAGGCGCGTTCGACAACCTTCCCGGCGCGGGCAAGCCGCTGCCGACCTGGGCGAGAGCTACGATCCGGACTGGTGGGTGAAGAAGCTCGTCCAGCGCGAGAAGGTTTCGATGCTGCCGCCGTCCCTCGAGCTCTTGCGCAAGGTCGAGGCCGAAATCGAGCGGATCTGGAAGCTTTCCGACGAAGCCGCCGTCCGCGAGCGAATCCGCGCGCTCAACGCCGAGATCGCCCGGGCGAACGCGCGAGTCGCCGAAGGCCCCCAACTCGCCTGGCCCCGCTCGAGGCCGACACGATCGTCGCCGAGTGGCGAGCGGCCAGGAAGCCGGTCCCGCTGAACCAGCTCGGTCAGTCGATCACCTGATCCGCGCGCAGGAGGATCGACTGATCGCGGCGACGAACGGGACTCGCGGTATATTCCAGCGATGCGTTGCCCGATGCCGAAGCTTCTCGCGGCGTGGCTCGTTGTCGCGCCACGTTGCCGGCCTTCACCGCCGCCTTGGCCTTGGCCCAGAGCCAGAGCCTGGACGACCTCTTCAACCGGGTCAGCCCGTCCGTCGTCGTCGTGCGAGCCAAGGGGCGCGACGTCGGCGCCTCGGGGATCACCCGCTTCAACGAGACGGGCTCCGGTGTCCTGATCTCCAGCGACGGCAGGGTGATGACGGCCGCCCACGTCGTCAACGGCATGGACGAGATCACCGTCGAGGGCGTCGCCGGTGAGGTCGTGCGCGCGACGCTCCTCTGCGGCCGATGCGGCGGCCGATGTCGCGCTCCTGCAGCTCGAGCGCGTGACCAGCGGCCATGCGGGTGGCGCGGCTGGGCGACTCCGACGCGGTGCGGGTCGGCCAACAGGTCATGGTCGTCGGCGCGCCCTACGGGCTCGCCTATTCGATGAGCGTGGGCTGGATCAGCGCACGCTGGCCGCCCAACACGATTTTCCGCGACATGCCCCTGGCGGAGTTCCTTCAGACCACGGCCACGATCAACACGGGTAACTCCGGCGGCCCCGTGTTCAACATGGCGGGCGAGGTCATCGCGCATCGTCAGCCAGAACATCTCGAAGTCGGGCGGCAGCGAGGGCCTGGGCTTTGTCGTGACGATCAAGAGCGCGCGAAAGCCTCCTGGTCGCCTGGAAGGTGTTCTGGGGTGCCCTCCAGGGCATGCTTGCTCACCGGCCGCCTCGCGAGCGTCTTCAACGTCCCCGCGCCCGCCGGGTTCCTCGTCAAGACGGTCGCCCAGGGTTCGATGGCGTGGAACATGGGCCTGCAGGGAGCCGACGGGGTCGTCACCATCGGCGGGAAGGAGATTCCCGTCGGCGGCGACATCATCCTCTCGGTCGACGGCATCCCCGTGGTGTCCGAGGACAACATCGAGAAGATCCGCAACAGGTTGGCCGGCGTGGCGCCGGGCAGCTCCGTTCAAGATGAGCGTGCTCCGCGCCGGCAAGGTCATCGAGCTCACGGGCACGAGCACGAGCCAGTAACGCTCGTCAGCAGCTCGAGCGGGCCGCGTCCACGCTAGAAGCCGGTAAACTTCGTCGCGAGCTCCACGACCTTGTCGTCGCGGAAGACGGTGACGCGCAGGTCGTCGCCCGCCTTGAGGGTCTCGAGCGCCTTGAGGACCTTGGCGCGGTCTTCGGCGCTGGCAAAGGTGATCCCCTGGACCGAGAGCAAGATGTCGCCCCCGACGACGATCTGCTGGCCTTCCACGATGGCGACGCGGTCTCCTCCCTTGAGCCCGAGCCGGCCGCCCACCGAATCCTGACCACCTGCTTCACGAGGAACCCGCCCGACTGCGGCACCTTGAGCGCCTGGGCCATCGCCCCCGACACCAGCATGAGATCGACCCCGAACCACCCGCGGTTCCGCTCCACCAGCAGGCTTTTCACGGTATTCGAGGTGACGACGAAGCCGAGCCCTTCGCTCCCGCCCGACTTCGTGATGTTGTGGCTGACGATCCCGATCAGCTCGCCCGCCCGGGTGAACATCGGCCCGCCGGAGTTGCCGGTATTGATCACCGCGTCGGTCTGGAAGAACTCGGCCAGCGGGAAGTCCTTGGTGACCGTGTCGGCGGCCCACCGCGCGCTGATGATCCCCTGGCTCAGCGAATAGCTCAGACCGTAGGGCGCGCCGACGATGAAGACCGGATCGCCGACGACGACGGGGTCGGAGTCGGCGAGCTTCGACACCGTGGCGCCGCGGGGCACCACCGAGACCTGGAGGATCGAGATGTCGGCCCATTGCTCGGAGGCGATGACGCGCGCGGGCACCGGCTCCTCGCCGAGGAACTCCACGGTGATGTCCTCCATCGTCTGGACCACATGCGCGGCGGTCGCCACCTTCCCGTCCGGCGAGATCAGCACGCCCGAGCCGATCTCCCTGAAGCCGGATCGTGCCGTCGGCGGTCACCTCCTGACCCTGGGCACGGATCACGACGACCGACGTGCTGACGCGGCGGTACGTCTCGTTGAGCGACTCGCCCTCTCCTGAGAGACGGCGCCGCGAACAGGAGCGCGAGCGCCAGCGTCGCCGCGCGCCGGCCATCGCGGCTCATCACGGCACCTCCGACGTGAGGCCTTCACGGTCAGTCCGGCCAGCTATGAAGGAGGTAGAGGGCCTTCACCAGCGGGCTGGCCGCCGCGAAGGGCCCGAACCACCGCTCGTAGATCTGGACGAGCCCAGAGCGGTAGAGCGTGGAGAGCGTGCGGTTCACCCTCGCTTGAAAGGCGTTGTCCCCGCGACGCAGCATGAGCGCGTACGGCTCGTACGAGAAGTACTCGTCGCTCAGCCGGAGCTTCGCCGGGTTCTTGGCGGTGGTCAGCAGGCCCGCGAGCAGGAGACGATCCGAGGCGTAGGCGTCGAGCCGTCCCTCCTCGAGACCCCGCAGGCCCTCACCGACCTCGGCCACCGGGATCACCGTCGCCTGAATGGACGCGCCGGCCAGCGCGGCGGCGAGCGCCTTCTCCGTGGTCGTGTTAGGGATCACGCCGACGCGCTTGCCGGCGAGGTCCTTCACCGTGCCGATGCCGGAGTCGGCGGTGGCCAGCAGGCTCCCGCCGTCGACGGAGATCATGTGGCTGAACGCGACCTGCTCCATGCGCCCGAAGGTGATCGTGGTCGACCCACACTCGAGGTCGATCGTGCCCTGGACGAGCTTCGGGATGCGGTCGGCCGGCGTCACCGGCACCCAGGCGACCTTGAGCCCGGGGAGCTTCAGCGACTCCCGGAGCGCGCCGGCCACCTGCATGCAGAGGTCGATCGAGAATCCGGCCGGCTGACCGTCGCTGCCGCGGAAGGAAAATGGACGGGACGTCTCCCGGTAGCCCAGCTGGATGGCGCCGGTCTCCTTGATCTTGTCGAGCGTCGGCCGGATCTCCTGGCCGGCGGCCGGGCCGGCGGCCAGGGCCAGCAGCACCGCGCAGATCGCGAGCCGGATCTCATCGACAAGCTCCCATGCCCTTCAATGCCCTCCGTGAAGTGGGCGGTGAACTGAAAACTCCGTCCCAACATAGCGGGACTCACGGACAGAGGGTACTCGACTAAGGTCTAGTGACGGCCGCGATACTAGCAGTCACCAGGCGTTCCTTGAACGCCCGAGCCCGGTCGCGCGCCACCTGAAGCTCCGTCTGCGCCGCGTCCGTGAGCCGGACCACGAGCCGCCCGCCGAGCTCGGGACGAACCTCGCCGACCCAGGCCAGGTTGACGATGGCGCTGCGGTGGATGCGAACGAACTGCCGCGGGTCCAGCCGCTCCTCGAGCTCGCCGAGCGCGCGATCCACGAGATGGCTGCCCGTCGCCGTCATGGCCAACGTGCCCTTTCCCTGCGCCACGAAGTGCGTGATCTTCGGCGGTCTCCACGAGCTGGGTGCGCTGCTGGCCGAGGTCGACGCTGATGCGGTCGGCGTAGGCCGGCACGCGAGCGTCGCGTAGTGACGCGCGAGGCGCTCCAGGACGGCCTGCACGCCGGCGGTGCTGGGATCGGCGCGCCGGCTCTCGAGCGCGTTCGAGCGTGCGCTCGACACGCTCGCGCTTGACGGGCTTCAGGAGATAGTCGACCGCGGCGGCCTCGAACGCCTGCAACGCGTACTCGTCGAAGGCGGTGACGAACACCACCAGCGGGCTCACCGTCAGCCGCTGGAGCAGCTCGAAGCCGGTCATCCCGGGCATGTGGATGTCGAGGAAGAGCGCCTCGACTGTCGAGCGCGGGAATTTCGATGAGCGCCGTCTCCGCCGGAGGTCGCCGTTCCGATCACGTCGACCCGCCCGTCGACTTCAGGCTCTGCACGACCTGCTTCAAGGCGCCCGGCTTCGTCGTCGACGACGTACGCGCGGAGCCGACCGGTCATGAGCGCTCGGCGATCACGGCGTGGGCCGGCACCGACATGAGTGACCCTGGCGCCGCCGTCGGCACGCGCGGCCTCGAGACTCGCCGCCGGACCGAAGAGGCACGCTGAGACGCGCACGGAGCGTCTCGATCCCGTGCCCGGCCGGCGCCTCGCCGATCTCGAACTCCTGAGCCGTCGTCCCACACGCTGAGCGCCAGACGATCGCCGGCGCGGCGCGCCTCGACGCGGATCTCGGCGCCCTCCGGCACGCGGCGGCCACGTGCTTGACGCTGTTCTGTACGAGGGTGTGAAGCGACCCAGCGGCGGGACCGGCCATGCTTTGAGATCTTCGGGCACGTCGAGCTTCGCGCGCAGGCGCTCGCCCAGGCGCGCGTGCTCGATCTCCAGATAGGACTGGACCACGGTGATCTCGTCTCCGAGCGGCACCGTGTGGCGCTTGGTCGCGTCGAGCGAGGCGCGAAGCAGATCCGCGAACTCGATCAGGAGCCGCTCGGCCCGCTCCGGCGACTCTCTCACCTGGCCCGCGATGGCCGCGAGCGCGTTGAACAGGAAGTGCGGATGCAAACGCGACTCGAGTGACGCCAGGCGCGCGTCGCTCGCCAGGCGATGGGCACGCTCGATCTCGAGCTCGCGGGCGCGCAGGCTCTCGCGGGCCGCGTCCAGGCGATGCCGCATGCTCTCGTACACCGCCACGCCCATGCCGACGGTCATGGCGAGGACCAGCGCGATGCCGATGCCGGCGCGCTGAGCGGCCCACGTGGAGCCCGGGCCGAAGAGTCCCAACGCCGCCGCGAGAAGGCCGGCCACGATCGAGCCGACCAGAGTGAGACCGAGCAAGGTGCCGGCGAGCCCGAGCCAGTAGGAGACGGGCGCGCCTCCGGAGAGCCGCGCGCCGACCAGCGGCATGATCAAGTTGGCCGCGGTACCGATCACGCTGGCGTAGAGGAACGAGATCAGGAAGTACGTCAGCATCGACCGCCAGCCGACCAGCGAACCGAGCAGGAGCGCGTACACCGCCGCGGCGAAGGTGTTGGTCGCGAGGATTCTGAGTGTCCGTCCCACCGGTCGTGCCGATCGTAGCATGGCGGCCCGAGTCAGGGCCGCCCGCGCGTCACTGGCGATGGCACGTGAGACACGTCAATCGGCCCCGCCTGCGGCCCATCCTCGAGCCACGCCCGCGCGCGCGGCCTGGTAGCGGGTGTCCGGCATCTCCTTCACGATCCGCTCGAGATAGCCGCGCGAGCGCTCGGTGTCGCCGAGCCTCGCCCAGCCTTCGGCCAGGCCGGCCAGGAGCTCGCCGCGCGAGTGCTCGGAGAGGCGGTCGAGCGTGGGCGTCTGGATCGCGAGCGCTCGTTCGAAGCCGGCGACCGCCGATTCTGCATCGATCCGCCCCTGGGCGCGATCGCGCACGTTAGGCGCCGACGCGCTCAGGGTCACCGCGCGCACGAGCATCACGCTCAGCGAGTCGGGGGCGATCTGGTCGGCGCGATCCATCTCCGGCGCGGCCGCGCCGCGCGCGCTCGGTCGCGGTCGCGAAATCCTGCCGCTGCCCGGCCTGGCCCGCCATGAACATGAGCCCGGCGCCGTGCCAGACCAGCGCGTCGGCGTTGGTTGGATTGGTCGCCAGCTCCTCCTCGCAGCGCTTCATGCCCTTCTCGAGCCTGGCGCGCGTCGCCCCGGAATCCGGCGAAGAAGTCGGCGCGGACGATCTCGTCGAAGCGCGGCGATGGGTCGGGCGTGTTCTGGGCTCGCGGGGAGCCGGCCAAGAGCACGATCCCCGAAACGAGGCAAGCCCGCGAGCACGGTGGCACTGCGCCTGGGTCTGATCATGGTGGTTCCTCCTCGAGACCCAGGATCGACGGGCGCCGGGCTATCGTCCTCGCCAATCGGACGAACGGCTCGAATTCGGGATGAAGGGCGTGCCTGCGGGAGCCAGCCGGAGCGCGGGAGTCAGCGAAACTTCGGGATCACGTCCTCGCCGAACCGGCGCATCGACTCCATGATCGACTTGTGCGCCAGGTAGCCGTAGCTCATCTGGCACAGGACGTGGTGCACGCCGGCAGCGCGGATCTCCGCAATTTGCTCGGCGACGTGCTGGGCGTCCCGCAGAGCGTCGAGGTCTCGAGCGAGTAGCGCACGCCGTCTTCGTCGGACACGTGCGGATCGTTCCACGGATTCACCCGCGATGCCTCGACGTGAAAGTCCGGCCGGGTTGTTGGTCTCGCGCGCGTGGACCATGTGCCGCCGGGTCTGGAGCAGCGCCGGGTCAGCTCGTCCTCGGCCTGCGCCTGACTCTCGGCGACGTGGACGAAGCGCCACAGGGCGGCTTGCTCACGGAGCCGGCGCCAGCCGCGTCGGGTCGAGGCCGCTCTCGGCGAGGCCGGCCTCGTAGAGCGCCAGGCGCTCGGGCACCCGGGCGAGCGGGATCCTGCGCCATCAGGATCGGCGCGCCGAGCCGGCCGCATTCACGCAGCGCGCCGCCCGAGGACACCGCCCGCCAGACCGGCGGGTGCGGGCGCTGGCGCGGCCGCGGACGCAGCTCGGGCAGGCTGAAGCCGGTAGAACTTCCCGTCGTGGACGAGCGGCGACTCCGTCCACGCGCGCACCATCATGTCGAGCGTCTCGTCCATGCGCTCGCGGCTGTCGTCGCTGCGCAGGCCGAAGCCGATGAACTCGTACTCGTTGAAGTTGGTGCCGTGGCCGACGCCGACGTCGAGCCGGCCGCCGGAGAGATTGTCGAGCAGGGCCAGCTCGGTCGCCAGCCGGATCGGATGGCGCAGCGCGAGCTGAAGCACGGCGAAGCCGATGCGGATCCGGGACGTGCGCGCGGCCACGGCGCTGGCGAACGGGATCGGATCGCAGTAGACGCTCTCGCCCGTGAAGTTGTGCTCGGTGAGCCAGATCCCGTCGAAGCCGGCGGTCTCGGCGAAGCACGCCTGGGCGACCAGATCCTGGATCGCGCCGTAGTCGGCGTCCGGCGAGCTGGAGTGAGCGAGCGTCAGCCAGCGCCGAATTGCATCGGTCCGCGCCGGCCCTCCACCTAGAGCGCGCCGGTGCGAAAAAGGCGATCTCTTCGCTCGTGATGAACTCGAGCAGCACGGCCTGGCCGTCCTGGTTCGCCTTCCGGGCCCGCTGGAACGCCGGGATGATGTCGGCGGGCTTCGTCGACTCGCTCGGCCTGTCCGCCCATGGCCCGCGCCCAGGTCGGCGTAGTGGCCGCCGATGTCCCGCGTCCGGTAGCGGTCGTGAGACACGACGAGCGCGTGGCGCTCGATCGCCATCGCCGAGTTGTTGAGGACGATCGTCGTGATCGGGATGCCGCAGCGCACGGCGGTCTCGAAGTCGAGCCCGGTCATGCCGAACGCGGCGTCGCCCATGAAGTTGACGCAGAACTTGTCGGGCGCGGCGAGCTTGGCGCCCATGATCAGGCCGAGCCCGGTGCCGAGCGCGTGCGACTTGCCCCAGCCCATGTAGCCGCGCGGCGCCGTCGCGCGATAGAACGGCACGCAGCTGATCGCGCGGGCTGCCCGAGTCGTGCGTGACGATCGCGTCGCGCGGATCGATCGCCTGCATGAAGTCCGCAGATCACCCGGTACGGGGTGATCGGCACCTCGTTCGAGGTGAGCTTGGGCGTCCACTCCTTCAGCCAGGCCTCCTCGGCCTGCTGCGATCTCGCTCGGCGCACGCCGCCGTCGCGCGCGTGGCCGCGCAGCGCGGTCGCTTGACCGCGTCGATGAACTGGCGCAGCACCAGCTTGGCGTCGCCCAGGATCGGATGATCGGCGGTGTAGTTCTTGTTGAGATCGCGCTCGTCGTTGGTGGCGTGGATGATGCGTCTTGCCCGCCGGGATGTTGGTCGCCATGCCGTGCTGCGTGAAGCTGCAGCCGATCGCCGAGCACGAGGTCCGGCCTCGAGACAGGAAGTGATGCGACCGGGCCGGACATGACGCCGCCGCCGCCGGTGCCGAGCGCCAGCGGATGATCCTCCGGGAAGGCGCTCTTGCCCTCGAGCGTGGTCATGACCGGGATCTGCAGAAGCTCGGCGAGCTCGCAGCAGCTCGGCGACATCGCCTCGGCGTACAGCACGCCCTGCCCGGCGTGGATCACCGGCCGCCGCGCCTCGAGCAGCGCCGCGCGGCCGCGCTCGATGTCGCGCGGGTTGCCCGCCGGGCTCGTGGCCTTCACCGGCCTGTAGCTCGAGCGCGATCTGCTCCGCGACGTCGGCGACCGCCACGTCGGCGGGGATCTCGACCATGACCGGGCCGGGCCGGCCCATCTTCAGGAGATTGAACGCGCGGCGCATGACCTCGCCGAGCCTGCTCGGGCTGGTTCAGCGTCTCGACCGACTTCGTGACCGAGGCGTAGGTGCGCGCCGAGCTGAACAGCGGAAACACCTGCGGCGCGATCGCGCTGGTGGCCGAGCGGCAGCAGCAGGATCGGCGTCGAGTCCGAGAACGCCGTGGCGACGCCGGGAAACGCGTTCTCGGCGCCGGGCCCGTACTGCATCGCGAAGACGCCGAGGCGGCCGGCCGTTGGTGATGCGGCTGAAGCCGTCGGCGATGCCGACGCCGACGCGCTCCTGGCGGCAGAGCACCGGCCGGATCCCGACGGCCGCCGCGGCGTCGATGATCGGCGTCGTCGGATACGTGCTGAGGAACTCGATGCCTTCGCGCTTCATGATCTCGGCGATCGCGTCGACCACTTTCATCTCTCTTGTCTCCTTGGGAGAGGGGCTCCCCCCTCTCGACTCCCCTGCGAACGCGCGTGGCGCGTGCGCTCCCGCTGTGACCGTTGACGCTGGCGACTAGGGTCCGACCCCATGGCTTGCCGGCCGAATTGTTCGGCGACGAGGTCCCAGCTCAGCGCTGCGTGGTGCGAGGCGCCGTGCGCGTCGCGATGGCAGCGCTGGATCGGCTCCGCGTCGAGGACGGCGCGCGCGCCGCTGCCCTCGAACAGGCGGTCGACGGCGCGGACGCAGAGCCGCGCCATGAACGCCTTGTCGCGGCGGTAGCGGATGCGATCGAGCTCGGAGAATCCTTCGCCCCGCGCCGCGCGGTCGAGGATCTCGCGGATGTCCTGCCGGTGGAGCGCGCGCGCCGCGTCCACTTCGGCGGCGGACTCCGCCAGGCGGAGCTGCAGCGCGACGGAGTCGGCGGATCGCCCCGGACCCGACATGCGCTGGGCCCGCGCCACGAACTCGTCGACGGCGCCCTGCGCGATGCCGATCGAGCGGCGCCGCCAGGTCCCAGCCGGCCAGACACCGGAGCGGCGCGCGGTAGCTGAGTCGGCCGTGAAGCTCCCAGCCGGTCATGTCCTCGGCTCCGGACCGCTCGGGATCCACCGCTGCGGTGCGCGGGCACGAAGGCGTCCGCGATCACGATGTCCTTGCTGCCCGTCCCACGCATGCCCGACGACGAACCACGTGTCGACGATCTGGTAGTCCGACCGCGGGAGCAGGAGCCACTGAGTGCGCCGGGCGCGCGCCCGGAACGGCCACCATGACCCACGTGGCCGCGTCGCAGCCGCTCGAGAAGCCCCAGCGACCGGACACTCTGAATCCGCCGCTCGCCGGCTCGACCTTGCCGCCGGCCGGGTTCAGGCCGCTCGAGAAGAGCGTGTCGGGGCCGGTCGCGAAGAACTCCTCCTGGCACTCGCTCGGGAAAGTGGCCGAGCCACCAGTTGTGCGCCGTCCACAGCGAATAGCACCACGCGCGGTCGAGCCGCAGCCGCGACCTGAGCTCGAATCCCACCTCGAACGCGGTGTCCACCTCGACGTCGTAGCCGCCGTAGCGGCGCGGGTTGCCGATCCGGATCAGGCCGGACGCCAGGAGATCCCGCACGCTCTCCGGGAGCACCTGACGGAGCTCTTCCAGTGCGCGCGCGCGTTCCTTGAAGACCGGGACCAGCTCCGCGGCTCGACGCAGGAGCTCTTCACGGGTCACGGACGAGTGGGCGACGATCCGGCGGGGGCGGACTTTCCTGGGCTCACGGCCCCCCAATGCTACGCCGGACCGCCCCGTCAGAGCGAGACCGGATCGCCGGGCGAGATCAGAAGGCGAGGCCCATCGCCCTGGCGAGGAATCGCACTCAGCGGCATGCGGCGCGGCGCGCAGGAGGCCACGTAGCGGGTCGCGAAGTCCGGCGCGCAGGCCTGCTGCTGCGGTGAACTCGGCGCCGGTCGTGAACGAGAGCGCTTGAGGTCGTCGATGAGCGGGTGCTCGGGATCGAAGCCGCGTGGCGGCGCGCTTCAAGGTCGCCTCATGGTGCGAGAGCCCGCGCGCGCCCGGCCGCCTTCCACCCGCGCTGGATCGTTCGACGATCGCCGCGCGGATCGGCGCGGAGCGCGTCGGCGCCCGGATGCCAGACGCCGGCGCCCATGAAGACGTGCCCGGGCTCCAGGTGCAGATAGTAGCCGGTGCATCGAAGTCCTCTCCGCGCCTTCGAGGCCGAAGTGGATGCCGACGTTGGTCTTGTAGGGCGTCTTGTCGCGGCTGAATCGCGTGTCCCGATAGATCCGCATCATCGAGCCGCGCGAGACGGTGCTTGGATCCACCGAGATGTAGCCGGCTGATCCGGTTGAGGCCGGGCGCGATGCGAGGCGATGAACGCGAGCGCCGGATCGCGCACCTCCGCGAGATAACGGTCCTTTGTTCTCGTTGAAACCACTCGCGGTTGTTGTGTCGCCGGAGCTCGGCGAGGAAGGCGAAAGAGCTCGCGTGGAGTACGGCGACGCCATCGCGCTAGACCGGCGCGTGCAGCCCTCGTCGACGTGGATGCGCTCGCCCGTGATGTAGCGCGCCTTGGGCGAGCAGAGGAACGCGGCCAGGAACGCCACGTCGGACGGGTCGCCGAAATAGCCGAGCGGGATGTTGCGGGCGAACTCGGCCTGGCTCTCGGGAGTCGGGTGCAGGCGCTGGTCGATCTGCTCGCTGTGGACCCGCCCGGGCGACAGGCAATTGATCGTGATCCCGTGGCGCCCCGATCTCGCGCGAGAGTCCCTTCGCCCAGGCGTGCACACCGGCCTGCGCCGCCACCGCGCGCGTTGACACCGGACGGCTCGGCGGTGCCGGTCACGCAGAGCACGCGGCCCCAGCGCCGCTCGATCATTCCGGGCAGGAGCGCATGCGGTGCGTCCGGCGCACCGCGGTGAAGTTGATCGAGAACGACTCGTCCCAGGCGGACATCCAGGCGAGTCCCACGGGACGGGGCGCGAGCCGCCCGCGTTGTTGATCAAGATGTCGACACGCCCGTAGGCCGAGAGCGCCGCGTCGCGAATCCGCGCCGCGCGCGTCCGGCCGTGTAGAGATCGAGCGGCAGGGCCAGCGGTCGCGCGTCCGCCGGCGCGCTCGATCTCGTCCTGAGCGTCGCGAGCGAGATTCGCGCGCCGGGCGACGATCACGGTCCGCGCCCCTCGGCCGCCAGCACCGTGGCGATCTCGCGGCTCGAGCCCGACGCTGGTCCCCGTGACGACGGCGACCTTGCCGCTCAGCTCGAGGTCCATCGCGCTCTCCGGCGCAAGGTCCAGCAGGCTCCCGAGGATGCCCTTGGGCAGGAAGATGATGAACAGCACCAGCAGGACGCCGTAGACGAGGTTGTCCCAGCCGACCGCGCGGGTGCCGAAGGAGATGCGCAGGACCTCGGCCAGCAGGATCGTGATCACCGCGCCGATCGGTCGGGCCCAGCGACACGTAGATGCCGCCGACCACGACCGCGAAGCACCATCTGCAGCGAGACCGAGATGCCGCTCACCGTGTCCGGCGAGATGAACATCTGGTACTGGCAGTAGAGCGCGCCGGCCAGCGCGGTCATGGCCGCGCTCAGCACGGTGATCTTGAGCTTCTCGGCGGTCACGTGGACGCCGGCGGCGGCCGCGGCGTCCTCGTCCTCGGAGATCGCCTCGAGCGCGTAGCGGAGCATGCTGCGGTCGACGCGATGCCAGACGTAGAGCCCGCCCGCCCAGACGCCGAGCGCGATCAGGTACCACGTCGTCTTGCTCGCTGAACTGCAGCGCGCAGAGCGAGCTGCCGCCCTGGTAGCGCTCCGGCGTGTAGCCGAGCGAGCCGCCGGTGTAGTCGCGCGTCGCGGTGATCACCTGGAGCACGATGCCGCGAGAGCGCCAGCGTGACCAGCGCGAAGTAGTGGCCGGTGATGCGGAAGCGGAAGCAGGGATAGGCGACCAGCGCCGCCAGCGCCGCCGCCGCGACCAGCGCCAGCGGGATGCCGATCCACGGGCTGACGTGCCCGTGGTTCCACAGCGAGCGCCGTCACGTAGGCGCCGACGCCCATGAAGCCGCCGTGGCCGAGCGAGACCAGGCCGAAGCGGCCCATCACCGACCACGAGGTGTAGGCGAACGACCAGATCAGGATGATGACCAGGATGTGCAGCGGATAGGGCGAGCGGTAGACGAACGGCAGCGCGACCAGCGCGCGCGCCGGCGAGCCAGGGCAGGCAGCGCGGTCACGAGCGCCGGGCCATCAGGCCCTGGGGCCGCACGAACATCATCACGATGAAGAAGGCGAAGGCGAAGCACGTAGCCCCACTCGAGGTCGAGGTAGAGGCCGCCCAGCGAGATGATCTCGGCGAACACGAAGGCGGCGACGAAGCCGCCGGCGAAGTTGCCGAGGCTGCCGAGCACGCAGATCAGGAACGTGATCGGCCCGAACGACGAGGCCGACGAAGGGATGGACGTCGTACTGCAGCACCAGCAGGCAGGCGGCCAGGCCGGCCAGCGCGCCGCCGAGCGCCGAGGTGATCAGGTAGATCCGGCGGCTGTCGACGCCCATCAGCGGCATGATCTGGCGGTCCTGGGCGATGGCGCGGATGGCCGTGCCCGTGTAGGTCCGGGTCAGGAACAGGTAGACCAGCACCATGCCGATCAGCGCGGCGCCGAAGGCCAGCAGGCGCGAGTAGCTGATGAACATGCCGGACGAGCTTCAGCACCGGCAGGCGCAGGCCGAGGTTCTTGAACTCGACGCCGAACAGCACGGTCGCCGCGGACTGCAGGAAGAACAGGACGCCGCCGGTGGCCAGGAGCTGATTGATGGGCGCCGCGCCGAGCAGCGGCGCGATCACGAGCACGTGCAGGAGCACGCCGAGGACGCCGACGCCGGCGATGCAGACCGACCGCCGCCAGCCACGATCGGCAGCGTGGTAGACGCTGTACGAGGAAGTACATCCCGTACATGCCGAGCATGATCGAGCTCGGCGTAGCAGATCCAGACGACGTCGATGACGCCGAAGATCAGGTTGAGGCCGAGCGACAGCAGGGCCAGCACGCCGCCGAGCAGGACGCCGTTGATCAGCGCCTCGAGCAGGTAGATGTCGAAGATGCCCATCGGCAGTCTCCCTCGCTCAGACGCCGAGATAGGCTTCGCGGATCGTCGTCGCTCGCCAGCAGCTCGGCGGCGGTGCCCGCGGCGCGGATGCTGCCGGCCTTGAGCAGGTAGGCGCGATCGACCACGCGCAGCACCTGCTGCACGTTCTGCTCGACGATCAGCACGGTGAGGCCGCCGGCCCGGATGCGCTTCACCAGCTCGAACACCTGCTGCACGATGACCGGCGCCAGCCCGGCGGACGGCTCGTCGAGCAGGAGCAGCTTCGGCTCGGACATCAGCGCGCGGCCGATCGCGCACATCTGCTGCTCGCCGCCCGACATGCGTGCCGGCGAGCTGGTGGCGGCGCTCGCGCAGGCGCGGGAACAGCTCGTAGACGAACGTCGAGCCGCTGCGCGGAACTTCGGGCCGCGCCGCCGGCATGAAGCCGCCCATCTTGAGGTTGTCCTCGACGGTCATGCGCGGGAACAGCCGCCGGTTCTCCGGGACGTGGGCGATGCCGAGCTCGACGATCCGGTGCGGCGGCGTGGCCACCAGGTCGACGCCCTCCATGCGCGATCGGCGCCGGAGGTCGGCCGGATCAGGCCGGAGATGACGCGCATCAGCGTGGTCTTGCCCGCGCCGTTGGGGCCGATGACGCCGACCGCCTCGCCGTGGCGCACCTCGAGCGACACGTCGAAGAGCGCCTGGAAGGTCGCCGTAGCCGGCGCGGACCGACTTCGAGCTCGAGCATGGGCGCGATCGCTGCTCAGCGAGCGGCCGCCGGTCAGGCGCGGCGGCCGCCGCGGCGGCCGCACGCGCGGCGTGGGTGCCGAGATAGACCTCGATCACGCGCGGATCGCCGGCGACGTCGGCCGGGAGGCCCTCGGCGATCTTCTCGCCGTGATCGAGCACCATGACCCGGTCGACCACCCGCATCAGCACGCCCATGATGTGCTCGACCCAGATGATCGTGATGCCGCAGCTCCGCGCAGATCCGGCGCAGCATGTCGGCGGCCTGATCCATCTCGTGCTCGTCGAGGCCGCTGAGGCTCTCGTCGGCGAGCAGGAGCTTGGGGCCGGTGGCCAGCGCCTTGGCGAGCTCCAGCTTCTTGAGCGCCGCGGCGCCCAGGCCGTCCACCGTGGCGCGCGCGATCGGTCGGCAGCCCGACCAGCGCCAGCGCCCGCTCGGCGGCCTCGAAGGCCGCGGCCCGCGAGTGCCGGCCCTGGCCGTAGAAGCCCGCGAGCACCACGTTCTCGACGAGCGAGAGCCGGCGGAACGGCCGCGGGATCTGGAACGTGCGGCCGATGCCGAGATTGATGATCCGGTGCGGCGGCTGGCCGCCGATCTCGCGACCCTCGAAGCGGATCGACCCGCGTTCGGCGCCAGGGTGCCGGAGAGCATGTTGAAGATCGTGCTCTTGCCGGAGCCGTTCGGGCCGATCAGGCCGAGGATCTCGCCCTGCTCGACCGCGAACGACACGTTGTTGACGGCCGTGAACCCGCCGAAGCGCTTGGTCGAGCCCCTCGACGGCCAGCATCGGTCGACTCCGTCGGGCGCCGTGCGCTGCGCTCGCGAGCGCGCTCAGTTCGCGCGAGTAGGGCGACGACGCCGGCAGCGGCAGCGACCGGCTCGCGCTGCTGCAGGCTCTTCGGCCAGACGACGTACGGCTTGTCGTCGACGTACTGGATGATGACCGGGAACGCGCGGTCGTTCTGTCCGGCCATGGGCGAGCCCTCGCCCTCGAACTTGACGCCGAAGCCGAGCATCGGTGCCGCCCTCCGGCAGATCGACCTCGAGCGCCGCCTTGCGCAGCGCGTCGGCGTCGATGCCGCCGTACTTCTTGATGGCGCGCGGCAACACCTCGGTCATGAACACGTAGGTGTTGCTGGCCGCCATGCCCACGTGCGCCGACCGGACCAGCGTGCCCGGCCGCGCCTTCTCGTACTCCTCGCCGACCATCTTGATCATCGGCAGCAGCTGGGGCTTGCAGCGCCTTCTCGTTGGTCAGCCAGATCGAGATCGGATCGACGTTGAAGAAGTAGTTGACGTCCTTGCCCAGCGCCTCCTTCAGCTTGTCGTAGACGCCGTAGCCGGCGCCGTGACCGATCAGGGCGCTGAAGCGCAGGCCCTGCTCGCGCGCCTGGCGCAGGAACAGCGTGATGTCCGGGTTGTAGCCGGTGTGGAAGATGACGTCCGGGCGGCCGCGCTTGAGCTTGGTCACCAGCGGCGAGAGGTCGGGCGCGGTGGCCGGAGTAGCCTTCCTTCAGCACGACGTTGAAGCCGGCCTTCTTGGCGCCTTCCTCGTTGCCCTTCGACACGTCGACGCCGTAGGCGCCGTCCTCGTGGATGATCGCGACGCGCAGGTCCTTGGGCTCCTTGCCCAGCTTGGCCTTGGCGTTCTGGGCGAGGAAGTCCGTCGACATCAGCGCCGAACTGCCGGCCGCTCGGCTGCGTCCGGAACACGTATTTCAGGTTGCGGTTCTCGAGCACCGCCGAGGAGATGCAGGTGGTGATCCACATGAACTTCGTGAGCTGCTCGACCCGCGCGGCCGCCGGCACGCACTGCGCCGACGAGTAGAAGCCGAGCAGCATGTCGACCTTCTCCTGCTCGATCAGGCGCACCGCCTCGTTGATGGCGACGTCCGGCTTGCTCTGCGCGTCGGCGTAGACGCGCCTCGATCTGCGTAGCCCTCGACGCCGCCCTTCTTGGTGAAGTAGTCGATCATGATCTTGGCGCCGAGCGCGTGCAGCTCGGAGCCGCCGCCGGCGAGCGGGCCGGTGTAGTCGTAGACGACGCCGATCTTGAGCTTCTTGCCCTGCGCGGGCGCGTCGGACGCGACTCCGAGACCCAGGCCCACCACGAGCGCGAAGCAGCCCACACACCACGCGCATCGGTCTATTCCGAAACATGAGAGCCTCCCAGGGAGCGTAGATCGGCTACCACGCTCTGCGCGGGCATTAGAAGTTGGTCGTCCGGCAATGTCAAGGCCCGCCGGGGACGGCGAGAAATGGTCACTGTTCGGGACCATGAGCCCTACCCCGCCCGTCCGCGACGTCCACGCCGGTCACTATCGCTTCTTGCCCGGGATCGCGCCGTTCTCGTCGGGTGTCGTGGCGATCGCCGGCTACCAGGTGGTACACGCCACGCTTGCGCGCGCCGATCCCGTGGCGTGACGGCTTCGGTCTGATCGATCGCCATCTCCGCGCCGAGAACCGACCGCGCGCGGCCTTGTGCGCCATCGAGCTGCGGAGCCCGGCGCCGGTTCAGCTTCGACGGGTTCAGACTCGGTTCAACGCCGGCTATCAGGCGCTGCTGGCCGAGTGGAAGCTGCACGTGGACGGCGACAACCCGATCGCCCGGACGAACGTGGCCCCGGTGACGGGCGCGCGCGCGCGAGCCCTCGCTCTACGCCTTCAGCTATACGGTCCCCGGCGCGACGCCTCGGCCGACCTTCATCGTGGCGGGCGCGGGCGAGATGCGCGAACGCGGCGTCGGCACGGAGGGATCGTGCGCCACGGCGAGACCTCCGCGGCGGCGATGCGGGAGAAGGCGGCGCACGTCATGGGGATCATGCAGGCGCGTCTGCAGGGGCTCGGCGGGGCCTGGCCCGACGTGACCGCGATCGACATCTACACCGCGCAGCCCATCGAGGCGCTCCTCGCCGAGACCGTCCTGGGGCCCGCCGGCGCCGCCGCGATCCACGGCGTGCGCTGGTTTCCCAGCCGCCCGCCGGTGATCGGGCTCGAGTACGAGATGGACCTGCGCGGCGTCGCTCGAGAGGTCGTGCTCTAGCCGCGCCACCTTCACACCCGCCAGGCGCTCGAGCACCTGGATGATGGCCGTCCCATCCTGTTTGCCGAGGCCGGCCGCGCGCGCCATCTGATAGACCTGCTGGCTCACGTTCGCCAGCAACAGCGGCGCGCCGAGCTGCTTCGCGAACGCGGTCTCGAGCTCCTGGTCCTTGAACGAGATGTCCACGGTCCCCGCCGGTGCGAAGTCGCGCGCCAGCATGCGCGCGGCACGCGCGCTTCGAATGCCGAGCTCGTGCCGGTGCTGACGCGCACGACCTCGTAGATCGTCTGCGGGTCGAGTCCGGCCTTCACGCCCAGCACGAGCGCCTCGGCCACCGCGACCGTGTTGACCTGGACCAGCATGTTGTTGACGAGCTTCATCGCCAGTCCCTGCCCGAGCCCGCCGACGTGGAAGATCTTCGTGCCCATGGCGCTGGAACAGATCCGCGACAGGCCTCGAAGGTCTCCGCCGGGCCGCCGACGATGACCGACAGCTCGCCCGAGTTCGCCCGCTCGGTGCCGCCGCTCACCGGCGCGTCGAGCATCGCCACGCCGCGCGCCGCCAGCGCGTCGCCGATGCGCCGCGCGACGAGCGGATCGATCGTGCTCATGCATGATCACGATGTGGCCGGCTTCGCGCGCTGCGGATGATGCCGTGCTCGCCCGTGATCACGGCTTCGGCCTGCGCCGTCGTCTCCACCATGCGAGATCGTGCGGTCGGTCGCGGCGGATACCGCCTCGGGCGAGTCGGCGACCTTTGCGCCGCGCGCGCGCAGCGGCTCGACCTTCGCCGGATCGATGTCGTGAACGACGAGCGGAAAGCCCTGCTTCGCGAGATTCAGTGCCATCGGGCGACCCATGTTGCCCAGTCCGATGAATCCAACGGCTCCAGCCATCGTCTCCTCCCTGGCCCGCAACGGTAGTCTCCACCTCCCGAACAGTCAACACGCGCGGTCGAGCACGTTCTTACTCGATAAGAATTACCCGATGAGAAGACTCTTCGCCGCGTGGCTCTCGATCAGCGCGACGTAGGTGTGCGACGACACGAGCACCCTGCTGGTGTGGCACAGCTCTTGCGCCTGGAATCGCCAGAGATCGAACAGGATGATCTGCATCGTGCCGCGCCCCGAGACAGGCGTCGGGTCATTACCTCACGCGAGTGCGCGGTGCGGCCTTGTGTTCAGGTAGCGATTCACTGGAGAGGAGAAATCGAGAATGACTCCGACAGTTGGCATATTCTTCGATCGCGCATCGGCCGAGCGCGCCGTCAGTAATCTGAAAGCCGTCGGCCTGTCGCCGAAGAGTGTTCACGTTCTGGTTCCGGGCTCGGAGCCGCTGGTCGCGAAGGTCGCCACGAGCGAGGCGGAGCAGCCGGGCATGGGCAAGGCGATCGGCGGGGTCCTCGGCGGCGCCGTCGGGCGGCCAGCGGCGCCAGAGCTGGGCGCGGCGGCGGCCGCGAGTGCGGTACTCCCGGTGGCCGGCCCGGCCATCGCCATCGGTATCGTCGGCGCCGTGCTCCTGAGCCTGGGCGGCGCGGCCGTCGGCGGCGCGCTCGAGAACGCGCTGGTCAGCTGGGCTGCCCAAGGACGAGCTGTTCGTCTACGAGGACGCGCTCAGGCGTGGCTACGCGATCGTCGTCGTCACGCCGGCCGACGTCGACGAGCGCGAGCGGGCCGTGGCGGTGATGGAGGGCTCGGGCGCCGAGAGCGTGGACGCGGCGCGTGAGCGGTGGTGGATCGGTCTTCGCGAGACCGAGGCGTTCGAGTATCGCGCCGATGGGCACGACTTTCAGCGCGACGAGGCGGTCTTCCGCGAAGGGTTCGAGGCGGCGATGTCGATGCGCGACCGGGTCGATCGCGACCCCGACGCGGATCTGAAGCGTCGATACCCGGCGACCTACCGGGAGCCGGCGTTCCGCCGCGGCTACGACCGAGGCCGCGCCTACTATCGGCGATTGCTCGCGGACCGGCGAGCGAGTCCGCGCGACGCCGCGTGAGCCGGCGGCGTTCTGGAGGCTCGACGCTCTAGGGGCTCGAGAAGATCCGCAGCTTCAGCCGGCGGGGCACCCAGGCGGCCAGGACTCGCGCCGAGCGCGCGATGCGCTCGAGCGACTCCGGGCTCCCGGGCCAGTACTTCGAGCACGAGGCCTCGGTTCACGAAATTCAGCATCCCGTCGACCAGGATCGCGGCGACGAAGACGTCGTCGAGGTAGCCCAGGCCCGGGATGAAGTCGGGAATCAGGTCGATGGGCGAGACGAGATAGAGGATGGCGGCGGCCAGCGCGACCTTGGCGGCCTTCGGGAGCACCGGGTCGAGGGCCAGACCGCCGATGGTGCGGATGATATCCGGCAGGGCGCGCAGGATCGCCCTCACGGCTCGGAGGCTCTCCGCGACCAGCTCGCTGACGTCCTGACGCCGAGCGTGTCTTCGGCGCCTTTCACCTTGCGGCCGAGGTCGATCATCGCCAGGCAGAACGGACAGCCCGTGCCGACCAGGTCGACCTTGGCCTCGAGCGCCTCTTCGACGCGGATCAGGTTCACCCGCTTCTCGGCCTTGACCTCCATCCACATGTGGCCACCGCCGCCGCCGCAGCACAGGCCGCGGTCGCGATTGCGCGGCAGCTCGATCACTCGCAGACCCGGAACCGACTTCGCGACGTTGCGCGGCGCCTCGGTGATGCCGTTGTAACGTCCGAGGTAGCACGAGTCGTGGAACGCCAGGGTCGCGTCGAGCGGCTTCGTCGGCTTGATCCGCCCGTCGGCGATCAGCTGCTCGATGACCTGCGAGTGATGGAGCACCTCGTAGGTGCCGCCGAACTGCGGGAACTCGTTCTTGATGGTGTTGAAGCAGTGCGGGCAGTGCGTGATCACCTTGCGGAACTTGTACTGGTTGACCGCTTCGACGTTCTCCTGGGCGACGGTCTGGTAGAGATATTCCTCACCCAGACGCCGGCCGACCTCGGCGTGGCAGCGCTCTTCCTGCATGACGCCGAAGCTCACGCCGGCGGTCTTGAGGATCTTCACCACCGACCGCGCGATCGCCTGGTTGCGCCGGTCGTACGAGGCGGAGCAGCCGACCCAGTAGAGATATTCGACCTCGCGACCGGGCTCCATCAGCGGGACGTCGAGGCCCTGCGCCCACGCCAGGCGCTCGCCGGCGGGCAGTCCCCACGGGTTCCCGGCTCGCTGGATGTTCTGCAGCGACTGGGGCGCCGTCGAGGGCAACGCGCCCTCGGACAGGGTCAGATAGCGCCGGAGGTCGATGATCGTGTCGACGATGTCGATGAAGGCCGGGCACTCCTGCACGCACGCCATGCAGGTCGTGCACGCCCAGAGCTCGTCGGCCTTGATCAGCTCGCCGTGGATCGGGCCGGGCAGCTCGCCGTGCATGTGACGCTTGAGCTTCACGATGATCTGCTTGGGCGAGAGCGCCGTGCCCGACATGTAGGCGGGGCACGCCGCCTGGCAGCGGCCGCACTCGACGCAGGCGTCGAAGTCGAGCCGCCGCTTCCACGAGAACTCCTCGAGCTTCGAGACGCCGAGCGACTCGGCCTCCTCGATGTTCTTGATCGGCGCGATCGCGCTGCGCGGCCCGAGCTTCGAGAAGAAGATGTTCAGCGGCGTCGTCAGCAGGTGGACGAAGTACGAGAACGGGATGACCGCGATGAAGCGCGAGCGCCAGCACCGCGTGGAAGACCCAGGTCGCGACGTGCAGCCCGCGCAGCGCATCGGGCGTCATGCCGAGCGCCACGAAGCCGCGGCCGAGGGCCCAGCCGACCGGCGACCACGGCGCCCACCAGGGCGCGACCACCGCGAGGCGGCACGCCTCCATGACGAAGCCACTCACGTTGATCACGAACAGGAGTGTCAGCACCCACGCGAAGCGCGCCGTCGCGTCGATGCGCGCCGGCCGCTGGACGAAGCGCCGCCACACCGCCATGCCCAGGCCGATCACGAAGAAGAGCCCGAACAGGTCGAGCACGGTCTCGTAGAACAGATAGAACGGGCCCTTCAGGAGCTTGTAGCCGAACAGCGGCAACGTGATGTCCCAGTCGAGCGTGGCCAGCGCCGTGCCCATGAACAGGGCGAGGAAGCCCCAGAACATGATCGCGTGCATGACACCGGGATACGCCTGCGAGAGCGTGCGGACCTGGCCGAGCGCGTGAGTCAGAACTCGGCCGACGCGCTCGGGGATGCGATCCAGCCGATCTTCGGGGAGCCCGCGCCGCCACAGACTCACCCGCTGCCACATCCCGTACGCGAAGATGGCGATCGCGAGCGCGCCGCCGACGTAGAGCGCCACCTGGGCCCAGCCGGGGACGTTCCAGAAGGTGTCACGGAAGGGAACGGACGAGGTCATGCAGCGACCTAACCTTAGCACAGGGGCCGAGCACCGAGGAGGGCGCCGATGGCACCCTCCTCGGCCCGACTTCACGCGTCTGCTGCGGATCGGCGCGTCGGCTTCAGGACCGCGGCTGCGCCGGCTGTTGCTGGGGCGGCGGGACACGGAACGGCGTGTGGCACGCGCCGCAGGCGTCGCGGCCGAAATTCGCGACGGTCGCCGTCACCGCGGCGCCGTCCTTCGCCATCGCCTGGTCACGCAATGTGGCGGACCGGTTCTCGAGATTCTTTGCCGCCGCCTGGAATTCGGGCCACTTCTGCCAGATGTCGGGCTTCGCCTTCGACTTGTCGGTCAGCGAGCCTTCGGGGAAGAGGCCGGGGATTCGCTGCGCGTGCAGCGAGAGCGCCTCGGCGTTCACCGCCACGGTGTCCGGCGCGCCCGCCTTGACCTTGGCCTGGATGTCGGCCCAGTTGGCGCCGACGTTCTTCATGAGCCGCTGGCGATCCGCCACCGGATCACCCGTTCCCATCGTGGCGGACTTGTTGGCGCGTCGCGCAGCCGACAACGGCCAGCGCGACGAGGCTACCGAGGATCACACCGGTCCTCGCGAGTCGGAGCTTCATGTCCCCTCCTCCTTCTTGATGTTCATTCAGCGGATCGTGGTCGATCCGGCTTGAAAGGCACTGCGCTCACTTCCCGATCTTGTTCTTGATCGGAGGAATGGTCTTGAGGTACTGCGCGATCGCGAGCCGGTCGGCCTTGGTCAGGTCCTTGTATCCGGCCAGCGTCCCTTCGATGACCTCGCCCATGAGCCCGCCGGCCACGTCGCCGTCGGGCTTGTTGCCCGTGGCGAGATAGTCCGCGATTTCTTCTTCTGACCACTGCAGGCCCGTCGTCTTGTCGGGCGTGATGTTGGGAACCTCGGAGTCCTCGGGGCCCTTGGGGTTACCGGCCAGGAAGCGCGTGTTGTCGGTCGCCATCGTCATCGTGCGCGGCGTGTGGCATTCGCCGCAGTGGCCGACCGCGCGGACGAGATACTCTCCGCGGGCGACGCCCGGCGCCGGCACCGACGTCGGCGGATTCTCGCGCGGCGCGAAGGCCGCCAGCCATGCCGGCAGGAACACGCTCTCGAACATGGGCACGGAGATCTTCTTCGGCTGATTCGCCCGCTTCACCGGCGGCACCGAGCGCAGGAACGCGACCAGCGCCTTGAGGTCGTCGGCCGACATGCCGTTGAAGACCGTGTACGGATGCACCGGGATGAGCCGCTCGCCGTTGGGGCGCCGGCCGAGCCGAGTCGCCGTGATGATCTGCTCATCCGTCCAGCCGCCGATGCCCGTCTCGCGATCGGGCGTGATGTTGCTCGAGTACACCGTGCCGAACGGCCCGTCGTATCGCCGTCCGCCGGCGTTCGCCGGCCTGCTTGGGCACCGTGTGGCATCCGCACCCGCCCGTCGCGCCGAAGATGTACTTGCCCCGGGCGAGGTCGGCCGCTGAGGAGCCTGCGCGGACGCGAGCGCGGGAAGCGAAGCGATCGAGAGCAGGAGCGGAAGGGCGAAACGCCAGACTCGTCGTGTCAAGACACCCACTATTGGCGAGCGAACGTCAAGTCGGTCTCCAGCTGGATGTCGTTCGCGACCTTGTAGAAGAGGATCTGCGGGATCTGCAGGCCGTGGTCCGTGAAGCTCGTCGCGAATTTGGCCCGCACCTTGATGTTGTCGGCGGTGAAGCCGAAGCGCTTCTGGGCTTCGACCTGCTCCGGCGTCAGCTTGATCCACGTCACGGTCGCGTCGGCGACGCGCTCCACCGGCTTCTGCTTCACGGTGAGGATGCCCTTCACTTTCGCGGGGACCGTCTTGCCGGGCTCGAGCGGTCCGGCGATCTCGACGCTTTTCAGCTCGAAGGTGACCCAGCGATTGGCGGCCACCTCGGTGTCGAGATAGTTCTTGCTGCGCATGTCGGCGTCGCGCTTCTCGATGCCGGTCTTGACGAGATTCATGTCGACCTTGACCGATCCGGTGGCGGTCTGGGGCTTGGCCGGGTCGAGGGTCAGGGTCCCGTCGACGCCTTCGGCGGCGGTGTTGCCCACGAAGGTCTCGAGCGGCGCATCGCTCTTGAACGTGGCGCGCGAGTAGTTCGGCAAGAGCTTGAAGGACATCGCGTCGGCGTGGGCCTGGCTCGCGGCCAGGACCATGACGAGCGCGGCGCTCGCAAATGTAGCCAGTCGGGGCACTCTGAGTCTCCTATCCGAGAAACGGGTGGCGGTGGAAGCCCCGCCTTAATACCACGAACGGGTGAGGCCTAGGCACGGGTTCCCGGGTTGGCGGTCTGCAGGTCGGCCTCCATGACCAGCGCGTCCTCACCCGTATCGTAGTAGTAGCCCCGCCGCCGCCCGACGACGCGGAAGCCGAAGGATTCATAGAGCGTTCGCGCCTCGGTGTTGCTCGGCCGCACCTCGAGGACGACGAGCTTGATCCGGCGCTGCCGCGACCTCTTCGAGGATGCCTCCGAGGAGACGTCCGGGCGAGTCCCCGGCGGCGGCACTCGGGCCGAACGGCGATGTTGGTGATGTGGATCTCGTCGGCGACCTCCCAGAGGCAGAGGTAGCCCACCACCTGGCCCTCTTCGCGCATGACCCAGCAGCGCGCCGCACGATTCTGCTGGATCTCGTAGAGGAAGGCGCCCCGTGACCAGGGCATCGTGAAGGACGCCCGCTCGATTCCGAGGACCTCGTCGAGGTCATCGGGGCGCATGCGGTCAACTGACGGCGGCACCGCGTCGCTTCAGCTCGGCCTCGGACGGCCGGAGATAGATGGGAAGCAGATCGGCGGCGGCGACCGTGTCGCCGATCGCGAGCCGGGCGTGCCCCAGCGCGCCGACGACCGCGCGGAGCCGGTCCCCGGCGCGGCGGCTGCACGCGACGCGCGAACGGCGAGCTGATCGCGTCCGCGCCGTCGCCGACGACGATCACCGGCTCGTCCAGGCGCCGAGCGAGATCGTCGGGCGCGATCGCGAGATACTCCCACTCCCGGCGCATCGTGAGAGCCGTCCCAGCGATAGAGCGAGGCGTAGACCTCGCGCTTGCGCGCGTCGAGCACGGGACACACCGGCAGCGAGGCGAACGGCAGCATCGCCGCCATCGCGTCGAGCGTGGGAACCGCCGCGACCGGGATCGCGAGGGCCAGCGCGAGCCCCTTCACCGTGCTGAGGCCGACGCGCAGGCCGGTGAACGAGCCGGGGCCGACGCTCACCGCGAGCCCTTCGAGGTCGCGCGCGCGTCCAGCCGGCGTCGGTCAGAGCTGATCGATCGCGGCCATCAAGCGCTCCGAGTGGGTGATGCGCACGTCGAGGCGTGTACTCGCCGACGATCCGCTCGCCGTCGAGGAGCGCAGCGCCGCCGGACAGCGTCGAGGTTTCGACGGCGAGCACGCGCATGGAAGGGAGTCTAGCATGCGCCCAAAGCGCGACTCGTCGCCGATCCGGCGCGTGCGATAATGCCCGGAGGAGGGCCGCGATGAGCGCTGCCGCCAGGAAAGACCCCGCCGCCGTCGAGACCGAGGTCCGGGAGAAGATCCACCTCGAAATCCTCAAACGGACCGGCGCTTATCACGCCAACGATCACATTCTGCTTCCGTCGGGCCAGCACACGACCGAGTACATCGAGAAGACCCTGGTGACCACGGAGCCCTCGTTCACGGAGGGTCTCGGCGCGGTGATCGCCAAGCACTTCGCGCAGTGGCCGATCGACATGGTTCTCTCGACCGGCCCGGGCGCGCTGATCCTCTCACACTGCGTGCGCGCGCGCATCCGTCGCGCCCGATCGTGGTCTACGGCACGAAGGGACTCTCCGGCGGCAAGCGGCGCGTCTCCCTGCCCGTCGAGTTCCAGCGGCTCATCCGACCCAGCGTGAAAATCCTGCTGATCGAAGATCTCGTCAGCACCGGCTCGACCCTGAGCCTTCTGATCAACCTGGTGGAGCAGCTCGGCGGGCTCGTGGTCGGCATCGGCTGCTTGTGGCGCCGTACGTCCGTGGAGCTCGAGAACCGCCCGGTCTTCAGCCTGGTGAGCCGCGACTTCCCGACCTACGACGCCGACAAGTGTCCGTTCTGCAAGCGCGGCGTCCCCCTCAACGAAGAGTTCGTGCGACGCCGCCACGCCCGCAAACCCTCCTCCGTCCAAGAACCCAAAGAAGCATAGCGGCAGACGGTCAGGGTGGCGGGAGCGGGGTCGCGCGACCACGCGGCACGCGTGCGCTGCTCCGCGGCGGCTGGGCTCCATCCGGGCGCGCGGCGTCCGACACCGCTTCGAGGGAACGAGTCGCGCAACCCCGCTCCCACCACCCTGACCGTCCGCCGCGGCGAGGCCTAGGATCAGCAAGACCGAAGCGCCGAGTCGCTGAGGTCGACCGAAGACGCGGAGTCGGCCGGGTCGAGGTGGGGCTGGGTGTGTCTGCCTCGACCTGTGTAGTCAGGGTTGTCCCGACGCACAGTCCGAAGGAATTCCGCAGCAGGGCGAGTTTGCTACCAGGTCGAGGCAGGCACATCCAGCCCCGCCTCGACCCGGCCGGCGCTAACGCAGCTTCCCAGAGACCCTCAGCGACCCCGGCGGTTTTGTAGGCGTCGCGGATGCGGTCGAGGTTCTTGGTGAAGAGCAGACCGATCTTGGCGAACGGCTCGAACACCGGTCCCTGGCCGTCGAGCAGCGGGAAGCTCACGCGTGGCAGCTTCTCCCACTGGCTCTGCAGCAAGGTGTTCACGGTGGCGAGATTCGCGTAGAACTCCTCGCGCTCCTTCACCGGCGCGCTTCGACGATCGGCGTGATCAGGCAGTCGACGGTTTCCTTGGCGCGCGCCGCGCCTTCGGCCGCGGCTTCGGCGAGCGGGACGACGGTCACGCCGAGCTCGCCCAGGAAGCGCTGGAGCAGGCGTCCCACCGGAATCTTGCAGCAGGATCGGCCGGAAGCCCCACCCGCTTGAAGCGCATGGTGCCCGAGCTCCTTCGCATCCGAGTAGAGCTGAGCCTTGAGCCACTCGACGTGCTGGCGGTTCTCGTCGTCCTTCCACCAGTCGCGGACCATTCGCTTGCCGAAGTAGCGGATCGCCGCGTAGTAGTGGTCGCCCTTCAGGAGCTTCTTCGCGATACCGCGCCAGGAGTAGAACTTCGCCATGGCGTTGAGCGCGCCCGTCTGCAGCTCGTACGGGCTCATGCGCCGCGGCTGGTGCACGACGTGGTGGCCGTCGTAAAACTGCCAGTTCTTGCTGATCACGTACTTGTCGCCGCGGTCGTAGAGCTGCTCCCAGTCGGGCGAGCCCGGAATCGGCGTCAGGATCATGAACTGGATCGAGTCGATGTCGTTCTTGAGCGCGAACTCGGCGGTGGCGTCGATCGTCTCGACGTCGTCCTCATCGGACCCGACCACGAACATGCCGTGGATCCGGATCTTGTGGGCGTGGAAGCGCTCGATCGAGCGCTCGATCTTCGCGAGGTCCTGCTTCTTCTGGAAGAGCTTGAGCGTCCGGGGATTGATGGACTCGAAGCCGACGTAGACGTTGAAGCAGTTCGCCGCCTGCATGAGCTCGAGGAGCTCGGGATCGTCGACGGTTTCCGTCCGGACCTGGGCGCCCCAATCGGGAATGAGGTTGCGCTCGATCATCCCGCGCAGGAGCTCCTTCACGCGCTTCTTGTTCGCCGTGAAGATGTCGTCCGCGAAGAACGTGTAGGCGTTGCCCCGGTGGCTCTCGAGCTCCTGCAGCACGCGGTCGACCGAGTGGGTGCGGAAGGCGTGGCCGTACATGCCCGGCACCGAGCAGAAGGTGCACGAGAACGGGCAGCCGCGCGATGTCGCGACCGAGATGACCCCGCCGGGCTTCCAGCCCGTGATCAGCTTGTAGTCCGGAATCGGGTTCACGTCGAGGTTCGGGATCTTCGGGCGCTCCGGGTGGTTGACCACCTTCCCGTCCACGATGCGCGAGAGGTTCTTGATCTGCTCGAACCCGTGCCCGGCCTGGATGGCGTCGACGAGCTCCTGGAACGCGAACTCGCCCTCGCCGCGGACGACGAAGTCCGCGTGCTCGAGCCCTTCCTCCGGCAGGAAGCTCACGTGGGTCCCGCCGAGGACGGCGATTCCGCCCGCCGCGCGGACCTGGTCCGCCAGCCGGTAGGACTGGGGCGCCGTCGAGGTAATGGCCGAGATCGCGACGAGGTCGGCCGAGAGCACTTCCTGCATGTCGGCGGCTGGATGTCCTCGATGTAGACCCGGACGTCGTAGCCCTTGGCCCGCATGATGGTGGCGAGCAGGACCGAGCCTATGCGCGGAATACAGACCCGGCTGTAGATGTGCAGATGCGTCGACTTCGGTTCCACGAACACAAGCTTCTTCAGCGCGCGTCTCATCGAGGGAGATCTCCTCAAGAGCGGAAAGTTATGGGTGATGGGCTGTGTCCCGACCGTGCGCTCACGCTACATCGCGGCCTCGGCGAAGTCAATTTACGGACAACGCCATATATGGGGCGCGAAATCTCGCGGAGACCCCCAGGTATTGACTTTTAGTCTTGACAGATTTTTGCCACCTCACTAGCATGCCGAGCTAGATACGCAATTCGTCAGTCTCGGCGAAGGGAGGTGAGGCGTTGGCGAAGAAGAAGGCGACCAAAGAAGAAGAAGAAGTAGGGCCCACGCGGCGCTTGGCCCTGTCGATCCGACTCCATCGGCAGGGCCGCGCTATTTCAACCGACCCGGTCACTTGGTCTTGGCGAGGGGCGTGGCTTCGCCGGGGCGGGCTTGGTCTTGTCGTCCCGCTGGAGCCCCTTCACCTCTTCGACGAACTGGCCGATGTCCTTGAACTGACGGTAGACCGACGCGAACCGCACGTAGGCGACCGGGTCGAGGCGCTGGAGGTGGTCCATGACCACCCGGCCGAGCTCCTCGCTGCTGATCTCCTTCTCGGCCCGCTCGTGCAGCTGGGCCTCGATCTCGACGACGACGTCGTCGACGGCCTGCACGCCGACCGACCGCTTCTCGCACGACTTCAAGATGGAGCCGCGGAGCTTCTGGCGGTCGAAGGGCTCGCGGCGCCCGTCGCGCTTGACCACGTGCGGCAGCACGTCCTCGATGTATTCGTAGGTCGTGTACCGGCGGTGGCACTTGAGACACTCACGGCGGCGCCGGATGAACTCCCGTCCCGGCCCACCCGCGAGTCGACGACCCGATCCTCCGTGTGACCGCAAAACGGGCACTTCATCGGGCTCCCCCTTCCCGATGCCGGTTGGGTCATCGGGTTCGCTCCGGATAAAGCGGGAACCGATTCGTCAGCTCCTGCACCTCTCCCCGTACCTTCGCTTCGACCGACGAGGATCCGAGATTGGCCAGCACCTGGTCGATGAGGCGGGCGATCTCGGCCATCTCGGCCTCGCGCATGCCGCGTGTGGTGACCGCGGGCGTGCCGATGCGGACGCCGCTGGTCACCATCGGGCTCTTGGTCTCGAACGGCACCGTGTTCTTGTTGACGGTGATCCAGGCGCGGTCGAGCGCCTCCTGGGCGTCCTTTCCGGTGATGTTCCGGCTGGTCAGGTCGAGCAGCATGAGATGCGTGTCGGTGCCCCCGGTCACGAGCCGGTAGCCGTGCCCAAGCAGCGCCGCGGCGAGCGCCGCCGCGTTCTTCACGATCTGCTGCTGGTAGCCTCGCCACGCCGGCGTGAGGGCTTCGCGGAACGCCACGGCCTTGCCGGCGATCACGTGCATCAGCGGGCCGCCCTGCACGCCGGGCATCACGGTCTTGTCGAGCGCCTGCGCGTGCGCCGCACGGCACATGACCATCCCGCCGCGCGGGCCGCGAAGCGTCTTGTGCGTGGTGGTCGTGACGAAGTCGGCGATGCCGACGGGTGACGGGTGAAGCCTGGCGGCGACGAGCCCGGCCGGATGCGCGATGTCCGCCATGAGCACCGCGCCGACCTCGCGCGCGATCTCGCCGAACGGCGCGAAGTCGATCGCCCGGGGAAGGCGGATCCTCCGGCGATGATCATCTTGGGCCGATGCTGGCGCGCCAGATCGCGGACCTGGTCCAGGTCGATGCGCTCGGTGTCCTTGCGTACGCCGTAGGCGACGATCGAATAGAACTTGCCGGAGTAGTTCACGGGGCTTCCAGCCGTCAAATGGCCGCCGTGGGAGAGATTCGGGCCGAGCACGGTGTCGCCGGGCTTGAGCAGGGTGAAGTAGACGGCCATGTTGGCCTGGGCGCCCGAGTGGGGCTGGACGTTGACGTGCTCGGCGCCGAAGAGCTCCTTGGCGCGCGCGATCGCCAGGTCCTCGACCACGTCGACGACCTCGCAGCCGCCGTAGTAGCGCCGTCCCGGATAGCCCTCGGCGTACTTGTTCGTCAGCACCGAGCCGACCGCTTCGAGCACGGCCTCGGACACGAAGTTCTCGGAGGCGATCAGCTCGAGGTTCCGGTTCTGCCGCTGCGCCTCCGCGCGCAGCACCTTGGCGACCTCGGGATCGGTGTCAGCGAGCCTGTGCATCCGGGGACTCCAGTTCCCGCGCGTGGTCGAGGGCGGCGATCTTCTCCACTCGCCGGGCGTGACGGCCGCCGGCGAACTCGGCCTCGAGCCAGATCTCGAGAATCTCGATGGCGGCGTCGCGCGCGGTGATCCTCGCTCCGAGAGCCAGGATGTTGGCGTCGTTGTGCTCGCGGCTCATCCGCGCGCCGAACGCGTCGGTACACGCGGCGGCACGGATCCCCGGCACCTTGTTGGCGGCCATGGCCATGCCGATACCGGTCCCGCAGACGAGCACGCCGCGATCGGCCTTGCCGGCGGTGATCGCGCTGCCGACCCCGACCGCGAAGTCCGGGTAGTCCACGGACTCGGCCGACTGGGTTCCCAGATCGACCACGTCGTAGCCGTGAGTGATCAGCCAGGTCTTGAGGTCTTCTTTCAACGGAAAGCCCGCGTGGTCCGCGCCGAGGGCGACGACAGTCATACGGGCACCATATCGGTAGTGGCTCCAGCGTGTCAAGGTAACAACAGAGGGGGCTTTTCAGGCCGGGAACGCGAACGCGTCGACCGAAGCGCCGTCCGAGCCGGCGGCGACCAGCCGCGGAATGTCCAGACGAGCCTCGACCGCTCCGACCTCGTGCTCTGACATGTGCGTCGCGGGATGCTTTGGAACGAACAAGGTGCAGCAATCGGCATCCGGCTCGATCGAGATCTCGAACGTGCCGAGCCGGCGCGCTTGCTCGGTGATCTCGAGCTTGTCCATGCCGATGAGCGGCCGCAGGATCGGCATCGTCGCGGCCTCGTCGATGCGTGCGATGTTCGGGAGCGTCTGCGACGCGACCTGACCGAGGCTTTCGCCGGTGGTCAGCGCGACGGCGCCGTGCTTGCGCGCCAGCGCCTCGGCGATCCGCACCATCAGGCGGCGGTAGATCACGACGCGCGCCGGCGGCGGGACCGTCAGGACCACCTCGCGCTGGATCTCGCCGAACGGTACCAGCACGAGCGTCGAGTCGTACTGCCACTGCGGTCAGCCGCTCGACCAGCGCGCGCGCCTTGGCCTGCGAGGTGGGCGGCAGATACGGCACGCTGTGGAAGTGGACGAAGACGACGCGACAGCCGCGCTTCATCATGCGCCAGGCGGCGACGGGCGAGTCGATTCCTCCCGACAGCAGCGCGGCGACGGTGCCGCTCGCGCCGACCGGAAGTCCGCCGGGACCGGGCTCCGGATCGACGTAGACGAACGTCTCGGCGGGCATCACCTCCACGTGGATCTCGAGCTCCGGCTGGCGCAGGTCGACCTTGGTGGCGACGCGCTCGAGCACGAACGCGCCGAGCTGGCGATTGAGCTCCACGCTCGTGAGCGGATAGGTCTTGAACGCTCGGCGCGCCGAGATCCTGAACGACGCGAAGGTTCGGCCCTCGACGAGCTCGGCGACGACCGCCTTCATCGCCTCCACCGTCGACACGACGCGGTACGCGAGCGCCGCGCTCGCGACGCCGCACACGCGACGCACGCGGTCGCGGACCGCCGCCGGGTCGGGATGCTCGTCCAGCTCCAGCAAGAGGCGGCCGGACACCTGGCGCAGGTTCACCGGCCCGAGATCGGAGGTCGCCCGGCGGAGATTCCGCGCGAGGTGGCGGAGGAACAGCGGCCGGTTGCCCCGCTTGAGACCGAGCTCGTGATAGTGCACGAGCACCACGTGGCGCAGCCTGGCCATGCTCAGCCGAGCTCCGCCGCGAGCGCGCGCGCCCGCTCGAGATCGTCCGGTGTGTTCACGTTCATGAAGACGATCCGCGGGTCGCGAAACCGCGCGACCTCATCCTCGGCGATCTCGATCACGCGCACGCGCTCGAAGAAGTCGACGATCTTGAGCCGTCCGGCGACCGAGCCGTTCGGCGATGTACGGCAGGCAGGCCTTGTCGTAGACGGCGTGCATGGTCTCGAGCCGGCTCCCGACTCGCGGGATCACGACGTCCCCCTCACCTGCGCGCGCGGCGACGAGCTTGACCACGTCGGGATGGAGGAACGGCATGTCGCACGCGACCGTGAGCGCCGCCGCGCCGCCCGCGGCCTCGAGACCGGAGTAGATCCCGCCGAGCGAGCCGTGATCCGGGTAGACGTCGCCGACCATCGGTAGCTCGAGGAACGCGTAGAGCTCGGGGGTGTTGGTCACGACGAGCACGTCGTCGACCGCCGGCGCCAGCGCCGCGAGCACGCGCTCGATGATCGGCCGGCCGCCGAGCTCGATCAAGGCCTTGGGCCGCCCGCCCATGCGCGCGCTCCGGCCCCGGCCTGGATGACGCCGCTGACCTTCACGCCGGCCTCGTCCGCGACGGCTGGATGCTCCTGGGCTGCCCCGCGATGTCCCGCACGACGACCGCGCCCTGCCGCACCACGCGCGGCGGGTCCACGGTGAGATCGAGCACCGTGGACGGCTCACCGCCGCGAGTGGGGCCGCCGTCGAGGATGAGATCGACGCCCTCGGGGAAATGGTCGAGCACGCCGGCGGCGGTCGTGGGCGGCGCCAGCCCGTTCGGGTTCGCGCTCGGCGCCGTCACCGGCTCGCCGAGCAGCTCGACCAGGCCGCGCGCGACCGGATGGGACGAGAGACGAACGCCGAGCGTGCCCGTTCCCGCCGTCACGACGGACGGCACCGTGGCGCGCGCCGGCATGACCAGGGTCAGCGCGCCGGGCCAGTAGCGCGTCATGAGATCGCGCGCCGACGGGGTCACGTGCGCGACGCGTCTCCGTCATCGCGACCGAGTCGACGAGGACGAGCAGCGGCTTGGAGTCGGGCCGTCCCTTCAGCTCGAAGATGCGCCGGACCGATCCGGCGTCGAGCGCGGCGACGGCGAGCCCGTAGAAGGTCTCGGTCGGAAGCGCCACCACGCCACCGGCGCGGAGCGTGTCGGCGGCGGTGCGTAGCGCGGCTCGAGTGGGCGCAACGGGGTCGACGGCGAGGACGCGCGATCGGTCGGGGCCCGTCACGTCCCCGACTTCGGCGGCCCGCCCGACTTCATCTGCGCGGCGACCTTGCGCGCGCGCTCGTCCACTTCGTCGGCCAACCGCTTGCGATACGCCGCGATCCGCGTGGCCAGCGCTGGATCGCCGACCGCCAGGATCTGAGCGGCCAGCAGACCGGCATTCGCCGCGCCCCATTTGCCGATCGCGACGGTCGCGACCGGGACGCCCTTCGGCATCTGCACGATCGAGAGCAAGGCATCGATTCCGCCGAGCGGCGTCGACGCGACCGGCACGCCGATGACCGGCAAGGGCGACGAGGCCGCGAGCACGCCGGGAAGCGCGGCGGCGCCGCCGGCGCCGGCGATGAGCACGCCGAGCCCGCGGGCGTGCGCCGTCGTGGCGTATTCGTGAGTCCGCTCCGGCGTTCGATGCGCCGAAGTGACGACGACCTCGCTCCCGACCTCGAGCGCGTCGAGTACCTTCACGGCTTCGAGCATCACCTCGAGATCGCTGTCGCTGCCGAGCACGATGCCTACGCGTACAGGTCCTGTCACGCTCTGCGCCTCCCGATGTCGGTCCGGTAGTGCATGCCCTCGAACGAGATCTCGTGGACCGCCGCATACGCCGCCGCGATCGCCGCGTCCATGCTCTCGGCAACCGCGGTCACGCCGAGCACTCGCCCGCCCGCGGTCACGAGGGTCCCATTCTTCGTCGCGGTTCCCGCATGAAACACCTGGACACCTGGCCTGGCGCCCGCCGCCTCCACGCCGCGGATCGGCAACCCGGTTGGATACTTTCCCGGATAGCCCCGGAGGCGATGTTCACGCAGACCGAAGCCGTGCCCGGCCATGGATGCGCCGGCGGCCACGCGTCTCCGCCGGCGGCCGCGCGGAGCAGCGGCACCAGGTCACCCGGCGCCCGCACCATGAGCGCCTGACACTCGGGATCGCCGAAGCGGCAGTTGAACTCGACGACTTTCGGGCCCTGCGCCGTCAGCATGAGGCCCACATAGAGGACGCCGTGATACGGGGCACCCTCGCCGGCGAGCGCGGCGAGCGTCGGGCGCACGATCGTCTCCATGACACGCTTCTCGAGCGCCTCGTCGAACACCGCCACCGGCGAGTAGCAGCCCATGCCGCCGGTGTTCGGGCCGCGGTCGCCGTCGAAGACCGCCTTGTGATCCTCGGCGGCGGCGAGCGTCATGACGTCGCCGCCGTTCGACAGCACGAACCACGAGATTTCCTGGCCGATCATGAACTCCTCGACGACCACGCGCGACCCGGCGGCGCCGAACGCTCGCCGCTCCATGCACTCGGCGATCGCGGCGTCGGCCTCCTCGAGCGTGGCGCACACGATCGCGCCCTTGCCGGCCGCGAGCCCGTCGGCCTTCACCACGAGCGGGGCGCCCATCTCGCGGCAGAAGCGACGCGCGCCGTCGGCGTCGTCGAAGGTCGCGAACCGCGCGGTCGGGATCCCGTGGCGCCGCATCAGGTCCTTGGAGAACGCCTTGGAACCTTCGATCGCCGCCGCGCGCGCGCTCGGCCCGAAGACGGCCAGCCCCGCCGCGGCGAACCGATCGGCGAGGCCGGCGACGAGCGGCGCCTCTGGACCGATCACCGTCAGATCGATGCGCTCGCGCCGGGCGAACGCGACGAGCTCGTCGTGCGCGTCGACGCCGATGTCGACGCAGCGCGCGTGGCGCGCGATGCCCGGATTGCCGGGTGCCGCGAACAGCGTGTCGACCAGCGGGCTCTGCGCGATCTTCCAGGCCAGCGCGTGCTCCCGGCCGCCGCCGCCGACGATCAGGACTTTACATGCCGGTCTCATTCGGTTCGGTCGGGGGCTCGACGACTTCGAGGTGGGCTCGCGCGATGCGGGCCCAGGGGCTGCCGGAGTCGAGCTCGAGGTAGCGCTGCCAGTGCTTGATCGCCTCGCCGTCGCGGCCGTGGCGCGCGAGCGCGCCCGCGAGATTGAAGTGGGCGTCCGCGTAGTCGGGCGAGAGCTCGAGCGCCTTGCGGTAGTCGCCGATCGCTTCCTCGATCGCGCCGCGGTCCTCGTGCAACGATCCGAGGTTGTAGGCGGCCTCGCAGCACTGCGGATCCTGACCGAGTGCTGCCAGGTACGCCTCGCTGGCCTCGTCGTAACGACCCATGCGGTGCAGGAGCAGCCCCAGGTTGTTCCACGCCGCGGCGTAGGTCGGATCGATCGAGACGACACGCCGGTAGGCGTCGATCGCGTCTTCCCACTGCGCCGGATCGCCGTCCCACTCGCTGGCGCGCTCGAACCAGGTTTCGGCCTGATCGGCGGGCGGCGCCAGCGGACGCACCAGGCCGGTGCCGAGCGTGGCGGTGGCGGCGGCCTCGAGCCCGCCCGAGTCGAGGGCCAGCACCATCTGGCCCGTGCGCGGATCGAAGCGAACGCGATCGGACTGGGCGACGAGCCGGTCACCTTCGAGCACCAGCCGTACCTCGGCCAGCGGCTGCTGGAGGTCCGGATCCTGACGACGCAGGGCCGTGAGCGCCTCGCGGATCTGCCGCACCGAGGCCCCGGCGTCGAGGAGCGCGCTGGCCGCGCGCAGCGCCAGCAGGTCGCGGAACGTGTAGCCGGAGTCGCCGCGCAGAAGCTCGAGCCGGCGGAGCTGCCCGGCTCGCTTCGGCGTGAGCGTCAAGATCCGGGTGAGCTCCCGCACGCCGTAGATGCGCTCGGGCTGGGACGGGCTCATCGGACGCTCTCGACTAGTGACGGAAATGACGGATGCCTGTGAAGACCATCGCGAGCCCCTGCTCGTCGGCCGCGGCGATGACCTCTTCGTCGCGCAAGGAGCCTCCCGGCTGGATCACCGCCGTGGCGCCGGCGGCGGCGACCACGTCGAGTCCGTCGCGGAACGGAAAGAACGCGTCGGAGGCGCACACGGTGCCCTTCGTCGGAAGGCCGATCTCGCGGGCGCGCATCACCGCCAGGCGCGCCGAGTCGACCCGGTTCATCTGGCCGGCGCCGACGCCGACCACCTGGTCGCGCGTCGTCAGCACGATCGCGTTGGACTTGGCGTGCTTGCCCACGCGCCAGGCGAAGCGGAGCGCGTCGAGCTCGGCGGCGGTCGGCGCCCGCTTCGACACGGTCTTGAGATTGGCGGGCTCGAGGTCGGCGAGATCGGTCGTCTGCACGAGCAGGCCGCCCAGGACACCGCGGTATTCGGGGAGCCGCGCGGGCACGGTCCGGTCGCAGGCGACCTCGAAGACGCGGCACTTCTTCTTGGTGCGTTTGATCTCTTCGAGCGCGTCCGGCGTGAACGCCGGGGCGAAGAGGATCTCGACGAAGACGCCGGCCAGCGCCTCGACGACGGGGACGTCCAGGGTGCGGTTGACCCCGACGATACCGCCGTAGATCGAGACCGGATCCGACGCCTTGGCCAGGACGATGGCGGCGCCCACCGTCGCCGCGCGACTGACACCGCACGGGTTCGTGTGCTTGATGACGACGGCCGCCGGCTCCTCGAACTCGAGCAGCAGCGAGAGTGCGGCCGAGAAGTCGAGCAGGTTGTTGTAGCCGAGCTCCGGACCGTGGAGCTGCTTCATGGTGGCGAGGCCCACGGACGGCGCGCCGACCTGCCGGTAGAACGCGGCTTCCTGGTGCGGGTTCTCCCCGTAGCGCAGCGGGAGTACGCGCTCGGCCTCGAACCTGAGCTGCGCCGGGAACAGCTCGCTGCGGACACCCTCGCCCGGCACGGGCGCGCTCGGAGGACAGATAGGCCGAGATGGCCGCGTCGTACTCCGCGGTGCGGCGGAACGCGTCTTGCGCGAGGCGGAAGCGCGTCGCGTCGCCGAGCGATCCGCCGCTGGCGCGCAGCTCGTCGAGGACCGCCGCGTACTGCGACTGCGCGGTCACGACCGCGACGCTCCCGTGGTTCTTGGCGGCCGCCCGGATCATCGTGGGGCCGCCGACGTCGATCTGCTCGATCGCTTCGACCTGCGTCACGCCGGGCCGCGCCACCGTCTGCTCGAAGGGATAGAGGGCGACGACGACCAGATCGATCGGTGTGATCCCGTGCTTGCCGAGCGCGGCGAGATGCTCGGGGACATCACGGCGGGCCAGGATTCCGCCGTGGATCTTCGGATGGAGCGTCTTGACGCGCCCGTCGAGCATCTCGGGGAAACCGGTCGCCTCCGCCACGTCGATCACGCGGACCCCCGACTCGCGGATCAGCTTCGCCGTGCCGCCGGTCGACAGGATCTCGACGCCGAGACCGGCCAGAGCCCGCGCGAACTCGACGATCCCGGTCTTGTCGTGCACGCTGATGAGCGCCCGGCGGACCTTCATGGCTTACCTCGCACCGTGACCCTCCGACCGTCGATGGCGAGGCGTCCCTCGGCAAACAGGCGCACCGCTTCGGGATAGAGACGATGCTCTTCGGCCAGGATCCGCGCCGCGAGCGTGTCCTCGGTGTCGTCGGCCTGCACCGGCACGGTCGATTGGAGAATGATCGGGCCCGTGTCGACCGCCCCGTCGGCGAGGAAGTGCACCGTCGCGCCGGCCACCTTCACGCCCTGGTCCAGGGCTTGCCGCTGAGCGTGAAGTCCCGGAAACGAGGGCAGGAGCGAGGGGTGAATGTTCATCGCGCGCCCCGCGAACGCGCGCGTGAATGCCGGCGACAGGATCCGCATGAACCCGGCGGTGCACACGAGACCGACCCGGCGCGCCGAGAGCTCGCGGACGAGCGCCAGGTCGAAGGCCTCCCGGTCGGCGAAGTCTTTCGGGTTCACGTAGAGCGCTTCGATGCCCGCCGCCCGCGCACGATCGAGGGCGGCCGCTCGCTCCCGGTCGGAGATCACGACGACGACCTCAGCCGGGTAGTCCGGTCTCGCGGAGGCGTCCAGCAGGGCCTGGAGATTGGAGCCCCGCCCCGAGACCAGGACGCCCACGCGCAGACGAGCGCGCGGGGCCGTCACGCGACGAGCTCCACGCCGCGCTCCCCGGCGACGATCTCGCCGATTCTCGTCACCTTCTCGCCAGCGCCTCGGAGAACACGCGCTGCCGTGTCCGCGTCGCCCGAGGGCACGATGACCACGTAGCCGATCCCCATGTTGAAGGTCCTGAACATCTCGGCATCCTCCACTCGGCCGGCTTGGCGGAGAGTCTCGAATACCGCGGGTGGCGACCAGGAGCTCCGGATCAGCCGGGCTCGGCAACCGTGAGGGAGCACGCGGGGGATGTTGCCGGTGACGCCGCCCCCGGTCACGTGCGCCATGCCCCTCACCTCGACCGTCTCCAGTAGGGTCTGAATCGATCGTACGTAAATGCGCGTCGGAGTGAGCAGCTCGTCCGCCACGAGCTGTCCGGTTCCCGGCAGGGTATCGGTCACGCGGAGCTTCATCACGTCGAACACGATGCGCCGTACCAGGCTGTAGCCGTTGGAGTGCAGACCCGACGAGGCCAGGCCCAGGACGACGTCGCCGGGACGGATCTTCGAGCCGTCGATCAACCGCTGCCGCTCGGCGATGCCGACCGCGAAGCCGGCGAGATCGTACTCTCCGGGCGGGAGCGAGTCAGGGTGCTCGGCCATCTCGCCGCCGACCAGCGCGCAACCGGCCTGCCGGCAGCCCTCGGCGACGCCGCCGACGATCGCTTCGATCTGCCCGGGATCGAGCCGGCCGACCGAGATGTAGTCGAGGAAATAGAGCGGCTCGGCGCCCGGCACGAGGATGTCGTTCACGCCCATCGCGACCAGGTCGATGCCCACCGTGTCGTGCCGGCCGGCGAGGCACGCGATCTTCAGCTTCGAGCCCACCCCGTCCGTCGACGAGACCATGACGGGCTCGCGGTATTTCGAGGGCAGGCCGACCAGGCTCGCGAAGCCGCCGACGCCGCCGATCACCTCGGCGCGGTTCGTCGCGCGGGCGAGCGGCGTGATGCGGCGGACCGCATCGTCGCCCGCGTCGATGTCGACGCCGGCTTGGCGATAGGTGAGCGGCTTCACGTCAGCGCTCGAAGAGGCTGAGCTGCGGCGTCGGCTCGGGCTCGATCCCCACGCGATAGTTGCCGGTGAAGCACGCGTGGCAGAATTGCCCAGGCTCGGTGCCGGTGGCCTTGAGCATGCCGTCGAGCGAGAGATAGCCCAGCGAGTCGGCGCCGAGGTAGCGACGGATCTCCTCGGGGCTGTGGCTCGAGCCGATCAGCTCCTTCCGCGTCGGCGTATCGATGCCGTAGAAGCACGGCCACTGGATCGGCGGCGACGAGATGCGCACGTGCACTTCCTTGGCGCCCGAGCTCCGGATCATCCGCACGATCTTGCGGCTCGTGGTGCCGCGCACGATCGAGTCGTCGACCACCACCACGCGCCGGCCCTCGAGCATCTCGCGCATCGGGTTGAGCTTCACCTTGACGCCGAAGTGGCGAATGCCCTGCTTGGGCTCGATGAACGTCCGGCCGACGTAGTGATTGCGGATCAGCCCCATCTCGTACGGCGTCGCGGCCTCTTCGGAGTAGCCGAGCGCGGCGCTGGTCCCCGAATCCGGCACGGGAATGACGATGTCGGCCTGGACCGGGTATTCGCGCGCGAGCTGGCGGCCCAGCGCCTTGCGCACGGTGTGGACGTTGCGGCCCCACAGGATCGAGTCGGGCCGCGCGAAGTACACGTACTCGAACACGCAGTGCAGCCGCTCGCCCGGCGGGAACGGCCGGATCGACCGGGTGCCGGCGTCCGAGATGATCAGGATCTCGCCCGGCTCGACGTCGCGCTGGAACGCGGCCTCCATGAGGTCGAGCGCGCACGTCTCCGAGGCGACGACGTGGGCGTCGCCGAGGCGGCCGAGACTGAGCGGGCGAAAGCCGTACGGGTCGCGGATCGCGTACAGCGCGTCGAGCGTCAGGATCACGAGCGAGTACGCGCCCTTCACCTGCATGAGCGCGTGGGCGATCTGATCCTCGAGCGGGCCGGCCGGCGCGCGCGCCAGGAGGTGCAGGATCACCTCGGTGTCCGAGTTCGACTGGAAGATGGCGCCGTCGCGCTCCATGTCGCGTCGGAGGGTCTCGGCGTTCGTCAGGTTGCCGTTGTGGGCGATCGCGATCGGCCCGCGCGCGGTGGTCGCGGTGATCGGCTGCGCGTTCCGGAGGTTCGAGCTCCCGGCGGTCGAGTAGCGCACGTGCCCGATGGCGCGATGACCCGGCAGCCGCCGCAGGCGTTCCGGGCTGAAGACGTCCGCCACCCACCCCATGTGCTTCTCGGTGTGGAACGACGTGCCGTCGGTCGCCGCGATGCCCGCGGACTCCTGCCCGCGATGCTGCAGGGCGTAGAGACCGAGGTACGTGACGTTCGCGGCTTCCGGATGGTTCCAGATGCCGAAGAGCCCGCACTCGTCGTGGAATCTGTCGTCACGCCACGTGACGTTCAAATCCAGTCCTCCAAGCCTGCTCGAGTTGTCTCGTAGCGACGTCGACCAGAGTCTCGGTCCCGATGCGAATTCCCAGACGCTCGCCGCCGGTCGTCCCGATCCATCGCCAGGGGATCGCCGATTCGGCCATCAGCGCCTCGAACTCCCGCGCGCGCGCGGCCTCCACCGTGACGACGACCCGCGACGGCCCCTCGCCGAACAAGCGTCAGATCGGCCCGGGCGCCCGCCGGCAGCACCGCCTCGCACCCGACGAGCTCGCGGCCCGTGATGCATCCTTCGGCCAGCGCGACCGCCACGCCGCCCTCGGAGCAGTCGTGCGCCGCCGTGACCAGCCCCGCGCTCACCGCGGCCCTCACCGCCCGCTGCACCCGGCGCTCCGTCTCGAGATCGAGCGGCGCCAGCGCGCCGGCGAGCCGCTGCTCGCGCGCCCAGAGGTACTCGCTGCCGCCGAGGCTCACCGTGTCGGGCCCCAGGAGCGCGACCCGGTGGCCGGCACCCTTGAACCACTGGGTCGCTCGCCGGCCCGCGTCATCGAGGACCCCGACCACGCCGATGACCGGGGTCGGCAGAATGGCCCGGCCACTGGTCTCATTGTAGAAGGAAACGTTACCCCCGACCACGGGGAGGTCGAGCGCCCGGCACGCGGCCGCGATACCCTCGATCGCTTCGGCGAATTGCCAGAGGATCTCAGGCCGTTCCGGCGAGCCGAAGTTCAGGCAGTCGGTGACGCCGCGCGGCTCGCCGCCCGAGCAGGACACGTTGCGGGCCGCCTCGCATACGGCCATCGCCGCGCCCTGCCGGGGATCGAGGAACACGTGGCGGCCGTTGCCGTCGGTGGACACCGCGAGCGCCCGCCGCGTGCCTTTGACGCGAAGGACGGCGGCGTCGGAGCCGGGCAGCACCAGGGTGTTGATCCCGACCTGCTGATCGTACTGGCGGAACGCCCATTCCTTGGACGCGATCGTCGGCGACGCGAGCAGCTCGGCCAGGGCCGCGCCATAGTCAGCCGGCTCCGGCAAGGACAGCGGATCGAAGGCGCGGCGCTCGGCGAGCCACGAAGGCTCGGCCGTGGGCTTGCGGTATTTGGGTGCTTCGGCCAGCAGGTCGACCGGCACCCGCGCCACGACCTCGCCCTTGAGCCGCGCGGTCAGCTCGGCGCCCTCGGTCACCGTGCCGATCTCGACCGCGTCGAGCTCCCATTTCGCGAACACGCGCCGCACTTCCTCCTCGCGGCCGCGCGCGGCGACGAGCAGCATGCGCTCCTGCGACTCGGACAATAGGATTTCGTACGGCGTCATCCCGGTCTCGCGCTGCGGGACGCGCGAGAGCTCGACGTCCATGCCGGTCCCGCTGCGCGCGGGCATCTCGGAGGTGCAGCAGCGCGAGGCCCGCGGCGCCCATGTCCTGGATGCCGACGACCGCACCGGTGCGCATCACCTCGAGACACGCCTCGAGCAGGAGCTTCTCGGTGAACGGATCCCCGACCTGGACGGTCGGGCGGCGCGCCTCGGCGTGCTCGTCGAACGTCGCGGACGCCATCGTCGCGCCGTGGATACCGTCGCGGCCCGTCTTGTTGCCGACGTAGAACACCGGGTTGCCCGGCGCCTTCGGCCCGCGCGCGAAAGATCTGATCGGCGCGGACCAGGCCGACGCACATCACGTTGACGAGCGGATTGCCCGCGTATTCCGGCGCGAAGGCGATCTCGCCGCCCACCGTCGGGCAGCCGAAGCAGTTGCCGTACCAGCTGATGCCCGAGACGACGCCGTTCACGAGCTCTTGCACCTTGGGCTCGTCGAGCTCGCCGAAGCGGAGCGAGTCGAGGATCGCGATCGGGCGCGCGCCCATCGTGAAGATGTCGCGCAGAATGCCGCCGACACCCGTCGCCGCGCCCTGGAACGGCTCGATGAACGACGGATGATTGTGGCTCTCGATCTTGAAGACCACCGCCCAGCCGTCGCCGATGTCGATCGCGCCCGCGTTCTCGCCCGGGCCCTGCAGGACGTGCGAGCCGCGTCTGCGGCAAGCGCGAGAGGAAGACGCGCGAGTGCTTGTAGGCGCAGTGCTCGGACCAGAGCGCCGAGAAGAGACCGAGCTCGGCGTAGGTCGGCTCGCGCCGGAGGCGCGAGAGGATGCGATCGTACTCTTCGGCCGTGAGGCCTGCTTCCAGCGCCAGGCCGAGCGTGACCTTGGGCTCGGCCCCGTCAACCCTGGTTACCGCTTGAGGAAGCTGCCATCCTCGACGAGGCTTCCGAGGAGGGACTGGAACATCAGGAGCCCGTCGGTGCCGCCCATCGCCGCTTCGGAGGCCCGCTCCGGGTGGGGCATCATGCCCAGCACCGTGCCCTCGGGATTCACGATTCCCGCGATGTTGTCGAGCGAGCCGTTCGGATTGCTCTTCCTGGTGACGCGGCCGTCGGCTTCCGCATACCGGAAGACGATCAGGTTCTGCTGCTTGAGCCGCGCGAGTGTCTCGGGATCGGCGTAGTACTTGCCCTCGCCGTGCGAGATCGGCATCGTCAGCACCTGGCCCGGCCGCAAACCGCGCGTGAACGGCGTGTCGACGTTCTCGACGACCAGATGGCTCGACTGACAGCGGTACTGCAGGCACTCGTTGCGCGTCAGGACGCCCGGGAGCAATCCCGCCTCGCAGAGAATCTGGAAGCCGTTGCAGGAGCCGAGCACGAGCCCGCCACCGGCGATGAAATCGCCGAGCGCCGCGACGACCGGCGAACGGCCGGCCACCGCGCCGGCGCGCAGATAGTCGCCGTAGGAGAAGCCGCCCGGCAGGATCACGCAGTCGAGCTCGCGAAGCTCGCGCTCGCGATGCCAGACGTAGCGCACGGGCTGATGCAGGACCTCGGAGACGACGTAGTGAAAGTCACAGTCGCTCCACGTGCCTGGGAACACCACGACGCCGAATCTCATAGCGCACTCATCTTAACGTGCGGCTCCGCGCGGGGCAAGGTCGTCCACGGTTTCGATCGTATAGTCCTCCAGAATCGGGTTCGCGAGCAGCTGGCGGCACATCTCGCCCACGCGCGCGCGCGCGCCTTCCGGCGTCGGCTCGTTCAGCGTCGATGTCGATGACCTTGCCGACGCGCAGGTCGTTGAGCTCGGAGAATCCGAGGCCCGCGAGCGCGCGCTTCACCGCCGCGCCTTGCACGTCCATGATGCCGGGCTTGAGCCGTACGAGAACGCGCGCTCTCATGCGTCCTTCGTCACGAGCCGGCGGTAGACCTCCTGGTACGCTTCCTCCACGCCGCCGAGGTCGCGACGGAAGCGATCCTTGTCCAGCTTCTCCTTGCTCCCGCTGTCCCAGAGGCGGCACGTGTCGGGCGAGATCTCGTCACCCAGCATGAGCTTCTTGCCGTGGCGCCCGAACTCGAGCTTGAAGTCGACCAGCAGGAGCCGCTGCTTCAACAGGTACGGTCTGCAGGATGGCGTTGATCTTGAGCGCCGTGCGCTTCATCCACGCGACTTCCGTGGGCGAGGCGAGCTTCAACATCCGCACGTGGTCCTCGTTGAGCATCGGATCGCCCAGGGGATCCGATTTGTAGTAGAGCTCGACGATCGGCTGCTTGATCGGCGTGCCCTCCTCGAGACCGGTTCGCTTGGCGAGGCTGCCGGCGACGATGTTCCGCACGATCGTCTCGATCTTGATGATGTCGAGGCGATGGCAGAGCATCTCGCGATCCGAGAGAGTCTCGAGGTAGTGCGTCGGGATGCCGGCGCGTCCCAGCCGCTGGAACAGCGCCGCCGACATCCGGTTGTTGACGACGCCCTTGCCGACGATGGTGCCCTTCTTCAGGGCGTTGAAGGCGGTCGCGTCGTCCTTGAAGTACTGGATGATCACGCCGGGCCGGTTGGTCTCGTAGACGATCTTGGCCTTGCCTTCGTAGAGCTTCTCGCGGGTCTCGATGCTCATCGGCATCCTCGCGCTCATCGGGTGAGCCCCAGGCGTTTGAAGATGGCGTCGACGTTCTTCAGGAAGAACGCCGGGTCGAAACAGCTCTTGAGCTCGTCCGCCGACAGATGATCCGTCACCTTCGGGTCGGCGGCGAGCAGCTCGAAGAACGAGCGCCGCTCTTTCCAGGCGCGCATCGCGTTGCTCTGCACGATCTCGTACGCGGTCTGGCGCGGAAGGCCGGCGTCGGTGAGCTTCAGCAGCACGCGCTGCGAGTAGATCACGCCGTGGCTCAGCTCGAGATTCTCGGCCATGCGGGCCGTGTCGACGTCGAGCCCCTCCACGATGAACGTCGCCAGGTGCAGCAGGTAGTCGAGCATGATCGTCGAGTCCGGCAGGATCACGCGCTCGACCGACGAATGGCTGATGTCGCGCTCGTGCCACAGGGCGACGTTCTCGAGCGCCGCCAGCGCGTTGGTCCGGACCAGGCGGGCCAGGCCGCAGATGCGCTCGGCCAGCTCCGGATTGCGCTTGTGCGGCATCGAGCTCGAGCCCTTCTGGCCTTCGCCGAACGGCTCCTGCGCCTCGAGGATCTCGGTTCGTTGCAGGCCCCGTACCTCGAGCGCGATCTTCTCGAGCGAGGCGGCGGCGACCGCGAGCATCGCCGAGAACTCGGCGTGGCGGTCGCGCTGGACGATCTGCGTCGAGACGGGCGCGGCCTCGAGACCGAGCTCGCGGCACACCTCGGCTTCGACGTCGGGCTCGACGTGGGCGAAGTTCCCGACGGCGCCCGAGAGCTTGCCGACCGAGATCGTCGCGCGCGCGCGCCGCAGGCGCTCGACGTTGCGGCCGGCTTCGGTGTACCAGACCGCGACCTTGAGGCCGAAGCTCGTCGGCTCGGCGTGGACGCCGTGGGTGCGGCCGATCGTCAAGGTGTCCTTGTGGCGGACGGCGAGGACGCCGAGCGACTTCTCGAGCCGCTCCTGTCCGGCGATCAGGAGATCGATCGCGTCACGGAGCTGAAGGGCGGTGGCGGTGTCCCAGACGTCGCTGGTGGTCAGGCCGATGTGGATGAAGCGCGAGTCCTCACCCACCTGCTCCTCGAGACTCGTCAGGAGCGCGATCATCTCGTGCTTCACGCGCTCCTGGATCGCGAGAATCCGGCCGATGTCCACGCGGGCCTTCTGCCGGATCCGCGCCATGGCTTCGGCGGGGATGCGGCCCCGGCGCGCGTAGGCCTCGCACACCGCCAGCTCCACCCGGAGCCACGCTTGCGTACTTGGACTCCTCGCTCCAGATCCGACCCATCTCCGGGCGGGTGTAGCGGTCGATCACGCTCACACCATAGAGCAAAACCGCAAACGATGGAAGTGGGAGTTGTGGCGGCTACTACGGGTAGCGGCTGAGCCGCTTAAAGCGGAGTCTTTTCAGGCCTGCCGCGTCGGCGGGCCGAGAAACCGCTCGAGGGCGGCGACCACCGCCGGCTCCACGAGCGTCGGGGCGTGACCGACGCCGGGGACCGTGACGAGCTCGCCGTCCGCCAGGGTGTCGACCATACGCCGGGCCTGCGCCTCGGAGAGGACGTCGCTGTCGCTCCCCCACACGACGAGGGTCGGACACGTCACACGCTGCAGAGCGGGCCAGAGCGCGGGTCGCTCGGGCGGCCCGATCTTCACGCGCTGCTCGATGTACGCCGGATCCATCTTCCAGATCCAGCGCCCGTCTGGTCGCTGCCGCAGCACGCCGAGCGCCAGCTCGCGCTGATCGTCCAGGGCTGCGCCCGGCCACGATCGGCGACATCTGGCGCCGATAGGCCATCGCGTCGTCCAGGGTTCCGAACTCGTCGGGCCGGCTGCCGACCATCTGCGTGATGCGCTGGCTGCCCACTTCCACGTCGGGTCCGATGTCATTGATCACGAGATGCGTGAGGCGATCCGGATGGGCCCCCGCGTAGGCCATGGCGATGATGCCGCCCATCGAGGTGCCGATCAGCGTGAATCGCGAGAGGCCGAGCTTGTCGACGACCGCGGCGAGATCGCCGACCTGGTCACGGTACTGATACGCGCCGGCGGGCGACCAGGCGCTCTCTCCGTGACCGCGCACGTCCATCGCGACGAAGTGGTAGCGATCGTGGAAGCGCCGCGCGAGCGCGTTGAAGGCCTGCGCGCTCGACGTGTAGCCGTGGACGCACACGACCGGCGGCGCGCCGGGATTGCCCCAGTCGAGATAGTGCACGCGCAGTCCGTTGACGTCGAGTCGCCTGACTCGCGGGCTCCAGCCGGGTTGTCATGCCCGGAGCGTAGCACGAAGCGATATCGCGTCACCGGACCCAGTCGTGCGGGCTGTAGAGCATGCCGCGCTCCGACAGGCTCGGCCGGCGCGCCTGACGACAGCCGTCCGAGATGTGCCCTCGCGGAGTCGGGTCGCCGGCGTAGCCCCAGATCCCGGTGCCGAGGTCGAGCCAGTAGTAGCCGTTGGGCACCTGCTGGCAAGCGGCTCGATCGAGCGAATCGAGCGCCTGCTGGTTCATCACTCGACCGTTGACCACGACGAGTCGCTGCGCGTGCGCGGCCGTCGGGATGCTCATCGTGAGGAACGACGCGGCGAACACCAGGGCCACCAGGAGCTTGGCAATGCCTGTGCCAGGGAACGACCACTCGCCGGAGCGGCGGTTTACGGTGACTTTCGATCCGGAGGAGGGCCAATCGCCCGATACGTCATGGCGACATGCCCGCGCTGCCGCCGCGCTGCGGAGTGGCTAGGCCCCTTCGTGGCGGAGCCAGCCGAGCGCCGCGCGTCGATCCCTGAAGACGCCAACGTCGAGCGGGCCGGTGTCGGCCAGCGTCTGGAACTGGCGGGCCACACCGAACGTCACGGGGCGCGGCGCGACCACCGCGAGCTTCTTCTTTCCGATCGCCGCGGCCTGCCGATCGACGAGCGAGACGATCTCGTGCAGCTCGGCCATCGTCGGCGTCGAGGTCACCGCCGAGAAGTCACAGAGCGTGTTCAGGCCCGGGCGGAACCCTGGATCGCCGAGCCACGCGCGCATGGCGGCGAGGCGCTCCGACTGGCTGATGGTGCCCTCACCGACGATCAGAAGCATCCCGGCATCGGAATCGATGCTGATAGCGCAACGGCATGCCAACATCTCCTTCGTGGATCAGAGCGCGGCCGCGTGGCGGCCGCATGGCTCAGTGGTGCAAAAGCTCGCGGGGCAGATTGCGGCGGTCGAGCGGGCCCAACGTAGTGAGCGCGAGACGATCCTCGTCGAGGAGGTCGGTGACCAGTGCCTGCACCTCCTCGTGACGAACGGTGTCGATCGCGGCCAGCATGGCGTCCATCGAGAGGAATGTCCCGTGATGCATCTCGTGCTTGGCCAGACGATTCATGCGACTCGACGTCGACTCGAGCGAGAGCATCAGGCTGCCCTTGAGGTGATCCTTGGCGCGCTTCAGCTCTTCTTCCGTCACGCCGGTCTTCTTCAGCTCGCGGAGCACCTTCAGGGTCGACTTCAGGACCTTGGAGAAGTTCTTCTCGTCGGTCGCCGCGTACACGTAGACCACCCCGGTGTCGGTGTAGGCCTGCACGCCCGAGTGGATCGCGTACACGAGCCCCTCGCGCTCACGCACTTCCTGGAAGAGGCGCGAGGACATGCTGCCGCCGATGATGTCGTTGAGCAGGAACAGGGCGTATCGCTCCGGCGCCGAATGATGGAGCCCGGGGAACCCCATGATGACGTGGACCTGCTCCAGGGTCTTGTTGACGATGTTCACGCCCGGCTTGAGGACGGGTGGCGTCGCCGAGCGCTGCGTCGGGGCACGGTCGAAGCCCTGGAAGCCCGCGCTGAACAGCTCCATCACTCGCTCGTGCGTGACGTTGCCCGCGACGGCGATGATGACCCGCGGCGGCACGTACTCGTCGGTGAAGTAGCCGAGGGCCTCCGTCCGGTCGTATGCGGTCACCGCCTCACGGGTGCCGAGGATCGGGCGGCCGAGGGGTGCCCGCCCCAGATCTGGCCCGCGAACAGATCGTGGACGATGTCGTCCGGGGTGTCCTCGACCATCTTGATTTCCTGCAGGACCACCGACTTCTCGCGCTCCAGCTCGTCGGCGTTGAAGAGCGGGTGGAGCAGGATGTCGGTCAGGAGATCGACGGCCAGCGGCAGGTGCTCGTCGAGCACCTGGACGTAGAAGCAGGTGTGCTCCTTGGTCGTGAAGGCGTCCATCTGGCCCCCGACCGAGTCCATCGTGCGGGCGATCGCCTCGGCGCTGCGCGTGGCGGTCCCCTTGAACACGAGGTGCTCGATCAGGTGCGACATCCCGCCGCGGTTCTCGGCTTCGTGGCGTGACCCGGTCTCGACCCACACCCCGACGGCGACCGAGCGGACGTGCTCCATGCGCTCGGTGACGACCCGAATGCCGTTCGGCAGGAAGTCTTTCCGGTAGCCTTCTGTCACGCCCTCACCTCTCAGGCCCGGGGCGGGTTGGCCGCCATCGGGTTCTTGAGCTTCTCCTTGTCCGCGAGCGCCGGCTGATCGCGGAGGGCCATCTTGCGGCTGAGCCTCATTTTCCCATTGCCGTCGATCTCGATCACCTTCACCAGCACTTCGTCGCCTTCGCTCAGGACGTCCTGCACCGCCCGGATGCGGGACTCGGCGATCTGTGAGATGTGCAACAGGCCTTCGGTATTCGGGATGACCTCGACGAACGCGCCGAACTCGACGATCTTCTTCACCTTGCCCAGATAGATGCGGTCGAGCTCGACCTCGCGGCAGATGTCCTGGATGATTCCCAGGGCCTTCTGCACGGAGGCGCTGTCGGGCGAGAACACCGTGACCCGGCCGTCGTCCTCGACGTCGATCTTGGTGCCGGTCTGCTCCTGGATGCCCGCGAATGACCTTTGCCGCCTGGGCCGATGATCTCGCGGATCTTCTCGGGCCGGATCTTGATCGTGACGAAGCGCGGCGCGAAGGGCGAGAAGCTCCGCGCGCGGCTTCTCGATCGCCTCGCGCATCTTCGCCAGCACGATCAGCCGCGCCTCGCGCGCCTGCTGCAGGGCCGCGCGCATGATGTCGATCGACACGCCCGCGATCTTGATGTCCATCTGGAGCGCGGTGACACCCTTCTCGGTGCCCGCGACCTTGAAGTCCATGTCGCCGTAGTGGTCCTCGGCGCCGTTGATGTCGGTCAGGATCCCGACCTTGTCGCCGTCCTTGACCAGACCCATGGCGACGCCGGCGACGTGCGACTTGAGCGGCACCCCCGCGTCCATCAGCGCCAGCGAGGCACCGCAGACCGAGGCCATCGACGAGGAGCCGTTGGATTCGAGGATGTCGGACACGATCCGGATCGTGTACGGGAACTCTTCCTTCGGCGGCAGCACCGCCTCGACCGCCCGCTCGGCGAGCGCGCCGTGACCGATGTCACGCCGGGAGGGCGAGCCGAAGCGCCGGACCTCGCCGACCGAGAACGAGGGGAAGTTGTAGTGCAGCATGAAGTTGCGATAGAAATCGCCCTCGATCGACTCGATCTTCTGCTCGTCGGACTTGGTGCCGAGCGTGGCGGAGACGAGCGCCTGGGTCTCGCCGCGCGTGAACACGCTCGAGCCGTGCGCCCGCGGCAGGTAGGCCACGTCGATCGAGATCGGCCGGATCTCGTTCGCCTTGCGGCCGTCCACGCGCAGATTGCGCTCGACGATCAGCCGCCGGACTTCAGCCTTCTCGACTGCCTCGAAGGCCTCGCGGACGGCGCCCTTCTGGTCTCGTCGACGCCGAGGCTCTGCACCACCTCGTCGAACACGCGGGCCACGGCCTCGGCCCGGCTCTGCTTTTCATGGGTGGCGAGGGCGGTCGCGAGCTTGCTCGCGGCCAGGCTCTGAACGCGCGCCTTCAGCTCGCCGTCGCGCGCCGAGGTCTCGACGGTCCAGCGCGGCTTCCCGGCCCGCTGCACCAGATCGCGCTGGCGCGCGCGAGCTTCTTGCACTCGGCGTGGCCAAAGGCGATCGCCTCGAGCAGGGCCTCTTCGGAGATCTCGCTGGCGCCCGCCTCGACCATCAGCACCGCGTCCTCGGTGGCCGCGATGACCAGCTCGAGGCTCGATGCCTTCTTCTGCGCGCTGGTCGGATTGGCGATCAGCTTGCCCTCGACCAGACCGACGCGCACGGCGCCGACGGGCCCGTCGAACGGAATGCCCGACAGGCAGAGCGCCGCGGAGGCCCCGTTCATCGCGAGGATGTCGGGATCGTTTTCCTGGTCGCCCGAGATGGTCAGGCAGATCACCTGCACCTCGTTCCGGAAGCCGTCGGGAAACAGCGGCCGGATCGGCCGATCGATCAGCCGCGACGTCAGGTCTCCTTCTTCACGGGCGCGCCTTCGCGCTTGAAGTAGCCGCCGGGAATGCGGCCGCCGGCGTACGCGCGCTCGCGGTACTCGACGGTCAGCGGAAAGAAGTCCTGTGCTTCCTTGGCGCTCTTGGCGGCGACACAGGTCGCCAGCACCATGGAGCCACCGAGTCGCACGACGACGGCGCCGTCGGCCTGCTTGGCGACTTTGCCGGTCTCCAGGGTCATTCGCAATCCATTGCTTTCGACTTCAACAGTGTGGGTCATACGAAAAATTGTCCTCGCGTATCGGCCGGAATCCGGCGAACGCCGTGTGGAGCGGGCGCTGCGTCAGCCCGCTCAGGGGCCCCCGGATTCGTTCCGTCCGAGGACCGATCAGTGATTGGTGGTTCCGCCGTCAACGGCGGATGCCGAGCTTGTCGATGATGACGCGGTACCGCTCCGGTGCTCGGGCCCGGAGGTACTCGAGAAGACCACGGCGCTTGCCGATGAGCATCAGGAGCCCGCGCCGGGAGTGATGGTCCTTGCTGTGCTGCTTGAAGTGGTCCGTCAGGCTGTTGACCCGCTCGGTGAGGAGCGCGATCTGGACTTCGGGCGAGCCTGTATCGCCCTCATGAGTTCGGAACTGCTCGATTAGACTCTTCTTCCGTTCGACGGCAAGCGGCATCGAAGGCCCCCAATCGCCACACCCCAGGGAGCCGTGCTCCCACGCCAGGGCGGGTTCCAAAAGCTCTTTTTGTCAACAGATACGGAGGGAGGGTACCACGCGCGGCAATCGAAGTAAAGCTATGGGGCCTTCAGGACGCCGCCCGTGCGGCGGCCACGTCGAGCGCGATCTGCTCCCTGAGCGCGTCGACGCTCGGGAACTTTCGCTCCTCCCGGAGGCGACGGAGAAAGGTCAACGTCACCCTCTGATCGTAGAGGTCGCCGGCAAAATCGAGGACATGAGCCTCCACGGAAAGATCGGTCTCCCCGAACGTCGGCCGGTAGCCGACGTTGACGACGGCCTGATGCTGACGCGCCCCGGCCAGGAGCCGGCACACGTAGACGCCGACCGGCAGCCCCAGGGGCCGCTCGGTCTTCACGTTCGCCGTGGGGAAGCCGAGCGTCCGTCCCCTTCCCGCCCCACGGACGACCTCACCACGGATCGAATAGGGGCGGCCGAGAAGCCGCTCGGCGTTCGGGAGATCTCCGCGCTGGAGTGCCGCGCGGATCTCCGATGACGAGACGGCGACGCCGTCGACCAGGAGCGCCGGCACGATGTGAGCGCGAAACCCGAGCGGAGCGGCGAGGCTCTCGAGGAGCTGAGCGTCGCCGCGAGCGCCGCGGCCGAACCGGTGATTGAACCCCACGACGATTTCCCGGGCCTGCGAGCGTGCCGATGAGGACGTCCTGGACGAAGGCTTTGGCCTCGACACTGGCGACGGCCGGCGTGAACGGGATCACCACGGTCGTGTCGATCCCGGTCCCGGCGATCAGCTCCAGCCGTTCCTCGAGCGTCGTGATCGGCATCGGGGCCCGGTCGGGCTGCAGCACTTCCATCGGATGACGGTCGAAGGTGCACGCGAGCGCGCGGATCTTGCCCTGTCGCGCCAGCGCCACGGCCGTGCCCAGGATGGCCCGATGGCCGAGATGAATGCCGTCGAAGGCACCGAGCGCGACGGCACTCGGGCCCGCGTCAGGCGGGGAGGATTCGAGTCCGCGGACGATCTGCATGCAGGATGCGGACGGGCCTGACCTTGCTCCCGCCCGCCATCAATTCACCGACGCCGATCATCGGACCAGCGATGTCGTGGACCCGCACGAAGCTCCTCGGTCCCCGCCGCGGCGGGGATGACGTCGGCCGGCTGACCGTGGCCGAATGTCGCCGCGCCGGGACCGTCCAGGCGCACGACGGGCCATCCGGCCAGCGCCGCCTCGACCGGGCGTACTCGAGACCAGAGCTCGTGTCCGCCGTCCATCAGGTCGGGCCACGATACCGCGTCTCGCAGATCGAAGGGGCCGACGCGGCACGCGCACCAACGACTCGACGGCGCCGCCGCAGCCCAGGGCGGCGCCGAGGTCCGCGGCGAGCACGCGCACGTACGTTCCCTTGCCGCAGACGACACGGAGCGTCGCCCGCGGTCCGTCGATCTTCTCGATCGCGATCGACCGGATAGTGACCTCGCGCGGCGCACGCTCTACCTCGATGCCGGCGCGCGCGAGCTCGTAGAGCCGCCGGCCCTGATGGTGAACCGCCGAGTACATCGGCGGCACCTGCTTGATGTGCCCGACGAACGCGCGGCAGACGTCCTCGAGCCGGGCGGGGACGAGGTCGTCCACCGGCGTCTCCGACAGCACGCGCCCGCTCACGTCGTGCGTGTCGGTGGTCAGGCCGAAGCGCACGGTGGCCAGGTACTCCTTGTCCTGGTCGACGAGATACGGCGTGATTTTCGTCGCCTCGCCCACGAGGATCGGCAGCACACCGGTCGCGTCGGGATCGAGCGTACCGGCGTGACCGATCCGCCGCACCCGAGACGCCGTCGCACGATGGCCACGACGTCGAACGAGGTCGCACCCCGCCCCTTGTCGACGACCAGGACGCCGGAGCGAATCGACTCGTCGCTCACGAGGTTCCGTTCGCGTCGACCGCGCGCCGCACAGCCGAGAGCAAGAGCCGCGTGGCTTCGGGGAGCGGCCCGGGGACCGTGCATCCGGCGGCGTTCACGTGGCCTCCGCCGCCGAACTGCGCGGCGATCTTCTGAACGTCGACGTCGCCTTTGCCCCGCAGGCTCACCTTCACCGTGCCGTTCAGCTCCGCGGAGGAGACAGGCGACCCGCACCGAGGCCACGGAGCGCGGATAGTTCACGAGCTCTTCGGACTCGACGATCCGTTCCGGGATCGAGTCTGCCGACAGCGCGAGCCAGCCCACCCGCCCGTCCTCGCTCACCTCGACCCGGGCGAGGGCCTCGCCGAGCCAGTGCAGCGCGTCGGGCGCCCGGCGCTCGTAGAGCGATTCGGACACGAGCTCCGGACGGGCGCCGGCGGCGACGAGCGCCGCCGCGATCGTGAAGGTCCGGGCCGTCACGTTGGAGTATCGGAACGAGCCGGTGTCCGTGTGGATCGCCGTGTACAGGTTCGTGGCGATCGCCGGCGTCAGCGGGACCCGGAGCGCCGTGAGGAGCTCGTACACCATCTCGCCAGTGGCCGCGGCCGTCACGTCGATCCAGTTCACGTGACCGTACCGGCGGTTGTCGGGATGATGGTCGATGTTCACGACGACCTGGGCGGCGTCGCGAGCCTGGTCGATGAGTCCCTCGGTGCGCTGAGGGTTCGGACAGTCCGTCAGCACGACCACGTCGAAGCGGCCGTCGAGCCGGTCGAGCGTGCGATAGCGATCCACACCGGGCAGGAAGGCGAGCAGGTCCGGCGACGGATGCGGACCGCCGTACACGACGCTCCAGTCCCTGGCTTCGAGCGCCAGCCCGAGCGCCAGCAAGGTGCCCAGCACGTCGGCATCCGGGTGGACGTGACCGAGCATGAGGGCGCGCCCGCGGCGGCCGAAGGGCTCCAGCACCGCGGCGGACGGGATCGGGCTCGTGTGCTCGATAGGGCCGCTCACGGTCCGGTTTCGCCGCCGACCCGCCGGAGCAAGGCCTGGATGCGCGCCGCGTGCTCCATCGACCGATCGGGCCGGAAGTCGAGCTCCGGCGTGACGCGCAGCTCCAGATGCTGACGGAGCCAGTTGCGGATGAAGCCGCGGGCGCTGCCGAGGGCCGCCAGCGATCCGGTCCACTGCTCCTCGTCGCCGAGGACTGACACGAAGACCTTGGCGGTGCGCAGGTCCTGCGAGGCCTCGACCTCGGTGACCGAGACGAATCCGAGCCGCGGATCCTTGAGCTCACGCTGGAGGAGTGTCGAGATCTCCTCCTTCAAAAGCTGATTGACCCGATCCAGTCGCTTGCGTTGCATCAGAGAATCTCCACTGACGTGTCGAGCACTTGCCCGGCGACGTTGTCTTCGATGTAGTCCAGCGCCTTGGCGACGACCTCGTTGGCGTGTCGCGCGTTGGCGGAGACGTAGGCGATCGCGAGCGTGGCGCGCTGCCAGAGATCCTGGTGGTCGACCTCGGCCACCGAGACCTCGAACCGCGCCCGCACCTTCTCCTTGAGACCCTTCAGGACGTGCCGCTTGTCCTTGAGGGATTCGACGTCCGGCAGGTGCAGCTCGACGAGTCCAAGCGCGACGCGCGCTGCCGACATCGGCCTCTCCGGCGCGCTCCTTCGCTACAGTGTGCGCGCCACTTCCTCGCTCGTGAATACCTCGAGGATGTCTCCGGGTTGAACGCCGTTGACTCCGTCGACGCCGATGCCGCACTCGAGTCCAGCGAGCACCTCGCGAACTTCGTCCTTGAAGCGCTTCAGCGAGCCGACCGTGCCCAGGCCGAAGATCTCGTCGCCGCGGCGCACCCGCACCTTCGCGTTGCGTACGATCTTGCCTTCCGAAACATACGAGCCGCAGATCGGGCCGAGCTTGGAGATGACGAAGATCTGACGAACTTGTGCCTTGCCGAGCGCCGTCTCGCGGATCTCCGGCGCCAGCATGCCGGCCAGTGCGGCTTTGAGATCGTTGATCGCCTCGTAGATGACGTTGTAGTTCCGGATGTCGACGCCGTTCGCCTGGGCCTGGGCCGTCGCCTTGGGCTCGGCCTTCACGTTGAATCCCAGCACGATCGCGTTGGACGCCGAGGCCAGCATCACGTCGCTTTCGGTGATCATGCCGACCGAGCTGTGGATGACCTTCAGCTTGACCTCGTCGGTCGAAAGCCGCTCGAGCGATTCGCCCAGCGCCTCGACCGAGCCCTGCACGTCGGCCTTGAGGATGAGCCGCAGCTCCTTGACCTCGCCGGTCTGGATCTGCTTCTGCAGCCCCTCGAGGGTGATGCGTGTCGACGCCTTGCCCTTGGCCTTCTCCCGGTCGAGCCGCATCGTCGCGATCTGCCGCGCCTTGCGCTCGTCGGAGACGGCCACCAGCACGTCGCCCGCGGCCGGGACTCCGGAGAGCCCCTGGATCTCGACGGGATCCGACGGCCCTGCGCTCTTGACCTTCTTGCCGGCGGGGTCGAGCAGCGAGCGAATCCGCCCGGAGTAGGAGCCGACGACGACCGCGTCGCCTTCTTTCAGGGTTCCGTTCTGGATCAGCGCCGTGGCCACCGGCCCGCGGCCCCGGTCGAGCCGGCCTTCGATGATGACGCCCTTGGCCGCGCGACTGGAATTGGCCTTGAGCTCGAGGATCTCGGACTGGAGCGCCGTCATCTCGAGGAGCTGCTCGATCCCCGTGCCCATCTTGGCCGAGGTCGGGACGAAGATCGTCTGGCCGCCCCACTCTTCCGGTACGAGGTTCAGGTTGGACAGCTCGCGCTTCACGCGATCGGGGTCGGCCTCGGGCCGGTCGATCTTGTTCACCGCGACGATGATCGGGACGTTCGCGGCGCGGGCGTGGTTGATCGCTTCCTGCGTCTGCGGCATCACGCCGTCGTCCGCCGCGACGACCAGGATGACGATGTCGGTCGCCTGAGCCCCGCGCGCTCGCATCGCCGTGAACGCCTCGTGGCCCGGCGTGTCGAGGAACGTGACCTTGCCGTGCGACGTCGTCGACCTGATAGGCGCCGATGTGCTGGGTGATGCCGCCGAACTCCTTCTCGGCCACTTTCGACTTCCGAATGGCGTCCAGCAACGACGTCTTGCCGTGGTCGACGTGTCCCATGACCGTGACGACCGGCGGGCGCAGCGAGAGCTGAGCTGGGTCGACGTCTTCCTCGTCGACCACGTCGCCCTCGACCGAGCGGATCTCGACGTCCACGTTGAACTTGTCGGCGACGAGCTTGGCCGCGGTCGGATCGAGCAGCTCGTTGACCGTGGCCATCACGCCGAGATCGAGCAACGCCTTGATGACCTCACCCGACTTCCGCCGCATTTTCTCGGCGAGCTCCCCGACCGTGACCGATTCCGGGACGCGGATGAGCTCGCGCCTGGCCTCGACCGCCGGCGCGGGCGCTTCCTCGACGAGGACCGTTGCGGCCGCGGCGGGCGCGACGGCAGCGGGTGCGATCGGCGCTGGCGCGGGCATCGGGGCGCAGGTGGCGCCGCCGGACCGGCGGCGGCCGGGCGAATGACGGTCGGCGGCTGGGCCGCGGGTCGAGGCGGCGGAGGTGGCGCTGCCGGACGCGGCGGCCCGACCGTGACTCTCGGCGGCGCGAACGGGCCCGCGGGCTGGCGCCTCGGCGGGGCGCCGGAGCGCCACGCTCGAGTGGCCGGAACGGAACGATCTTGGGCTCAGGCTTACTCGGCCCTGCAGGCGCGGGTGGAACGGGCGGCGGCGCGAGCGGCGTAGCCGGCTTGGGAACGACGGGCTCGGGCGGCGCGGCAACCACGGTGGGCTCGGGCACGATTTCGGGCTCCGGCTCCGGTACGAATGGCGGTTGCGGTGCGATGTCCGGCACGGCTCCAGCGGGTTTCGGCTTCACGATCGTCGCAGCCGGCTTGACGTCGGCAGCCACGTCGTCCTCGGTCTTGGCCTTCTTCGACCGAGAGGCGGGCTTTTCGCGACGAGATCGCCCGCGGCCGCATCGCCGGCCTCGTCCGCTTTGGGCTTCGGTACGCGCTTGGGCTTCGGCGCTTCCGGCAGGTCACGGCCCTTGCCGAGCTTCACGCGCAGCGCGTTCGCGAGCGCGCTGTCGAGGGGACTCATGGCCCGGACACCCTTGTGGCCCATCTCCTCGGCCGCGACCATCAGATCTTTGCTGGTCACGCCGAGCTCCTTGGCGAGCTCGATCACCTTTATCTTGGCTGCTGCCACTGTCCCTCACCTCCCTACACTCGCACCGTGATCACTGCGACATCGCCGATCGCCCCGTGCCGGCCTCACACAAGAGCGTGCCCTCCGGGCTCGCTTCGGCCAGCGCAGCCCGTGGCTCACGCCCCGCGGCGGCTCGCACCGTCGCGACCAGATCCGGACCTGCCTCACTGGGCTTTCTGAATGCGTGACCGAGCCGACCGCGGCTCAGACCGCGCTCGAGACATTCGGGCTCGGGACACACATACGCGCCGCGGCCTGTCGCGCGAGGCCCGCAGTCTACGACCACCGTTCCGCTCGGCGTTCGGGTCAGCCGCACGAGGTCGGCCTTCGGCCGAGATCGCCGACATCCAAGACACGTGCGGCTCGGGGTGTCTTCACGACGGTGTCGGATCTCCCTGAGGCGGCGCGGGCGGGTCGGCCGCATGCGCGGCCTTCGCCTCTTGGGCCGCGCGGTGGTCCGCCACGAGCTTCTCGGCGGCCGTGTAGATCGCGTCGGCGCGGTCGCCGACCTCGACGACCAGGCCGAGCTTCTCGCGACCCGCTCGCACGATCGCGCCGGGCGAGCCGAGCCCGCGCTGACCAGCACCTCCGCGAGCGCCGCGTCGACTCAGGCAGCAGCTCGAGCGCGGCGCGGTCCTCGATGGACACGGCCTCGCTCGGCGCGCGCTCGGCCTCGAGCTCGGACTCGCTCTTGATGTCGATGCGCATACCCGTCAGCTTCGCCGCGAGCCGCGCGTTCTGGCCCTTCTTGCCGATGGCCAGCGAGAGCTGATTGTCCGGCACGATCACCGTCGCGGACGGTTGCCCCTCGGTGTCGGCCTCGTGGATCGTCACCGACGAGACCTTCGCGGGCGAGAGCGCGCGCGCCACGAACGTCGCGGGGTCGTGCGACCACTCGATGATGTCGATCTTCTCGCCGCGCAGCTCGCGGCTGATGACCTGGATGCGCGTGCCGCGAAGACCGACGCAGGCGCCGATCGGATCGACGTCGCGCTTGGTCGAGGCCGACCGCGACCTTCGCCCGCTCGCCCGCCTCGCGCGCGGTGGCCTTGACCAGCACGATCCCCTCCTGGATCTCGGGGATCTCGGTCTGGAAGAGTCGCGCGAGGTAGCCCGGATGCGTGCGCGACAGCGAGATCTGGGGGCCCTTGGCCGTGCGGCGCACCTCGAGCACGTAGGCGCGAATCCGGTCTCCCGGGTTGTAGCGCTCGCCGAGGATCTGCTCCCGCTCCGGCAGGATCGCCTCGGCCTTGCCGATCTCGAGGATCACGTTGCGCTTCTCGATCCGGTGCACGATGCCGCGCAGGATCTGACCTTCCTTACCCGCGAACTCCGAGTAGATGCCCTCGCGCTCGGCGTCACGCACTTTCTGGAGGATTACCTGCTTGGCCGTCTGGGCCGCGATCCGTCCAAAGTCCTGCGGCGGCCGCTCCTGCTCCAGCTCGAGCTCGTCGTCGAGCTCCGCGTCCGCGTTCAGCGCCTTGGCGTCGGCCAGGCTGATCTCCTGCTTGTCGTCGGTGACCTCCGTGACCACTTTCTTCCTGCAGTACACCCGGAGATCGCCACTCTTGCGGTCGATGTGCATCCGCCAGTTGTCCGAAGCGCCGAGCGTCTTGCGCGAGGCCGAGAGCAGGGCAGACTCCAGCGCCTCGAAGAGGATCTCCTTGTCGATCCCCTTCTCGCGCCCCATCTGCTCGATAACGGTGATCAGCTCTCGGTTCATGGTTTCCTTGACTCGCCCAGATTCTACGCCTTGCGGGCCCAGGGGACCTCTGCCTCCAACCGCGCCTTCGTGACCTCGCTCCGGCGGAGCTCGGTTCGCTCGCCGTCCCGGTCCAGCACCAGCCGCTCGGGGCCGACCTCGGCCAGGCGCCCGTGAAACTCGGCGCCGCCGGCTAGTCAGCAGCGGACCTGCTTGCCCGTCGCCCAGCGGTACTCCCGGTCCTTCTTGAGCTGGCGGTCGAGGCCCGGCGACGACACTTCGAGGTCGTAGCCCCCTCGATCACCGCGGCGGCGTCCAGCACGTCTCCCGAGCTCCCGGCTCAGGCGTTCGCAGTCGCCGACCCGACGCCGCCCGGCTTGTCGACGTACAGCCGGAGCACGCCTCGAGGCCGGAGCCCCCGCCAATCCAGGTCGACCAGCTCCAGTCCGTGGTCACCGACCACCGGCGCGACCGTCTCCTCGATCAGGGCGATCCTTTCGACATCGTCCATGGACCACGGGCGCGGCGCCCAACACCTCCATCTCAGTCGGCAAAAACTAAAAAAGCGGGCTAAGCCCACTTTTTCAAGAATTTAGCACGTGTTCGGACTGGAGGCAAGGCGGAGGCATACTTATCCAGCCTGCATCGGGAGCAGCGAGGACCCTTGACGGGGCTTGCTACTTGTAACCTGGCTTCTTGTTCGCGCCCTTGACGCCGGGATCGTAGATCAAGCGGGCGACCGGCTTGCCGTCGCGGATGTGCGACTCGAAGATCTCCCTCAAGTCGGATTCCTGGACGCCGCCGTACCAGACGTTCTCCGGGTAGAAGACGAGCATCGGACCGTGACCGCACTGCGAGAAGCAGCCGGCCTTGTTGATGCGGATGTCCGCCTTGAGCCCGGCCTTCACTGACTCGTCGCGGAGAAACTTCACGTACTGCTCGACGTTGCCCTGAGTCGGACACGAGTCGCCGGTCGTGCACACGAAGACGTGAGTCTTGTACTGTCCCATCACGAGGCCTCCACAGCCGCCGGCTTCGCGGCCTTGCGCTCGGCGATGAACTTGTCGACTTCCTCGCGCATCGCCTGGACGATATCCTTCTCCGGCACCTTGCGAATCACGTCTCCGTTCTTGAAGATCAGCCCGATCCCGCGCCCGCCGGCGACGCCGATGTCCGCGACACGCGCCTCACCGGGGCCGTTGACCTCGCAGCCCATCACGGCGATGTGGATCTCTTCGTTCAGCCCCTTGAACTCGTCCTCGACTTCCTTCGCGAGCTTGACCAGGTCGACGTCCGCGCGGCCGCACGACGGGCACGACACGAAAGTCAGGCCGCCTTTGCGCAGCCCGAGCGACTTGAGGATCTGGATCCCGACGCGGACTTCTTCGGCCGGATCGGCCGAGAGCGACACGCGAATCGTGTCGCCGATCCCTTCCGACAGGAGCGCGCCGAGACCGATCGCCGACTTGATCGTGCCCACGCCCGGCGTGCCGGCCTCGGTGACACCGAGGTGGAACGCGTAGTCGACCTTGTCGGCCAGCATCCGGTAGGCCTCGATCATCATCAACGGATCGGAAGCCTTCAGCGAGATCTTCATCTCGGGATAGTTCAGATCCTCGAGGATGCGGATGTGACGGAGCGCCGACTCGACCATGCCTTCCGCGGTCGGCCCGTTGTGCTTGGCCAGCAGATCCTTCTCGAGCGAGCCGCCGTTGACGCCGATGCGGATCGGGATCTTCTTGTCCTTGGCGACGTTGACGACCTCTTGCACGAACTGCTTGCCACCGATGTTGCCGGGATTGAGCCGCAGGCCGTCGACGCCTTGCTCGAGCGCGATCAACGCCAGCTTGTAGTTGAAGTGGATGTCCGCGACGAGCGGGATGCGGATCTGCTTCTTGATCTCACCGAGCTTCTCGGCGGCTTCCTTGACCGGCACCGCGCACCGGACGATGTCGCAGCCGGCCGCCTCGAGCGACCAGATCTCGAGCAACGTCGCCTGGACGTCGCGCGTGTCGGTCTTGGTCATGGACTGCACGGTGATCGGGGCGCCGCCGCCGACCGCGAGGCTGCCCACCTTGATCTGCCGCGTCTGCCGCCGTGTAATCATTGAACCGTCCTATCTAAAGATTCTGAATGCGTCGATCCGGACGAGGTCATTGTAAATCGCAAATACCATCAAGAGCAGCAGAAGAACGAGGCCCGAGCTGCTGCGCGGCCTCGCGCTTCTTGAGCGACACCGGCCGGCCCAGAATTGCCTTCGATGACGAAGAACAGAAGATGGCCGCCGTCGAGCATCGGCACCGGGAGGAGATTCAGCACCGCCAGATTCACGCTGATGATGGCCGTGAACTGCGCGAGCGAGGGCAACCCCTCGCGGCGCTGACGCTCCCCTTCCGCCGCGATCTGGATCGGGCCACCGAGGTTCGAGAGGGGCAACTGCATGGTCACGAGCTTCCAGAGCCCCTTGGCGGTCAGCACCGTCATGTCCCAGGTCCTGGCGGTGCCGTAACCCATCGCCTGGAGCGGATTGTATCGCTCGTAGCGAACGGCTTTCATGACGATGCCGACGCCGATGCGCCCGATCTCGACGTCCTGACCCGTCGGGCTCTTCTCCTTCACCGTCGTCGCCGTCACGTGCAGGGTCACGGGCTTGTCGTCGCGCTTGACGACGATCTCGAAGGTCTGCCCGCCGCGCTTCTGGATCGCCTGGGTGAGCTCGTCGGGCGTGAAGACCGTCTGGCCCGCCACGCCGATGACGGTGTCCCGGGAGCAGGCCGGCCCGCTCGGCCGGAGAGCCGGACGTGACCGCGCCGATCTGCGGCGTGAGCTGCGGGCCGATGCCGAGATCCCACTCCTCCCGCTCTTCCTTGAAGATCGGGTCGCGGCACGATGACCCGCCGCGGCGTGATCTCGATCGTCCCGCTTGGCTCCGTCGCGCACGATCCCCAACCGCAGCGGTTGGCCCTGCGAGTTCGATGATCGCCCGATAGAGCTCCTCCCAGAACGCGATCGGGCGACCGTCGATCGATCCCACCGTGTCCCCGGTTGCAGCCGCGCGGCCGCCGCCGGGCCGTCGTCGGCGACGCGCCCGACGATCGCCGGAGACACCGGACGCCCGATCGTCGCGAGGACGATGCCGAAGATCACGGCGGCGAGCACGAAATTCATCCCGGGGCCGGCGAACACGATCAGGAAGCGCGCCCACAGCGGCTTGAGCGCGAACGCCTTCTTGGGGTCGTAGTCCGGCGAGCCGCCCCCTTCCGAGCGGATTCTCCTCGCCGACCATCTTCACGTACCCGCCCATCGGAATCGCCGACAGGCAGTACTCGATCTCCTTGCCGCGCCACCGGCGCGAGCACCGGACCGAAGCCGATCGAGAAGCGCTCGACGCCGACACCGGTCCATCGGGCGACCAGGAAATGGCCGAGCTCGTGGACCAGGATGAGGATGCCGATGACGATGACGAACGAGAGGATGGTCGTCACGAGGAGCGCGCTCCCTGACGGATGTCGATCGGCGCTGCACGGCACGGCGCGTGTCGGCGTCGACCGCCACCAGCGCCTCGATCGAGTCGAGGTCGCCCGCGCGCGAGGCGTTGAGCGCCTCACTCGATGAGCTCCGCGATCGCGTTGAAGCCGATGCGCCGGTCGAGGAACGCCGCCACCGCGATCTCGTTGGCGGCGTTGAGCACCACGGGCGCCGAGCTACTGGACTCGAGCGCGGCGCGCGCGAGCCGCAGACACGGGAACTTGTCCGAGTCGGGCTCGTAGAACGTGAGCTGCCGGCCCGCACCAGATCGAGGCGGGCGGTCGGCATCGGCCGCCGCTCGGGATACGTGAGCGCGTAGAGGATCGGCACGCCCATGTCCGCCACGCCGATCTGGGCGATCACGCAGCCGTCGATGTACTCCACCATCGAGTGCACGATCGACTGCGGGTGCACCACGATCTGGACCTGATCGGACGCGACGTCGAACAGCCAGCGCGCCTCGATCACCTCGAGGCCCCTTGTTCATCAGAGTGGCCGAGTCGATCGTGATCTTCGCGCCCATCTTCCACGTCGGGTGCTGGAGCGCGTCCTCGACCGTCACCGTCGCGAGCCGCGCTTTCGGCGTCTCCCGGAAGGGACCGCCGGACGCCGTCAGCAGGATGCGGTGAACGTCGGCCCGGCTGTGGCCGGCGAGGCACTGGAAGATCGCGCTGTGCTCGGAGTCGACCGGCAAGAGCTTCACGCCCCGCGCCCGCGCCGCCGCGGTCATCAGCCGCCCGGCCATGACGAGAGTTTCCTTGTTGGCGAGCGCCACGGTGCGCCCGGCCTGGATCGCGGCCATCGTCGGGAGCAGGCCGGCGCCGCCGACCAGCGCCGAGACCACGATGTCCGCTTTCACGTCGCGGGCCAGCGCGACCAATCCGTCGGGACCGGCGAGCAGCTCGGGACGCGGCGCCGGGAGGAGGCGCGCCAGCTGGTCGAGGGCGTCCGCCGTCCAGCAGCGCGACGACGCGCGGCGAGTACTTCTTGCAGAGGTCCGCGACCCGCTCGACGTTCGACCCGCGCGCCGCGAGCCCCGCCACCGAGAATTCCTCGGGAAGCTCGACACGAGGTCGAGGGTTCGAAGACCGATGGATCCCGTTGCTCCGAGCAGCGTAATGCTTTTCATGCGCGGCACCAGGCATACAACGAATAGAGGTAAAGGGCCGGGGCGTTGAAGAGCAAGCTGTCGATCCGGTCGAGCATGCCGCCGTGACCCGGGATGAGGTCGCCAGTGTCCTTGGTTCCGATGCTGCGCTTGATCGCCGACTCGGCCAGGTCGCCGACCTGGCCGATCACGCCGAGGACGACGCCGGCTCCGGCGGCGCCCAGCAGACCGCACGCCGGGAGCAGCCAGAATCCCAGCGCCAGCGCGGCGGCGATCGAGACGATGACTTGAGCGATCGCGCCCTCGACGGTCTTGCCGGGGCTCAAGACCGGCGCGAGGCGGTGGCGGCCGACCGAGGGCCGACCAGGTACGCGGCCGATTCGCCGGCCCACGTTACGCCGACGAGAAACAGCACGAGCTGCGGGCCGTCGGCGCGGCCTTGAAGCCAGATCGCGTAGCCGAGAAGCCAGCCGATGTAGATCGCGCCGAACAGGGTGTTCGCGGTCGACTCGACCAGCGGACGTCCCGAGCTCCAGAGCGGTGCGCTGCAGATCAGGCCGACACCGACCAGAAGCGCCAGCTCCGGGGTCGGCATCCAGCGGACCGCGTGTCCATCGATGCCGAGCCCGGTGTAGAGGCTCGTGGCGAAGCTGGCCGTGAGTGCGGCGCCGACGCCGACCGTGAGCCACGTGGCAATCGGGCGCCCGGTGCGCTCGAACATGCGCGCGAGCTCTCGGCAGGCCACCGCGCTCGCCGCCACCACGAGCAGCTGGAACACCCACGCCGGCGCCCCGGTCGTGACCCACACGAAGACCGGAATCAGCACGATGGAGCTGGCGATGCGCTTCCAGGCCGGCGAGATGGCTCCGGCTGCAGGAACGGTCACGCGCGCGGCCTCCGTCTCGACCACGTCACACCTTCCCAAAGCGTCGCGTCCGGCCCTGGAACTCGGCGATGGCGCGATAGAGATCGACGGGCCCGAAATCGGGCCAGAGAGTCAGGGTCACCCAGAGCTCCGTGTAGGCGATCTGCCACAGGAGGAAAGTTCGAGATCCGCATCTCGCCGCTCGTGCGGATCAGGAGATCGGGATCGGGATGTCGGCGGTGTAGAGCGCCTCGCTGATCTCTTTTCCGAGATGTCCTCGGGCTTGAGCTCCCCGCCACGATCTGACGCGCCAGCGACCGGAACGCGTCGATCAGCTCGTCCCGCGCCTCCGTAGTTGAACGCCATCAACACGGTCAGCCCGGTGTTGTTGCGCGTTTCGTGCACGACGTGGTCGATGCCGCGGCGCACGCCGGACGGCAATCCGTTGGGTCCGGCCGAGGACGCGGAGTCGAGCGTTGCGAGCCATCAGCTCGGGCAGCTCCGCGTTGACCGACCGCTCGAGCAGGCTCATGAGCATCGAGACCTCGTCGGGCGGGCGGCTCCAGTTCTCGGTCGAGAACGCGTAGAGGGTCAGGTAGCGGAGGCCCAGCGCCGAGGAGGCGCGTAACGATCGAGCGAGCCGACTTCACGCCCTCGTGGTGTCCGGCCACGCGCGGCAGGCCGCGATGGGTCGCCCAGCGTCCGTTCCCGTCCATGATGATGGCCACGTGCTCGGGAACCGGCTGGCGCGCGAACGGCCTCGAACAGGTCGCCTTCCGTCAGAATGACAGGATCTCCTGCTCCTTCTTCTTGAGCAGCTCGTCGACCTTGGCGATGAAGCGGTCCGTCGTCTTCTGGATCTGGTCGTGGCTGCGGCGCTCCTCGTCCTCGGAGACCTTCTTGTCCTGGCGAGTGCCTTCAGCCGATCGTTCGCGTCGCGGCGAGTTGCGGACCGCGACGCGCGGATTCCTCGGCGATCTTGTGCACGGTCTTTGCGAGCTGCTTGCGCCGCTCCTCGGTCGGCGACGGCATCGCGAGGCGGCACGATCTTGCCGTCGTTGACCGGGGTCAGGCCGAGATCGGAGGTGCTGATCGCCTTCTCGATCGCCGGCTCGGCCCGCTTCCCAGGGCTGGATCACGATCGTCCGGGCGTCGGGGACCGAGATGGACGCCATCTGGTTGACGGGCGTCGGCGTGCCGTAGTAGTCGACGCGGATCCCGTCGAGCAGGCCGGCCGAGCGCGCGGCCCGTGCGCACGGTCGCGAGCTCCCGCCCGAGCGCCTCGAGCGGCGCCGGTCATGCGTCGCCTCGATCTCCTTCATCACGCCCTGCGTGTCCGCCATTGACGTCATCCTCCCGACGATACGATCGAGCCCACGGTTTCGCCGAGGACGATCCGCTTGATGTTCCCGGACCGGTGTCAGGTCGAAGACGACGATCGGCAGCTTGTTGTCCATGCAGAGCGAGATCGCCGTGGCGTCCATGACCTGAAGCCCCGGTTGAGGCACCTCGATGTGACGTCACGCGCTCCAGCCGCTGGGCGTTGGCGTCCTGCTTGGGTCCGCCGAGCTAGATCCCGTCGACCTTCGTCGCCTTCATGATCGCGTCGGCGCCGATCTCGACGGCCCGCAGGGCTCCCGCGGTGTCCGTCGTGAAGAACGGGTTGCCCGTGCCCGCCGCGAAGATCACGATGCGCCCCTTCTCGAGGTGACGGATCGCGCGCCGTCGGATGTAGGGCTCGGCGACCGCCCGCATCTCGATGGCCGACAGCACCCGCGTCTGCAGGCCGACCTTCTCGAGCCGCGTCCTGCAGAGCCAGCGCGTTGATGACCGTCGCCAGCATGCCCATGTAGTCGGCGGTGGCGCGCTCCATGCCGCCGGCGCTCGCGGCCACTCCGCGGAAGATGTTGCCGCCGCCGATGACGATCGCGATCTGCACGCCCGAGCGCCGCGACCTCGCGCACCTCGGAGGCGATCCGATCGATCACGGCGGAGTCGATCCCGTAGCCCTGGTTCCCGGCGAGCGCCTCTCCCGAGGCTTCAGGAGAATACGGCGGTAGGCCGGGCGGCCGAGCCGGCAGCCGCCGTCATGCTACCCGCCTCGCCCACCTGGAAACGGGCGAAGCGCTTGACGACGATGCGCTCACCGGTCTTGGCGTTCACGCCGTCGACGAGCTCGCGGACCGTCGTCTTGCCCGAGGCGTCCTTGATGAACTGTTGCTCGAGCAGGCACTGCTCGGTAAAGAACTTTTCCAGCTTGCCCTCGATGATCTTGTCGATCACCTGAGGCGGCTTCTTCTGGTCGGCCATCTGGCCGCGGTAGATCTCGCGTTCCTTCTCGATGACCGCGTGGCCGGCACGTCCTCCCGCGCGACATAGGACGGATTCGCTGCCGCGACCTGCATCCCGAGATCCTTCACCAGATCCTGGAAGGCGTCCGTGCGCGCGACGAAGTCCGTCTCGCAGTTGACCTCGATCCAGCACGCCGAGCTTGGCGCCGTGGTGGATGTACGTTGCCGATGGCGCCCTCTCGCGAGCCTCTCGATGCGCACGCTTGCCGGCCTGGGCCAGCCCCTTCTTTCGGAGGAACTCGAGGGCGGCCTCGGAGTCGCCGTTGGCCGCCTGGAGGGCCGCCTTGCAGTCCATCACGCCGGCACCCGTGCGCTCGCGCAGCTCCATGACCTGCTGCGGCGTCGGCGGCCATCAGCCTAGGCCTCCGCCTCGGCCGGCAGCCAGCTCACGCCCTCGGCCGGCACCTCGGCCGCTGGCCTCGGCCTCGTCCTTGCCGAGCGTGCCCGCGTCCCTCCGTTGACTGGCGTCGGCGATGCGCGGAGTGATCAGGCGCACCGCGCGGATGCGCGTCGTCGTTGCCGGGGATCGGATAAGTCGATGCCGGTCGGATCGCAGTTGGTGTCGACGATCGCGACGATCGGAGATGCCGAGCGCGCTGCGCCTCGGCGACCGCGATGTGCTCCTTGCGCGGATCGATGATGAACACCGCGCCGGGCAGCGGCTCCATCATCTTGATGCCGATCAGCGCCTTCTCGAGCTTTTCGCGCTCGCGGTCGAGCTCGAGCGACTTCCTTCTTGGTCACGCGCTCGTAACGTCGCCCGTCTGCCTTCATCTCCTCGAGCTTGCTTGCAGGCGGTGCGATCGACCCGTGATCGTCGTGAAGTTCGTCAGCGTGCCGCCCAGCCAGCGGCTGGTTGACGTAGAACATGCCGGCAGCGGCTCGCCTCCTCGAGCACGGTCTCCTGGGCCTGCTTCTTGGTCCCGATGAAGAGCACCGTGCCGCCCCGCGGCGACGGTCGCGCACGAAGTCGTAGGCGCGCTCGGAACTTCTTGAGGGTCTTCTGCAGGTCGATGATGTAGATGCCGTTGCGCTCGCCGAAGATGTACTTCTGCATCTTCGGGTTCCAGCGCTTGGTCTGGTGGCCGAAGTGCACTCCGGCCTCGAGCAGCTCCTTCATCGTCAATGCGGCCATGGATCCTCCTTCGGTTTGCCTCCGCCGCGCTCAGCAGGCTCGCCCGGCAGGCGAAAGCGCTGCCACCGAGAGTGCGCGGCGTGTGTGATGGTGAGCTACGTCGTGTACTTGGCGTTGAGCCGCACGTACTCCTCGCTCAGGTCGCACGTCCAGACGCGGTCACTCACCGCGGCCCAGCCCGAGATCGATCGTGATCTCGATATTCCGATAATCCCATGATCTCGCGGATGCGCTCGAGACGCACGCCTTCCTCTGCATCACCCCGCTCGACCAGGCGCTCGTCGCCCGAAGGCGATCGCGACCTTCCCTGGTCGATCCGGGCCGGCGACTTGCCCAGGGCCATCATGATGCGGCCCCAGTTGGGGTCCTGGCCGTTGATCGCCGTCTTGACCAGAGGCAGAGTTGGCCACTGCCCGCGCGGCGTTCAGCGCGTCCTCGCCGTTCGCCGCCCCGCGCACCAGCGACCGTCACGAGCTTCGTGGCGCCCTCGCCATCGGCGACGCAGCATCCGGGCCAGCTTGGTCATCACCGCGTCGAGGCCGGCGGCGAACTGGCGGATGCCCCGCGGCCAGTCTTCACCGGCGTGTTCTCGGCGAGCCGTTGGTCAGGACCGCCACGGTGATCAGCTCGTCGACTGATCGGAGTCGACGGTGGTTCTGTTGAAGGAGCGATCGACGGCCCGCCGTAGAGCCGGAGCCGAGCGCGCCGCGCGCCACCGCCGCGTCCGACGCCACGAAGCAGAACATCGTCGCGAGGTGCGGCTCGAGCATCGCGACGCCCTTCGCGATCCCGCCGATCGTGACGGGGCGACCGGCGATCTCGACGCGCACCGCGGCCTCTTTGGGCTTGGTGTCGGTCGTCATGATCGCTTCGGCCGCGGCGCGACCGCCCTGCGGCGAGAGCGACTTCACGAGATTGGGCATCGCGGCGCGGATCTTGTCCATCGGCAACGGAACGCCGATGACGCCGGTCGCGGCGACCAGCACGTGCCCGGCCGGGATCCGGAGCAGATCTCCGACGATCCGCGTCATCTCGCGCGCGTCGGCGATGCCCCGCTCGCCGGTGCAGACGTTGGCGCAGCCGCTCGAGGCGACGATCGCCTGCGCCTGGCCGCCGCGCACGTGCTCGGACGACACCAGCACCGGCGCGCCCTTGACCTGATTCGAGGTGAACACCGCGGCGGCACGCGCGCGGGCGTCGAGGAGTAGATGAGGGCGAGGTCCTTCTTGCCGCTCGGCTTGATGCCGGCCACGACGCCGCCGGCGAGGATCCCGGCACCGCCGTGATGCCGCCGTCGAGCCACTGGAGCTCTGCCGCCGCCATGGCCTAGGGGTACACCGGGCGGCGCCTCGAGCCCGGTCCGCTCGCCCCAGCCGAACATGATGTTGAGATTCTGGACGCCGTTCGCGGCGCCGCCCTTGCCGAGGTTGTCGAGCGCCGAGACGCACACGGCACGGTTGGTCCGCGGGTCCGCCACGACGGTGACGTCGCAGTAGTTGGAGCCGACGACCGTGCGCGTGGTCGGGCGCTCACCCTCGTCGAGCACGCGAACGAACGGCTCGCCCGCGTAGAACTCGCGATAGACGTCGAGCAGTCGCGCCGTCGTCGCCGCCGACGCGAGCGGCACCGAGGCCGTCGTGAACAGACCGCGATTGAGCGGCACCAGATGGGGCGTGAACGCGACGCGCAAGCGGCGATGCCGGCGAGAGCCGCCGAGCTCCTGCTCGATCTCCGGCGTGTGCCGATGCGTCGGCCATCCCGTAGGCCTGCACGTTCTCGTTGGCTTCCGTGAAGAGATACATCGGGTCGATCTTTCGTCCCTGCGCCCCGGCGCCGGTCACGCCCGACTTGCCGTCGATGACGACGCCTTCGAGCCGCGCGAGCCCCGCCCTGAACAGCGGCGCCGTCGCGAGGATCGCGCCGGCCGGGTAGCAGCCCGGTGTGGCGACGAGCGTGGCCTGCGCGATCGCCTTCCGGTGCAGCTCGGCGCAGGCCGTAGACAGCCTCCCCGAGGCCGGACAGATCGATGTGCGGCGCCTTGTACCACGTCACGTAGTCGTTCAGGATCGCGCAGCCGATAGTCGGCCGGAGAGATCGATCGCGCGCCGCCCGCGAGCCCGCAGAATCGGCACCGCCTTCTGCGATTCCATGTGCGGCAGCGCGAGGAAAACCACGTCCGCAACACTCGCGAGCCACTCGGCGTCGAGGTCGTGGAAGCGAAGCTCGCTCAGCCCCGCAGATGGGGATAGGCCTTGGTCGAGCGGCTCGCCGGCGAGCCGGTCCGAGGTGACGCCCGTCAGCGTGACGTGCGGATGGACGCAGAGCAGCCGGAGGAGCTCCGCGCCCATGTACCCGCTGGCGCCGGCGACGCGACGCGGACGCGGATCGCTCGCCACTTAGCGCTTCGAGTACTGGAACTTCTGCCGGGCGCCCGGCTGGCCGTACTTCTTCCGTTCGCGCATCCGCGGATCGCGCGTCAGGAGACCGGCCTTCTTGAGCGGCGAGCCGGAACTTCTCGTCGAAGCGCGCCAGCGCCCGGGCGAGCCGTGACGGACCGCGCCGGCCTGGCCCGTGGGACCGCCGCCGCCGACGGTCGCGAAGATGTCGAACTGCCCGACGGTGCTCGTCACCTCGAGCGGCTGGGCGATGATCATGCGCAGGGTCTCGCGCGGGAAGTAGTCCTCGAACGCCCGGCGGTTCACGACGATGCGCCCGGCGCCCGGGCCGGATCCACACGCGCGCGACGGACGTCTTGCGCCGGCCGGTCGCGTAGAACCTGTCGACCACCGCTGCCATCTAGCGAACCTCCGGCTTCGTCGTGAGGGTTTCAGGCTGCTGGGCCTGGTGCGGATGCGCGGCGCCGCGGTAGACCTTGAGCTTCTTGGCCATCGCCCGTCCCGAGCCGGTTCTTGGGCAGCATCCCCTGGACCGCCCACTCGATGACGCGCTCGGGATGGGTCTTGAGCATCGTCTCGGCGTTCACCTCGCGCGAGCCCTCCGATGTAGCCGGAGTGCCAGCGGTACTGCTTGTCGCGCATCTTGCGCCCGGTGAGGTGGACCTTCGCGGCGTTGACGACGACGACGTGATCACCGACGTCGAGGTGAGGCACGAACGTCTGCTTGTGCTTACCGCGCAGGATTGACGCAATGCGGCTCGCGAGACGTCCGAGGACCTGCCCGTTGGCGTCCACGATGAACCACTTGCGCTCGATTTCGCTTTCTTTCGGCACCAACGTCGGCATCTCGCTTCCCCTTGACGCCTCTAAGTAGGCGTCCAAACTGGAAAAATCGCAACGCCATACTCTAAGGGAGAAGCAAGGGGCTGTCAACGAATCTTGGTCTTGCCGGGCCAGGGGCAGAGCGTTCGCACCGGACACGCCGGACAGAGAGGCTTGCGCGCGAAGCAGCAGCGGCGCCCGTGCGCCTGCACGAGGTGCGTCGTGAACGTCCATTCCTTTTCTGGAAGTACGTCCGCGAGCTGATCGTGGATCTTCTCGGGGTCATCCGAGCGCGCCAGGCCCAGGCGCTGAGACACGCGGAACACGTGCGTGTCGACCGCGATGGCCTGCTCGCCGAACGCATTGCCCAGGATGACGTTCGCCGTCTTGAGCCCGACTCCGGGCAAGGTCACGAGGGCCGCGCGCGACCGCGGGACTTCGCCGCCGTGCTTGTCGACGAGCGCGTTCGCCATCGCGATGATCGAGCGGGTCTTCGCGCGGTAGAAGCCGGTGGAGCGGACCTCTTCTTCCAGGACGGCCGAGCTCGGCTCGAGCGTAGTCGCGCGCGGTCCCGATACTTCTTGAAAAGGGCGGGCGTGACCTGGTTCACGCGCTCGTCCGTGCACTGTGCGGACAGAATGGTCGCCACGAGCAGCTCGAGTGGATTCCCGAAGTCGAGGGCGATCTTGGCGTCGGGATAGGCTTTCTTCAGCGCGCGAATGATCTTGCGGGCGCGGGCTCGCTTCGCGTCTCGAGACTCTCGCATGACGCTCCCCTGCGACTACCGGGCCGAGATCCGGATGGCGTCGGGCGTGATGTCGATCCGGCCCAGAGTCACGGGCACCGGGAGCCGGCTGGCGATCCGTGGCGCCGGATCCCACGTGCGGACGACCCAGTCGACGAGTATCGCCGGCACCGGGATACCCCCGACCGTGACGTGATCGGCGACGAGCGCGAACGGCCGGTCGGTGGCCGGCAGGGCCCGGACTCGCGCCGCGACGTCGGGCCCCGGCAGGCTGATGACGAAGGCCAGCGCGCCCTGCTCGAACTTCACCGACGCCGTCTTGAACCCTTTCTGCTCCTTGAGAAACGCCCGGAGATCGTCCTCGCGGATGGTCACCCGCTCGAGGGAGGCACGGCGGGCGTCGAGCGGAGACAACCGCCCGTTCGCGTGCACGCTGAAGGGATTGACGAGCACGTCCTCGAACACGAACTGGATGTCGCCGACTCGGAGCAGCGGCGAGCCCGGGCGCTTGAGCTCGCCGACGCGCGCGGCCGCCGCACGGATCTCCACGCGGCCGATGTGTCCGCGCAGGATCGTGTCGTCATGATTCAGGTTGATCTCGAGCCCCTGGACGTCGGTCGCCACGTCCGCCAGCGCCCGGCGGACTGCCGCCTGGACCTCGCGCGCGAAGACGGCTGCCGTCGCGGGGACGTCCTCGGTGAGTCGCCTCGCGCGAACGGTGGCCGTCGAGTTGTCGGGAAGCTGGAATTCGCCGATCACCGGGAACACTCGCGCGAGCGCGCCGTCGGTCTGCAATCGTTCGGCGATCCGTCGCGGCTTCTCGGCGGTCCAGGACGGGCCGACGTCGCCGGTCTTGAGAATCATGTACTCGATCCCGATCGGCTCACCGTCCCAGGCGCGCGTGAACTGGAGCGGGAGACGGTCGCGCGTCCCGTAGTATCGAAAGTTACTCACGGAGGAAGAAATTATCGTTCGGGACGACGCTCACGGTCACGGGCTCGCCTCGGCTGTCCTTGCTGATCAGCGCCAGGATCTCGCGCTGCCGCCAGTTGGCGGTGCTGGGCGGCGACTCCAGGACGAACGGAACGCCGAGGCCCGGCAGCTTCCAGCCTGACGGCACCGCCAGGACGGTGGCGCTCACCTGGAGGCGCGCACGCCAGCCCGAGCACGATCCGCCCCGACGGACCGCGCACGTCCTTTCAAGAGGGCCGAAGGCCATGCCGGCCAGGACAGCGGCAACGGGCATCAGCGGCAAGGTGTAGCGCAGGTTCTTGTTCTGGAGCAGCTCGAAAGAAGAAACGGTGCCAGGAGCGCGGCCAGCACGATCCATTGCCGTCGCATCGCGGCGATGACGATCCCGACGAGGAGCAGGAGCAGCGCGAGCACTCCGAGCTGGGGCGCGAGCCACGTCGGATAGAGCAGCAGCGCCGTCGCCGTGAGCGGATCCGGGTGACCCGACTCGGCCGCTTGCTTGAACGAACGATTCGCGATCTGGGGAGCAGGCCGAAGAGGCGCGGCCCGTACCACGGCACGCTGAGCGCGGCCCCCACCAGGATCGCCAGCGCCGCGTAGCCGGCCGCGCGACGGCGCCGGTAGCTCGAGGCGACGGCGAGCAGAACCGGGACGAGGACGTACGCCGCGAACGGCGGCTTGGTGAGCATGCCCACGGCGAACACGATCCCCGCGACCAGCGACCACCCGACCCTGGTGAAGCCCTCGGTGAGGAGGATCACGAGCAGCGCGACCGCGACCATCGCCGCCAGCGGCAGATCGAGCTGGAAGCGCAGCGCCGAGAACACCACGAACGGCGCGCAGCCGAACACGACCGCGGCCACGACGCCCTCGGTACCGCCGGCCACGCGCCGGCCGAGCAGATAGACCGCGGCCATGCCGAGGCCGAGAAACGCCAGGATCACGCTCTGGGCCGCCGCCGCGTCCGACGGCGCCAGCCGGTACACGAGGGCCGCCGTGCATGGTACGACCGGCGGATGAGAACGACGAGCGCTCGATGATGGTGCGCACGTCGCCCCGCGCCAGGTCCTCGGCGCAATGGACGACGCGCTCGAGGTGATTTGCGTGGTCCCATTCGGGCGGCGTGCGGTCGACCGCCAGCCACACCGCCGCGATCAGCACCAGGGCCAGGTAGACGCCGCCGACGATCGCCCATTCGCGAGCAGAGCGCGTGTCGGTCATCGCCGGCCGATCAGCAGCAGCGACGAGCCGAACGGCAGCCGAACGCGCGGAACGAGGTGGCGCTCGAAGGCGAACACGCGCTCGAGCAGCCAGTTGATCGGCGCCGCGGAGTGTCGCAGGTCGTGACCCCGATCTCCGCGCAGGCGCTTCGCCGCGCGGGCCGCGAGCAGCAGCGGAAAGAGCAGCGTGTTGAAGTAGCTCACACGCAGCACCGTGAAGCCGGCGCGCTCGACCGCGGCGCGAAGCTCGGCGGCGGTATAGCGACGCCGGTGGCCCAGGACCTCGTCGTGGCCGCTCCAGAGCCACTGATAGGCGGGCACGGTCACGACGAGCAGCCCTCCCTCGCCGACGCTCGTGCGCGCCGCGCGGAGCGCGGCGAGGTCGTCGTCACGTGCTCGATCACGTCGAGCAGGAGAACGACGTCCGCCCAGCCCTGCGGCACGCCGAGATCGTCCGGAAGATGGCCGGCCCGCACGTCGAGGCCGGCCGCGCGCGCGGCGGCGACGAGATCGCCGTGCCCGTCCATCCCGACCGCTTCGCCGAACTCGGAGAGCGACGCGAGCACGTTGCCGCTGCCGCAGCCGAGCTCGAGCAGGCGAACGCGGCGCGGCGGCAGCGCTCGACGGAGCGCGGCGAGAATGACGGCCAGCCGGCCGCGAAACCACCAGTGCGACCGGTCCTCCCTCGATGTGAACGGCGACGTAGGCGGCGTCCATCAGCCCCGGCGTCGCGCTTCGCCGAGGAAGCGGCGGAGGCGCTCGAGGCCCTCGTGGATGCGCTCGAGCGACGACGCATAGGAGAATCGCAGATAGCCTTCGGCGTTGGCGCCGAAGGCCGCGCCGGGCGTGACCGCGACGTGGCTCGACTCGAGGATCTCGCGGGCGAGGAGGACCGAGTCGGTGGAGAGGTGACGCGCGTTCGCCAGCACGTAGAATGCGCCGGTCGGCTCGGCGCCGACGCCGAATCCAGGGATCGGAGGCCGGCGATCATCGCGCGGCGCCGGTCGTCGAAGATCGCGCGAAAGCGCCGGCTGTCGTCGCCGGCCTCGCGCAGGGCGGCGACGCCGGCCCACTGCACGAACTCGTTGGTCGAGATGAAGAAGTTGCCGTAGAGCGTCTGCAGCGCCCGGATGTGATCGGGCGGCGCGATGACCCAGCCCAGCCGCCAGCCGGTCATGGCGTAGGCCTTCGAGAATCCGTTGAGCACGAAGGCCCGGTCGGTGAACTCGAGGATCGTGCGGTCGCGGCCCTCGTAGCTGAGCCCGTGATAGATCTCGTCGGAGACGATGAGGGGGCCGTTATCGCGGCTCAGCGCGCCGATCGCCGCCATGCGGTCGGCCGACAGCACGGTGCCGGTCGGATTCGCGGGCGAGTTGATCATGATCGCCCGGGTGCGCGGCGCCGATGCGACTCTGGATCGCTTCCGGGCCGGTACTGGAAGTCGTCCTCTTCCGTCACTCCGACGTAGACCGGCCGCCCCTCGGCGTAGCGGATGAAGTTCGGATAGCACGCGTAGTACGGATCGCTCAGCACCACCTCGTCGCCGGGATTCAGGAGATGCCCGAACAGGAGCAGCATGGCCGGCGAGGTGCCCGGCTGTGACGAGGATCTGATCCGGCGAGACCGTCACGCCGTATGTCTGCGCGTAGTGCTCCGCGATCGCTTCGCGAAGCGGCAGGATTCCGAGGCTGTGCGTGTAGCGTGTGCGACCGTCCTGATCGCGCGCGCCAGCGTCGCGGATGGCGGGCGGCGCTTCGAAGTCGGGCTCGCCGAACTCGAGGTGGACCACGTCGATGCCGGCGCGCTCGAGCTCCTGCGCTCGTTCGGCGACTTCGACGGCCAGGAACGGCTCGATCTCCTCGATCCGCCGCGCGAGCGTCACGGGCGCCTCCTGCCGACTCTTCGCCGTGCTTGCACGATCTGCCAGAGCATGCCGGGCCCGTGGCGAAGCACGCCCACTTTGCTCCCGGCCTGATCGGTCCAGTTGACGGGGACCTCGACGATCCGACAGCCGGCGGCCCGGGCCAGCAGCAGGATCTCGACGTCGAAGCCGAAGCCCTGTGTCGAGAGCGCGTCGAACAGCCGGCTCGCGGCCGGCGCGGTGAACGCCTTGAAGCCGCACTGCGAGTCGGCGATGTCCACGCAGACCGACCCGCGCCACCAGCCAGTTGAAGAGGCGACCGGCGGCCACCCGATGCGGCCGCGTCGTCACCGCGACCCCGGATCGACGAGGACCCGGGAGCCGATCACGACGTCGGCGCCGGCGACGAGCATCGGCTCAGGCGCTTGATCTCCTCGATCGGCGTCGCGCCGTCGGCGTCCGCGAAGACGCGGTAGGCTCCCTTCGCGGCCAGCATCCCGGCGCGCACCGCGGCGCCCTTCCCGGCATTCGCGGCAGACGCAGCACGCGAACCGCCGGAAGATGCCGGGCTCCCGACGATCATCGGCCGGTGCCGTCCGTGGAGCCGTCGTCGACGACGATGACCTCGTAGGGCTCGTCGCGCCCCTCGAAGTACGCGACGACCTTTTCCAGAAAGGGCGGAAGGCGTTCGGCTTCGTTGAACGCCGGAATGACCACCGACCAGCGAGGTGTCACCGGATGCGCGGAGACGTCCAGGCGCCGCCGCCGGCGAGCCGTGGCGGTGTCGTGCGCGGCGCGCGCCACCCCTTCGGCCACCGCCGGCGCCACGCCCTTGTTGAAGACGCTGGGGATGATGTACTCCTCGCAGAGCTCGCTCCGGCTCACGCACGCCGCCAGCGCGCGCGCCGCCGCGAGCTTCATCTCGTCGTTGACCACGCGCGCGCGGCGTCGAGCAGTCCCCGGAAGAAGCCCGGGAAGCACAGCACGTTGTTGATCTGGTTCGGGTAGTCCGAGCGGCCCGTCGCCATGACGCGCACGTGCCGTTCGGCCTCCTCGGGTCGGATCTCCGGGTCGGGATTGGCCATCGCGAAGACGATGGGATCGCGCGCCATCCGCTTCAGGTCGCGCGCGGACAGGATCCCGGGACCGAGAGGCCGATGAAGACGTCGGCGCGCTCGAGCGCCGCGCTCAGGGTGCCCTTGACCCGGCGCGGGTTGGTGGCGGAGGCGACCCAGCGCTTCATGAAGTCCATGCCTCGTGTCCGACTCGCGGTGGATCGGTGCCGTGCTCGTCGACGCCGATGATGTCACGGACGCCGTCGATTGAAGAATCTTGATGGTGGCCGTCCCGGCGGCGCCGACGCCCGTCACGACCACGCGGATCGTCCGCGGGTCCTTGCGCACGATCTTGAGCGCGTTGAGCAGCGCGGCGAGCACCACGACCGCCGTGCCGTGCTGGTCGTCGTGGAAGACCGGGATGTCCAGCTCCTTGCGCAGGCGCTCCTCGACCTCGAAGCAGCGCGGCGCCGCGATGTCCTCGAGGTTGATGCCGCCGAACGCCGGCGCGACCAGCTTCACGGTCTCGACGATCTTGTCCGACGTCCTTGGTGGCCAGGCAGATCGGGAAAGGCGTCGACGCCGGCGAACTCCTTGAAGAGCATCGCCTTGCCTTCCATCACCGGCAGCGCCGCCTCGGGGCCGATGTCGCCGAGGCCGAGCACCGCCGTGCCGTCGGTGACCACCGCCACGGTGTTGTGCTTGATCGTCAGCGAGAAGGCGCGCTGCCGATCGTCCCTGATCGCGAGGCAGACGCGGGCGACGCCCGGCGTGTACGCCATCGAGAGGTCGTCGCGGGTCCGGATCGGGACCTTGTTGCGGACCTCGATCTTCCCGCCCAGGTGCATGAGGAACGTGCGGTCGGAGATCGTCGCCGACCCGGACGCCGGCCACGCGCTCGCAGCCGGTCGACGATCTGCTGCGCGTGGACGCTGTCGCGCGCCTTGACGGTGATGTCGCGCTCGGTCCGCTCGCGCGTGGTCTCGACCAGGTCCGACGGCGCCGATATCCCCGCCGGCGTCGCCGATCGCGGACGCGACGCGGCCGAGCATGCCCGGTCGGCTCGCGATCTGCAGCCGGACTGTGAAGCTGTAGCTGGCGCTCGGGGCGATCACAGCGTCGATTCTACCCCTGCGGGTGCTCCGAGGCTCGGCACTGGCCGTGGACGGCCCGGGATTTCTCCAGGAACTCTGGGTGGGGTCGTTGCGTTTACGACTGATGCGCCCGGGCCAGTGAATAGATCGGCGGGCAATCGCGGTCAGAGGGCTGCGTCGGGATCGCGGCGAGGGTCGATGCGAGCTCAGGGCTCGGGGAAACGCCTGAGCATCCCGAGCGGGAATGACCCTAAGCCGGACTCCGATGGGATGAAAGTCTAGTTTGGTGAAACTTTCAAGCGGGTTCCTGCATCTGAAACAACAGGAATCCAATGACAGAAAGCCGGTGACATGATGACATTTCGCGAGACTTCGGATGCCGTCGAGGGTAGCTCCGTGGCTTCCGTCAGCATGGCCTCGGCCGGAGAGCGCGAAGCAAACACGGTGGTCGATGAAGAGGCGGAGGAGACTCCGCGCGCGACCGTCGAGGAAACTTACGCGCCCGGTCTCAGCAAGGGCGAGGATCCGGTCCGTCTCTACCTGAAGGAGATCGGCAAGGTTCCCCTGCTCACCGCACGCGCAGGAGGTACAGATCGGCCGGCGCATCGAGGTGGGCCAGATCGCTCTGCGCCGCACGCTCGTCGCGATCCCGATGGCCGTCGAGGGCCTCCTCGAGATTGGGGACAAGTTGCGTCGTGGCGAGATGCCCGCCGACGACGTGATCGTCCTGCCGGAGGGGGCGAGCTCGAAGCGAAGGCGATCCGGCCGACCGTCCTGGCCTTCGAGCGCATTCGGCGGCTGGAGCGGAAGATCGCACGCCTGGAAGAGTCGCTCAAGGCCAGGCGGCGGTCGGCAACCTATCGCAAGAGCACCGCCACGGCCATCGCCGTCGCGCGCGAGGCGATCCAGGACGTCGTCGCCGGGATGACGCTCAAGCCGGCGCTGATCGACGAGCTGGTCGCGCAGGTGCGGCGTCGCTGGGAGCAGATCAGCGAGCTGGATCGCGGCAACCGGCGGTCGCACAACCCGGCGGCCGCGCGAGAGCTGCGTTTGCTCGAAAAGCGGGCAGGACTTCCCCGCAAGCATCTCGGCCCTCTGCTCGAGCAGATCGACAGGAACGACCGCACGGTGCGCCAGGCGAAGCGCGAGCTGATGGAGGCGAACCTGCGCCTGGTCGTGTCGGTGGCGAAGCGCTACCTCGGGAGCGATCTCTCCCTGCTGGATCTCGTCCAGGAGGGCAACATCGGGCTCATGAAGGCCGTCGACCGGTTCCAGTACCGGCGAGGCTTCAAGTTCTCGACGTATGCCACCTGGTGGATTCGCCAGGCGATCACCCGGGCGATCGCCGACCACTCGCGCACGATCCGCATTCCGGTCCACATGGTCGAGACCCTGAACCGGATTTCACGCGTGAACCGGAATCTGGTCAACGAGATCGGTCGTGAGCCGACTCCGGAAGAGCTGGCGCAGCGCACGGGCGTGCCGGCCAAGAAGGTTCGGCTCATCCTCGAGTCGTCGAGGAAGCCGCTTTCGCTCGAGACGCCCATTGGTGAGGACTCCGAGCTCGGAGACTTCCTCGAGGACAAGTCAGCGGGCTCGCCCAACGAGTCGCTGCTGAACCAGGACCTCACCACGCAGGTCGAGCGAGCGCTGTCGATGCTGTCGCCGAAGAGAAGGAAATCCTGCGACTGCGATTCGGTATCGGCGAAGAGGGCGAGCATACCCTCGAAGAGGTCGGCAAGCGCTTCGAGGTGACGCGTGAGCGCATTCGCCAGATCGAGGCGAAGGCCCTCAGGAAGCTGCGTCATCCGCTGCGCGGCCGCAACCTCCGGGCTTTTATCGAGAACTAGGGAGATGGGGGCCTCGAAGGGCCCCAAGCCTCCGCGCTCGGAGACGCCCCGGCGTAGCCGGGGCGCCCTCGAAGTCGGAACAGCCCTCGCCGGTTCTCCTGCTTACCGCTGTCGATCTCGTCAGCGCTGTTGGTTCGTCGATGGCCTGAAGGTAGGTGGCGAGACCGGTGTCCGGGGGCGAGCTGCTGACCATCGTCAGCATGGTCGCGATCTCGCTCCGGTGGTGCGTGGCGTGATTGGCCACGTGCTGAAGCAGCGGCCCGAGCGGAGCCCTGAGCTGCTTGCCCTCGGCGTTGGTGTACTGGATCACGCCCGCGAGATCCGTCCCTGACAATCCCTCGATGTAGGCGCGCTGATCCCGTTCGAGGTCGTCCCACGGCGCCCGGATCGACGAAGCGTCGCGAACTGCCCGCGTGGGTCCGCGGTCAGCGAGCCCCCGTCCAGCGTGAAAGCCAGATGCGGTCCGCACCGTAGAGGTGACCGAACATCTCCCGGATCGTCGTGTAGCTGAACTGCTTGCCGACGTCGCGGGCCGCCAGGTCCTCGCCGAGCGCGAGCGCGACGTCGAAGAGGCGCCGGTTGGCCCAGCGGTGGTAGTCGTACAGTCCACGGATGAGGTCGAGGCTCATCGCCTCTTCCCTACTCCAGGACCGCGACCACGTCGCCTTCCTGCACGGTCTGACCTTCCTGGACCTTGATCTCCTTCACCGCGCCGGCCCTGGGCGCTTCGACGGGGATCTCCATCTTCATCGACTCGAGCACGATCACCGCGTCGCCCGCCGCCACCCGGTCACCGGGCTTGGCGGTGATCTGGAACACGACCCCCGTGATGTGCGCCTTGATCTCCTCAGGCATTGAAGGCTCCTTGTTCGAGCATCTGCGTGTGCACGCGACCCTGCCGGAACTCGGCGCTCGCGACGACCCGGCGCAGAAACGGAATCGTGGTCCGGACACCCTCGATCACGCAGCGATCGAGCGCAGCGGCCAGATGCTCGATCGCGTCCGCGCGCGTCGCTCCGTGGGCGATCAGCTTGAAGAGCAGCGGATCGTAGTGGACCGACACGGTGCTCCCCGCCTCGATCCCGGACTCGATCCTGATTCCCTCTCCCGACGGCAGCTCGAGCTTCTGAATCGTTCCCGGCGACGGCAGGAAGCCCTTCGACGGATCCTCAGCATACACTCGGCACTCGATAGCCGCCCGGCGCTGAACGATCTCGCTCTGCCGCCACGGCAGCGGCTCGCCCGCCGCGGCGCGAAGCTGCGCGACGACGAGATCGAGGCCCGTCACCTCTTCCGTGACGGGGTGCTCGACCTGGAGCCGAGCGTTCATCTCGAGGAAATAGAATCCCCGTGCTCGTCGACGAGGAACTCCATCGTCCCGGCGTTCGTGTAGCCGATGGCGCGGGCCCCGGCGACCGCCGCGGCGGTGAGGCCGGACTTCGTGGCGGCCGGCAGCCCGGGCGCCGGCGACTCTTCGACGAGCTTCTGGTGACGCCGCTGGATCGAGCACTCGCGCTCGTGCATGTGCACGACCGTTCCCGCCTCGTCGCCGAACACCTGAACCTCCACGTGCCGGGGCCGCTCGAGGTAGCGCTCGACGTAGAGCTCGCCCGTGCCGAACGCGGCCTGGGCGCGCCGGTTCGCCGCGGCGAACGCGGCGGCGAGATCGCCCGGCTTGTCGACGCGGGCCATGCCGATGCCCCCGCCGCCGGCGGCGGCTTTCAGGATGACCGGATAGCCCACCTCGCGCGCCGCCGCCTCGGCCCCGGCGACGTCGGCGAGCGCGCCGAAGCTGCCGGGCAGCACCGAGACCCCGGCGGAGCTCATCAGGCGGCGCGCCTCGATCTTGTCACCCATCTTCCGGATGGCTTCGGGGCTGGGACCGATGAAGACGATGCCGGCGCGCTGAACGGCCTCGGCGAAGCGCGCGCTCTCGGAGAGAAAACCATAGCCGGGATGGATGGCGTCGGCGCGCGTCTGGCGGGCCGCGTCGAGGATACGCTCGGCGTTGAGATAGCTCTCGCGGGCCGGCGCGCCGCCGATCTCGACCGCCGCGTCGGCGTCGCGCACGTGCAGCGCTCCGCGGTCCGCTTCCGAGTACACCGCAACGGTCTTGAGCCCGAGCTGACGGCAGCCGCGGAACACGCGGCGGGCGATTTCTCCGCGATTGGCGACGAGGACGGTGCCGAACAACGGCCGCTCAGGCCGGGCGGACGGCGTCTCGCCCGCCGACGTCGAGCGCGGCGATGCGCCAGCCTTGCGGCGACGACGTCCAGCGGGCGAGCACGGTCGCCGAGCTCGACGGGCCGTCGAGCCGCATTTTCACGAGCCGCTGATGGCCGAGCCGCGCGAACGCGACGGTCGCGTGGCTGGAGTACGTCGCGCCGTCCAGCAGTGTGCGCGCGGTGGTCTCGATCTCGAGACCGGGCACGAGCCAGCGAGTCAAGGTCGCGTCGTCACCGGCCACGAGCGCCGACGCGAACGAGCGCTGCGCCTCCTCGAGATCCGCGGGGATCGGCCATGTGCCCGTCGCCTTCTCCAGCCGGATGAACTCCTGCGCGTCGTCCGACATCTCCGCCTGCGTTGCGGTGACCGCGCCGGCCTCCGGCGCCGGCAGTCCCGCCCCCGTCACGCCGCCGGCGGCCGCCAGCAGCCCTTCGAGGTGCCGGCGCCGCTCGCTCACGCGCTCGGCCGCACGCGGACCGGCCGCGAGAGTAGCGCAGGATCGTCTGACCGGCGGCGATGTGGCGCTCCTCGTCGTCGATGCAGCGCGCCAGGATGCGGCGGGTCGGCGGCTCGTAGACCGGATTGGCGTGGGCGAGATGATCGCGGTAGGTCGCGAGGAGATGAGGCTTCAGCACGCCGTACACGCCGACCAGACGCTCGACGGTTTGATCGGGCCGTTCGGCGTCCTCGACAGAGTCCATGAGCGCGGCCACCGCCGGGTTCGCGGCTTCGGAGACCTGGGCGCGGGAGCGGAGCTCCGGGAGACGCTGGCCGAAGAGCGTCACAGTGCTGGGCGAGGTCCCAGACGTGCCGGCCCATCAGGAGCTTCGCCGAGAGCTCGGGTGTGAGGGCGATCCAGCCGCCCAGCGCTCGCATGGTGCGCTCGACGACGTAGCGGTAGTTACGGAGCAGCCGAGCGGAGTGCTCGGCGCTGAAGGTTCCTTCCAGGGGCTGCGACACGCCGCTCAGTAAACCTGAGACCGCTGGGTGGTCTTGATCAGCCGATCGATCTCTTCTTCCGTGAACCCGGCCATCCGCCGCACGTCGGTGGCGATCGAGATGGACACCGCGTCGTGATCGCCTTCGCGGCGGACACCGCCCAGATTGAAGCGCTCGTCGATGCTCTCCTGGAACTCGATCGCGCGGCGCCGCCGTTCGGGGTCGCCCTCGGTGAGCTTGGTCAGCCACTTCGAGCCCATGCGGACGTGCGTGATCTCGTCGGCCAGCACGAAATCGACCGCGCGCTCGAGGATCGGGTCGCCGATCTTCCGGGCGATGTGCACGAGCTGGTTGAAGCACGTCGCACGCCAGGCCCTCGAGGCCGCGGTTGACGCCGGCCACCCGCGCCGCGGCGTCCTCGGCGCACGCGCAGCGCCAGAGGATCGTCGTCTCGGGATACTCCCCGGCGTAGCCGTCGAGGTGCTCGAGCAGTCTCAGGTAGATCTCGACGTGGCGCGACTCGTCCCAGACCTGGCGCGCCATGTCCATCGTGAAGTCCCACGGCGCCTCGGGGAAGTCGCACACGCTCCGGCCGGCGCCCTCCATCGCCTGCATCTCGCCGACCATGATCCCGTGGACCCGCTCCTTGATCGACTCGCGCGCTCGACAGATCGGGAAACGGCGGAAGCCCCTGGGCGACCTTCAGCTCCGCGACGTCCCGCGCGCGCATCCTGATGAATCGGTCTTCTCGCGCGAGCTTGTCGTAGGCGATCGGTCGATCCATGCGAGGGCCTCCCGGAGAATGAACGGCTGTTCATCGAAGTGTAAACGAGTGCCCTGCGCGTGGCAATCCCAGCCCAGGGTTTCGCGGTGGCCAGGCGAAATACCCGTCCCATTTGACGGATGGCGGCTTGCTGGCTATAAACGGAGCATTTCGGAGCCAACCCGGAGGAGGGCGGCCTGGACATCATCCTGCAGCTCGTGCTGAACGGCCTCGCGGTGGGCTGCATCTATGGGCTGGTGGCGCTCGGCTTCGTGCTCATCTACAAAGCGACCGAGCTCGTGAACTTCGCGCAGGGCGATCTCCTGATGCTGGGCGCCTTCACCTGCTACATGTTCGTCGTCTGGTACGGGGTCGGCTACTGGCTGGCGCTTGCGCTGGCGGTGGTGCTGGTTGGAGTCTTCGGCGCGGCCCTGGACGCGACGATCCTCAGACGAGTCATCGGCCAGCCGCAGTTCTCGGTCGTCATGCTCACGATCGGGCTCGGCGCGATCTTCCGGAGCTTCGCGTCGATCGCCTGGGGCTCGGAGATCTACACGCTGCCGACGCCGTTCAGCGCCCACGCCACGCGCCTGGCCGGGGTCGCGGTGAGCCACGAGTACCTGTCGATCATCGTCGGCACCTTCCTGCTGTGCGCGATCCTCTACGCGTTCTTCACGTTCACGCGCGTCGGCCTGGCGATGCAGGCCGCGTCGCAGAACCAGCTCGCGGCCTACTACATGGGCATCCCCGTGAAGCTGATGTTCTCGCTGATCTGGGCGATCTCGGCCGCGGTCGCGGCGATCGCCGGCGTCCTGCTGGCCCCGGTGTCCTTGATCGACATCAACCTCGGATTCATCGGGCTCAAGGCGTTCGCCGCCGCGGTGCTCGGCGGCTTCGGCTCGATTCCCGGCGCGCTCGTCGGCGGCGTCACGATCGGGCTGATCGAGCTCTTCTCGGGGGCGCTACCTGCCCCAGGGATTCAAGGACGTCGCGGCGTACGTCGTGCTGCTCATCGTGCTCGCGGTGCGGCCTCAGGGCATGTTCGGCACGATCACGCGGAAGAAGGTCTGAGGCGTGCGCTTCATCTTCAAGACCACCTACGCTCAGGACCTGGGAATCTTTCGCGACGGGGTCCAGCGCAACTGGTATCTGGGCCTGTTGCTGGGCTTGCTGGTCCTGCCGCTGCTGATCCCCTCCTATCTCGTCGACGTGAGCCTCGTCTTCATCTACGGGCTCTGCGGGCTCTCGCTCATGGTGCTCGCGGGCTACACGGGCCTCGTCAGTCTGGGCCACGCCGCGTTCCTCGGGATCGGCGCCTATACACACGTCTACGTCGTTCACGATCTCGGCCTGCCGTGGGTCGTCGGAGTCGCCCTCGCCTGCGTCGTGACGGCGGGGGTCGGCGTCCTGGTCGGCCTGCCCGCGCTGCGCATGACCGGCGTCTATCTTTCCATCGCGACCCTGGCGTTCGCGCTGATCATCCAGGAAGCGCTGACGCGCTGGGAGCGAGTCACCGGCGGGCTCAAGGGCAAGGCGGTGGAGAAGCCCGTCATCTTCGGCGTCAGCATGGGCGGCGACGCCGCGTTCTACTTCCTGTGCCTGGCCTTCCTGATCGGGGGTCTGTGGCTGACGGGCAACCTCCTGCGCGCGCCGACGGGCCGAGCCTGGGTGGCGATCCGCGACAGCGAGATCGCGGCGCAGTCGATGGGCGTGAACCTTGCCGTCTACAAGACCAGCGCCTTCGCCTACTCCGCCGCGCTGATGGGCGTCGCCGGCGCGCTCTTCGCGCACAAGATCGGGTTTCTGGCGCCGGACATCTTCACCGTGCTGCTCTCGATCCAGTTTCTGCTGATGGTGGTCGTCGGCGGTCTCGGCTCCCTGCACGGCGCGCTCTTCGGCGCCGTCTTCGTGGCGCTGCTGCCGGTGGCGATCTCCCAGGCTCGCGACTCGATCCCGGCCTGGGCCGGCGCGCTCGCCGCTCCGTTCGGAAAGGAAGCCGGCAGCGCGGCGTTCCTGGCGGTGGATCAGTTCGTCAAGAAGCCCGGCCTCGAGCCCGGGCTCTTCGGGTTGATTCTCGTGCTGTTCATCCTGTTCGAGCCGCTGGGCATCTATGGCCGCTGGCGGAAGATCCAGCTCTACTTCTCGACCTTCCCGCTCTACAAGCGCGCCACGTTCAGGCGCCAGAAGTCGTACATGCGGTCGGAGCGCCTGCGGTGAGTCTCTTCGCCGCGGACGGCCTCGTCATGGACTTCGGCGGCCTCCGGGCCGTCGACGGCGTGAGCTTCCAGATCGAGCCGGGCGAGGTCTTCACGATCATCGGCCCCAACGGCGCCGGCAAGACGACGATCTTCAACCTGGTCTCGCGCATCTACGAGCCGACCGCGGGCCGCCTGATCTTCGACGGCGAGGACATCACGCGGGTGGCGCCGCACGAGGTCGCGCGGCGCGGCATCGCGCGGACGTTCCAGAACATCGAGCTGTTCGAGCACGCCACCGTGCTCCAGAACCTCCTGCTCGGCCGCCACGCCCACAAGCGCTCGCGGTTCGTGGAAGAGCTCCTGTTCCTGCCGCGGGTGCGCGCGCTCGAGCTCGAGCACCGGGAAGCGGTCGAGAAGGTCATCGACTTCCTGGATCTGCAGCCCCATCGCGATAGCCTCGTCGTCAACCTGGCCTACGGCGTCCGCAAGGTCGTCGAGGTGGCGCGGGCGCTCTGCACGCGCCCGCGGCTCCTGCTGCTGGACGAGCCGTCGTCCGGGCTGAGCGTCGAGGAGACCGAGGGCATGGCGTTCTGGATCCAGGACATCCGGACGATCCTCGGTGTCACCGTGCTGATGGTGGAGCACGACATGAGTCTCGTCAGCTCGGTGTCGGATCGGGTCCTCGCGGTGAACTACGGGCGGCCGATCGCGCTCGGCACCGCGCGTGAGGTGCAGGAGCATCCCGAAGTCATCAAGGCGTACCTGGGCGCCTGACGATGGCCGACGCGCTGCTCGCCGTCGCGAACCTCGAAACCTACTACGGTCCGATCATGGCCATCCGCGGCGTCAGCTTCGCGGTGCCGGAGCGCTCCGTCGTCACGATCCTCGGCGCCAACGGCGCCGGCAAGAGCACGATCCTCAAGACGGTGTCCGGCGTGATGGATCCCCAGAAGGGCACCGTGACGTTCGCGGGCCGCGAGATCCAGGGCATGGATCCCGACAAGGTGACGCGGCTCGGCATCAGCCACGTGCCCGAGGGACGCGAAGTGTTCCCGTTTCTCTCGGTTCGAGAGAACCTCATGATGGGCGCGTTCACGCGGCGGGATGCGGGCGGGGTCGCCGAGGATCTGGAGCTGGTCTACTCGTACTTCCCGGTGCTCCGGTCTCGGGCCGAGCAGCGCGCGGGCTCGCTCTCCGGGGCGAGCAGCAGATGCTCGCGATCAGCCGGGCCCTGATGGCGCGGCCGCGGATGATGCTGCTCGACGAGCCGTCGCTCGGCCTCTCGCCCCGGCTGGTCAAGGAGATCTTCGAGATCATCGCGCGCATCAACCGGGAGCGCGGGGTGACCGTCCTCCTGGTGGAGCAGAACGCCAACATGGCGCTCCACATCGCCGACTACGGCTACGTGCTCGAGGTCGGCCGCATCGTGATGGAGGACACGTGCGCGCGGCTTCTCGAGAAAGAGGACATCAAGGAGTTCTACCTCGGGATGAAGGAGTCGGGCGTCCGCGGCACGCGGCGCTGGAAGAGGAAGAAGACATGGCGGTGACGACCGGCACTTCGACCACCGTCTTCGGGCAGGACACCTTGCCGAAGCTGTTTCGCCACGTCGTGCGCGAGCGCGGGGCCCGGGTGGCCATGCGCGAGAAGGAGCTGGGCGTCTGGCGAGCCGTCAGCTGGCACGAGTACGGCGAGCGGGCGCGGCACGTCGGGCTCGGGCTGGTCGCGCTCGGTCTGCGCCACCGCGACGTCGTCTCGATCATGGCCGACAACTGCCCCGAGTGGCTCTACACCGATCTCGGGACGCTCTCGGTCGGCGGCGTCACCAACGGGATCTACACGACGGACTCGGCGCGGCAGGTCGAATACATCGTCAACGACAGCGGCACCCGCTTCTTCTTCGCCGCCGACGAGGAGCAGCTCGACAAGATCCTCGAGGTCCGCGGCAGCTGCCCCCAGCTCGTGAAGATCATCGTCTTCGACCTCGAGGGGCTTCACGCCTTCAAGGACGAGCAAGTGATGTCGTTCGACGAGCTGCTCGAGCTGGGCCTCCGCCACGAGGCGGAGAATCCCGGCGCCTTCGAGCGCCTGGTCGAGCTCGCTCGGCCCGACGATCTGGCGATCCTGGTCTACACGTCGGGCACGACGGGCCCGCCGAAGGGAGCGATGCTGAGTCACCGCAACATCTTGTTCCAGATCGACTACTCCGATTACGTCACCGCGCTCCGGGAAGGCGACCAGCAGCTCTCGTTCCTCCCGCTCTGCCACATCGCCGAGCGCACGGTCAGCGTGTTCAATCCGCTCCGAACCGGGGCCACCGTCAACTTCGCCGAGAGCATCGACACCGTGCCGGACAACCTCCGCGAGGTCGCTCCGGCACTCTTCTTCGCGGTGCCGCGGATCTGGGAGAAGCTGTACTCGGCCGTCGCCCTCCGGATGCGGGATGCCACGCGTCCGGGACGGCTCGCCTACCACTGGGCGCTCTCGGTCGGCGCACGCGTGGCCGAGCGCCGCGTCGCCGGCCGGCGGCCCGGCGTCGGTCTTCGCCTGCTGTTCCGGATCGCCGATTTCTTCGTGCTCGACAACGTCAAGCGCTCGATGGGCCTGCACCGCGCCCGCGGCACCGCGACCGGCGCCGCGCCGATCGCGCCCGATCTCATCAAGTGGTACATGGCGCTCGGCATCGACATGCGCGAGGTCTACGGCCAGACCGAGAACTGCGGGCTCGCCACGGCCATGCCGGTCGACCGTATCAAGCTCGGCACCGTGGGCATCGCCCGGCCCGGCACCGAAGTCCGCATCTCCGCCGAGGGAGAGATCTTGCTGAAGGGGTCCCCACGTCTTCCTCGGCTACTATAAGAACCCGACGAAGACCGCGGAAACCGTGGTCGACGGCTGGCTGCACACCGGCGACGTGGGCGTCATGGACGATCAGGGGTTCGTCCGGATCACCGACCGCATGAAGGACATCATCATCACGGCCGGCGGCAAGAACGTCACGCCGTCCGAGATCGAGAACCAGCTCAAGTTCTCGCCCTACATCTCCGATGCCGTGGTCATCGGCGACAAGCGGAAGTTCCTGTCCTGCCTGGTCATGATCGACCACGAGACCGTGGCGCAGTTCGCGCAGGAGCGGAACGTGCCGTTCACGAACTTCGCCTCGCTCTGCCGAACGGACGAGGTCCAGAGCCTGATCGGCGGCGAGATCGACCGGGTCAATCGACAGCTGGCGCGGGTCGAGACCATCAAGAAATTCCGGCTGATCGAGCAGATCCTCACCGCGGAGGACGAGGAGCTCACGCCGACGATGAAGCTCAAGCGCGCGTACGTCAACCGAAAGTACAAGGACGTGATCGACGCCATGTACGCCGAGGCGTAGCGCCGCTCGGCGGCCACGCCACGGTCCTGAGCGTCACGACGAAAGGAGCGCATGATGAGGGTTCGATTGCTCACGGTAGGACTGCTGATCGGCGCGGTCGCGCTGGCCGGTGTCGCGGCGGCGCAGAAGGAGACCCGCGGCGTCAGCAAGACCGAGATCGTCCTGGGGATGCACACCGACCTCTCGGGCCCGGCCGCCACCTACGGCGTCTCGTCGTCGAACGCGGTGAAGATGCGGTTCGACGAGCTCAACGAGAAGGGCGGCGTCAACGGCCGCAAGATCAGGCTGGTGGTCGAGGACACTCAGTACCAGGTGCCGCGGGCCGTGCAGGCCGGCACGAAGCTGATCAACCGCGACCACATCTTCGCCATGGTCGCGGGGCTCGGCACCCCGATGAACAACGCGCTCTTCAAGGACCAGTTCGACGCGGGCGTGCCGAATCTCTTCCCGCTGCTCGGCCGCGCGCTCGATGTACGAGCCCTTCCACAAGCTGAAATTCTACGGGGCCGCGTCGTACGTCGACCAGGTGCGCGCCGGCATCAACTACTTCGTGACCAAGAAGGGCAAGAAGGCGCTCTGCGTCATGTACCAGGACACCGACTTCGGCAAGGAAGTGCTCGACGGCGTGCAGATACAGGCCGACAAGATGAAGGTGAAGATCGTCGAGACGACCACGCACAAGCCGACCGACCAGGACTTCACGGCGCAGATCACCAAGCTCAAGGCGGCCAACTGCGACCTGGTCGTGTTCGGCACGATCGTGCGCGACTCGATCGTGCCGTACGCGACGGCGCGCAAGATCGGCTGGACCGACGTCGACTTCTTCGGCTCGACCGCCAGCTACGATCTCTTCGTCGCCGGGGCGCAGGGCGGCGTCACCGAAGGGCTCTACGCCATGGGGCTGACCGACATGCCGTACCGCGACACGCTGAGCCCGACGGCGCAGGCGTGGTTCGATCGCTACAAAGAACGCTACAAGGTCGACCCGAACATCGGCGCCGTGTATGGCTGGGTCGCCGCCGATCTGACCGTGGTCGGACTGGAAAAGGCGGGCGCCGATCTGACGACCGACAGCTTCGTCAGGGGCATGGAGTCGATCAAGAGCTACAAGGACATCTTCAATGGGCCCGAAGCGAGCTTCGGCGCCGACAAGCACCAGGGTGCGAGCTCGGCATTCCTCGCGCGGTGGTCAAGGGCGGCCGCTGGGTGCGGCTGACCGAGCCACTGAGCTTCTAGGTCTCGATGGCGGCGGAGGAGTCGCCGAGCGGCATCGGCGGCTCCTTCCCGCCCCGTCAGTCGTCGTCGTCGTGGTGGCGCCGTCGCCCAGCAAGGTCGCGGGGACGACCGCACCTCTCCGAATCGAGCCGTCAGCCGGTCGACCACTCGAGCCAGACGCTCACGTCGTAACGCCGCGGGATCCAGCAGATCGAGCTGGCCCGCGCCCGCCGGGCCGAGGCGGCCCGCGGAAGCCCGATGAGGCGGACGGGTCGCGTCACGGGATCGCGCTCGAGCAGCGCCAGGGCGCGACGGTAGAGCTCGAGGCCGTCCTGGGTCGGCTCGCCGGTGATGCTGCGGGTGTGTGTCTCGAATGGGGCGAGTCGAAGCTTCACGGTGATGCGGCCGGCCGCGTAGCCCCCGTCTCTCAGCTCGGCGGCCACGCGCTCCGCGTGAGCGCGCAGGGTGGTCTGGAGCTTTCCGTGATCCGTACAGTCGGCGCCGAAGGTCTCCTCGGCGCCGATCGACTTGGGCACGCCGAACGGCTCGACCGCCCGGTCGTCGCGTCCGTAGGCCAGATCGTAGAGCCCGTCGCCGTGCTTGCCGAACCGCTTGGCGAGCACCGCGCGCGGCGCCTTCTGGAGCTGGCCGATCGTCGCAAAGCCGAGCTCGCGCAGCTCCTTCGCCATCACCTTGCCGACGCCCCAGAGCCGCTCGATCGGCAAGGCGCCGAGGAATCGCGCCTCGTCACCGGCCGCGACGACGACGAGGCCGTCAGGCTTTCGAGGTCGGACGCTACCTTCGCGACGAACTTGTTGGCGGCGAGGCCCGCCGACGCCGTGAGGCGGGTCTCGGCGTGGATCCGCCGCTTGATCTGGCGAACCGCGTCCACCGGGCTTCCGAAGAGTGACTCGGTGCCCGTGAGATCGACGAACGCCTCGTCGACCGAGACCGGCTCGACGAGCGGCGAGAAGTCGGCCAGGATGCCCATGATCTGGACGGAGACGCGCTGGTATTTCTCCATGTCCACCGGAAGAAAGGCACCTTCCGGGCAGAGCCGCGCCGCGCGGCCGATCGGCATCGCGGAGCGGACGCCGAACGTTCGCGCTTCGTACGACGCGGCGGAGACGACGCCGCGGCCCGTCGGGCTCGCGCCCACGATCACGGGCCGTCCGCGCAGCTCGGGGCGGTCGCGCTGCTCGACCGCCGCGTAAAACGCGTCCATGTCGACGTGTGTGATCGCTCGTCGTCGCAGTCGACGTGCCGGCGGGGGCGCGGGCGGGGGTCCCTTTCGCGACCACGCTAGCGGACTTCCCGCGGTGTCGAGGTACGACGGCCGAAGCTGCAGTCGACCCTGACTACACGGGTCGCGAAGGGACCCTCGCCCGCGCCCCGCCGGCACTCGGTCGGCGGTAGTGCGATCAGCGCGTCGCGAGTCTGGCTTAGACACAGTTAGATACCGGCGGTGGGCCGATCGGCGCTTCGGAGGTCGGGCCTGGGCATCGGCGCGGCGCCCAACCTCGTGCGCTTAGGTGCGGGCGAGGCCGATTTCGGGGCGACTTCGGTGAGGGCGGCGATGACGAAGGCGATGTGGGCGTCGAGATCGACGCCGAGCTCGGTCGCGCCGCGGTAGACGTCGTCGCGGTTCACGGTGCGGGCGAACGCCTTGTCCTTGAGCTTCTTCTTGACCGAAGGCGGCTCGAGCCCGGTGATCACCCGGCCGGGCCGGACCAGGGCCACCGCGTGCACGAAGCCGGAGAGCTCGTCGCAGGCGTAGAGAGCCTTGTCGAGGCGCGAGACGCGGGGCACGCCGGAATAGTCGGCGTGGGCCAGGATCGCGTGCACGATCGGCTCGGACACGCCGCGCGATATCAAGATCTCGGCGCCCTTGATGGGGTGATGCGGCGCGCGCGGGTGCATCTCGTAGTCGAAGTCGTGGAGCATGCCGGTCACGCCCCACGCGTCCGGGTCCTCGCCGTAACGGCCGGCGTAGGCGCGCATCGAGGCTTCGACGGCGCGGGCGTGCTTGCGGAGACTATCGCTCTTGGTGAACTCGGTGAGGACGGACCAGGCCTCGTCGCGCGAGATCACGGGCGTGGCGTCTGCTGACCCCGCCACTTGTCGATCGACTTCTTGGAGAATATCCAGGCGCCGTCGAGCTGCAACGACGGGATGCGCCGCTCGGAGGCGAGCGACGCGAGCGCGCGCTCATCCATGCCGAGATACGTCGACGCTTCCTTGAGGCTCAGCATGTCCTTGGGGTTCACGCGTGTTCCTCCTCGACTTTCTTTTTCACCGTCTCGAGCTCGTCCTCGAGCGCGCTCGAATCCGCTCGATGAGCTGCTCGATGGCCTTGCTCACCGGGTCCGGCAGATCGGTCTGATCCAGATCGATCCCGCCGGCCACCCGCTGACCGTCCCGATATGTTACCCGGCCCGGAACGCCCACGACAACGGAGTTCGTCGGCACCTCGCGGACGACGACCGAGCCCGCGCCGATGCGGCTGCCGTCCCCGATCTTGAACGCGCCGATGATCTTGGCGCCGGCGCCGACGACGACGTTGTCGCCGAGGGTCGGATGGCGCTTCTCCCGCTTGAGGCTCGTGCCGCCGAGCGTCACGCCCTGGAGCAAGGTGACGTTCTCCCCGACCTCGGCGGTCTCGCCGATGACGACGCCCATGCCGTGGTCGATGAAGAGGCCGGGCCCGAGCTTGGCCGCGGGATGGATCTCGATGCCGGTGAAGAACCGGGCGATGTGAGACAGGAAGCGCGCGGGGATCTTCCAGCCGCGCCGCCAGATCGCGTGGGCGAACCGATGGCACGCGAGCGCGTGGACACCCGGATAGCAGAGCAGCACCTCGAGCGTGGAGCGCGCGGCGGGGTCCCGTTCACGCACCGCCTGGATGTCGCGCCGGAGCTCCGCGAACACCCGTCAGCCTCGCTCCGGCCGGGGCGACCGCTCATGCCGCGCCGACCGGCATCGCCTGCCGGAGCTTCTTGACGAGCGGCTCGACGCACGCGACGACGTAGTCGATGTCGTCGGCGCTGGTCGAGCGTCCGAGCGAGCATCGGACTGCGCCCATGGCCCAGTCGACCGGCGACGCCCATCGCGACCAGGACGTGCGACGGCTCGACGTTGCCGGAGGTGCACGCCGAGCCGGCCGAGACGCCGATCCCCTTCAGGTCGAGGCCGAGCACGATCGACTCGGACTCGACGTGGCGGAAGAGCAGGCTCGCGGTACCCGGGAGCCGCTTGACCGGGTGGCCGGACAGCTTCACGTCGGGCACGCGCTCGCGAATGCCCGTTCCAGAGCCGATCGCGCAGAGCCCGTCAGCCGCTCGGCCTCCGCGGCCATGTCGCGGGCCCGCACTTCCACCGCCTTGCCGAGCCCGACGATGCCCGCCACGTTCTCGGTGCCCGCGCGCCGGCGCCGCTCGTGCTCGCCGCCGTGCTGGACCGCGACCATCTTGGTGCCCTTGCGGATGTAGAGCCCGGCCGCGCCCTTCGGCCCGTAGATCTTGTGAGCCGGAGAACGACAGCATGTCGATGCCGAGCAGCGTCGAGGTCGATCGGCAGCTTGCCGAAGGTCTGCACCGCGTCGACGTGGAACGGCACGCCGTGCTCGCGCGCGATACGGCCGATCGCCTCGATCGGCTGGAGCGTGCCGACCTCGCTGTTGGCGTGCATGATGCTGATCGCCAGGGTGTCCGGGCGAATCGCGCGCCGCACCTCGTCGGGATCGACCATGCCGTGCTCGTCGACGCCGACGCAGGTCAGGCCGAAGCCCTGGGCCTCGAGCGCCCGGCACGCGCGGAGCACCGCGTGGTGCTCGACCTGCGAGGTGATGAGGTGGCCCTCGCCCTTGGCGCAGCGCGAGCCCCTTCACCGCGAAGTTGTCCGACTCGGTCCCGCCGGAGGTGAAGACGATCTCCTGGCTCGCCACCTTCAGGAAGCTGCGCGACCCGCTCGCGCGCCAGGTCCATGCCTTCGCGCGCCTCGCGCCCGAAGCCGTGGATGCTCGACGGATTGCCGTAGACGTCCGCGAAGTACGGCAGCATCTCGGCGAGCACCTCGGGATGGACGGGCGTCGACGCGTTGTGATCCAGGTACACTCGACGGCTCATCGGCTTGCTCTCCATTTTCTACGATGCTACGCTCGATCCGCGATGGACCTCGCGAAGAAGAAGCTCGGCGCTGCTGCTCTCCACCGGGCGCGATCATCCGAACCTCGAGACGGTCGTCGGCCTGCTCGAGCGCGGCGCTCGACGCGCGGCGCGGATCTCTACCTGTACCTCATCGACGACGGCGTCACACGCGCTGGACGATCCGCGCGTTCGCGCCCTGCCCGAGCGCGGCGCCAAGCTGTTCGTGTGCGCCTACGGCTGCCAGAAGCGGCGCATCCCGCTGCGCGACGCCGACACCGTGACCTACTGCGGCCTCGTCGTCGCTGACCGACCTGATCAACGGCCACCGACCGGTTCATCGCGCTCAACTGACTGTCCGTGATCGCCAGCCCGCCGGTCATCGTCCTCATCTCGACGGACCCGCGCGCGTCCCACCGCGCGAACGAGGCCATGCGCATCGGCCTCGGCGTCGTCGCGGGCGAGAACGACGGTCACCTTCGTGCTGCTGGGCGCCGGCGTCCACCTGCTCGACGAGGACACCGACGAGCTGCGTCGACGGCGACGACATCGCGAAGTTCCGGGCGAACCTCAAGTCGCTCGGGCGTGCCGTTCCACGTCGAGAAGCGACGCCGTGCCGACCGGCGCCGAGCTGGAACGCCGACGGCCACGCCGTCATTCCGGTGACCCGCGACGAGATCGCCGACCTCGTCCAGCGCGGCCGCCGGTTCCTGGTGTTCTGATGGCCGCGGTGCTCCATCTGCTCAAGGGTCCGGACATCGACGCTCCCGTGGGCCGTGGTCGATCGCCAGCTGCGCGACGCCGGCGATCGACGTCACGGTCGTCGTCCTGCCGGGCGGCGCCGCCGTCCGGCCTGCCGGCCGGCGTGACGGTGCTGCGGCGCCTCGACGGCTGACCTCACGTACGGCCAGCTGCTCGAGCTGATCTTCGAGGCCGACCAGGTCGTCACCTGGTAGGCGTCCGCCCGCGACCGCTCGCCATCATCGGTTCCGGTATTCGTCCAGCCAGGCCATCTGGATCGCCTCGAGGACCTTCTCGTTGGAGCCCTTCGGGTCGTCGGCGAAGCCGGGAAGCTCGGTCACCCAGCGGTGCAGATCGGTGAAGCGGACGGTCAGCGGATCGAGATCCGGATGGCTCCTCGCTGAGCGCGATCGCGATGTCCTCGGTAGTCCCGCCATGTGAGTCACTTGGGAATCTCCACGACGACGTTGCCGCGCACGACCGCCTGACAGCCCAGCCGCGAGTGGATCGGTGAGCCCCTCGGCCGTGTCGAGCCGGTCCTCCTCGTCCGGCTGCATCTCGCGAGAGGTTCTCCTCGCCCTCCTTCACGATCACGTGGCAGGTCGTGCAGGCGCAGCTGCCGCCGCAGTTGTGCTCGAGGTGGATGTCGTTGGCGAGCGCGATGTCCAGCAGGGAGCCCGGCTTGCCGTGGTCGGCGAGCGGGTACTTCTCGTCGTCGACCTCGACGGTCACGTTGAGCGGCAGGAACGTCACCTTTGTGGACCGCCATTACTTCTCCATGATCTCGTCGGCGCGCCGGCTCGCCAGCGCGCCCCTTGAGCGCCGCGTCCATCATCAGCTCGGCCAGATGCTCGGTCGCCTGGTTCAGTCGCGGTCGTCGCGCTCGCGGATCCGGTCGCGGTCGGTGCCGCCGCGCGCGTCCTTGCGAGCGCGGTCAGCGCCGTCATGATCGCCGCCTGCTCGTCGTCGCCGATCAGCGCGGCGCCCTGGCGCGAGCGCGCGCTCGACGTGGGTGATGACGGTGTCGGCCTCGTTCCGCGTCTCGATGAGGAGACGCGCCTCGACGTCGGCCTCGGCGTAGGTGAACGAGTCCTCGACCATGCGCTCGACGTCGGCGTCTCGACGAGGCCGTAGGTCGGCTTCACCTCGATCGCGGCGGCCTTGCTGGCTCCGCAGCTCCGTGGCCGTCACGCTGCAGGATGCCGTTGGCGTCGATGAGGAACGTCACCTCGATCTTCGGCATCCCTGCCGGCATCGGGTCGATCCCGCGCAGCTCGAAGCGGGCCAGCGAGCGGCAGTCCTTGGCCAGCTCGCGCTCGCCCTGCACCACGTGCATGTCGACGACCGTGCTGGCCGTCGACCGAGGTCGTGAACATCTCGCGCGCGCTGGTGGGGATCGTCGTGTTCCGTGGAATGAGCACGCTGACGATCCCGCCGAGCGTCTCGATGCCCAGGGACAGCGGCGTCACGTCGAGCAGCAGCATGTCGGTGATGCCGCCGGCGAGGATCTGCGCCTGCACCGCGGCGCCCAGGGCGACCACCTCGTCCGGGTTCAGCTGGCTGTGCGGCGTCTTGCCGAACAGCTCCTGCACTCGCCGGCGCACCAGCGGCACCCGCGTGGAGCCGCCGACCAGGACCACCTCGTCGATGTCCGACGGGGCGAGGCCGGCGTCGGCGAGCGCCATGCCGGCACGGCGTCAGCGTGGAGTCGACCAGCCGCTCGACGAGCGTCTCGAGCTCGGCCCGCGTGATCTCGCGGTGGTAGGTGAAGCGCTCGAACGGAATCGTCAGCGCCGTCCGCTCGTCGGACGACAGGCGGATCTTGGCGGCCTCGGCGGCGAGCCGTAGCTCCTGCATGGCCTCCAGGTCGCCGCTGAGGTCCGTATCGTGCTTCGCGCGGATGTCGTCGAGCAGCGCACAGCACGATCGCCCGGTCGAAGTCGTCGCCGCCGAGGTGCGTGTTGCCGTTGGTCGCCAGGACCTCGAAGATCCCGTCCTTCACGCGCAGGATCGAGATGTCGAAGGTGCCGCCGCCGAGGTCGTAGACGGCGATGACGCCCTTCGCTGATGCTGCTGCAGACCGTACGCGAGCGATGCCGCCGTCGGCTCGTTGACGATGCGTACGACGTCGAGCCCGGCGATGCGGCCGGCGTCCCTGGTCGCCTGGCGCTGGCTGTCGTTGAAGTACGCGGGCACCGTGACCACGGCCTTCTCGATCGGCTCGCCGAAGTGCGCCTCGGCGCGCTCCTTGAGCGACTTGAGCACGATCGCCGAGACCTCCGGCGGCGTGACGTCACGGCCGTCGATCTGGATCTTCACGATCCCTTCGGCCGGCAGCACCTGGAACGGCAGGTAGCCGCAGCTCCTCCTTGACGTCGTCGTAGCCGCGCCCCATCAGCCGCTTGACGGAGTACACCGTCGACTGGGGCCGGCGCACGAGCTGCCGCTTCGCGGCGGTACCCACCAGCACGCCCGTCACGCGTGAACGAGCACGATCGACGGCAGAGAGCGCCTGGCCGTCCGCGATCGGGAATGACCCGCGGCAGACCGGTCTTGTCGTCGACGTAGGCGACGAGGCTGTTGGTGGTGCCGAGATCAATGCCGACGATGCGAGACATGCGCTCTCCTGCGATGCTTCCGAGCGCTTCGTCGATGATCGTCGATCACCGTCCGCAGATAGGCCGCGTACCGCCAGCGACGTCCTTGAAGCGCCGTCGAGCGCCGCCGCGCGTTCGGCCGGCGCGGCCGCGTCCCACGCCTGGCTGCAGCGGCCCCGTCAGACGCGGCTCTTCCTGCTCGTAGCGCTCCCGGAGCCGATCGCGCTGGGCGACGAGCGTCTCGCTTCGCGCCGGCGTCGAGCCCGCCGGACTGGCCGGCGGACTTGGCCTCCTGAGCGCCTCCTGGATCTCGAACATCTCCGTCGAGCAGCTCGGGCGGTGCCTTCGGCTTCACCGTGGCGCCCTCGCGCGTGTTCGCGCCCTTCTTCGAGGCGGACCAGGTACTCGACACGGGCGATGCGGATCGCGCAGTGCCCGGTACGCGGCGTTGAGGCGCGCCGAGGCCTCGAGGACTTCCGCCTGGCGCTCGCGGTGTCTGCGCCCTGGTGGAAATCAGGATGGCCGCGGCGCGAAGCTCGTAGAACTGTCGCTGCAGCTCGGCGCGTGTCGATGCCGAGCCGGCGCGGCAGCCCGAACACCTCGAAGTGATCCACATGCCCTCCGCTTCACGTCGCTGCCAAAATGCGAACGGGCCCTCCGCCGGGCCCGTTCGCGATGTGCGTTCCGGGCCCGGGCTACGCCGAGAACGACGTGCCGCATCCACAGCTCGACTTCGCACTGGGGTTGACGAAGGTGAAGCCGCCCGTCAGCCCCTGCTGGACGTAGTCGAGCGTTGTGCCGTTCAGGTAGAGGTAGCTCTTCTTGTCGACCACGACCTTGATGCCGTCGATCTCGAATGACCTTGTCGTGGGGACCGACCTCGCTGTCGAACTCGAGGGCGTACGACATCCCCGAGCACCCGCCGCCCTTCACACCCATTCGCAGGAAGACGGTCTCCGGCAGGTTCTGCGCCTGCTTGAGCTCCTTCACCTGCTTCGCCGCTGCTTCCGACAGTGCGACCGCCATGCGTTGCTGTTCCGCCCGCTACCTATTTCGACGACGCCGAAGCGTCCGCCGATCCGCTGCTTCTCCCGGTAGTCGGCCAGGGCCGCCTTGATCGCGTCCTCGGCGAGCACCGAGCAGTGGATCTTCACCGGCGGCAGCTTCAGCTCGTTGACGATGTCGGTGTTCTTGATCTTGGCCGCCTCGTCCGACGCGTCTTGCCCTTCAGCCACTCGGTGGCCAGGCTCGACGACGCGATGGCGCTGCCGCAGCCGAACGTCTTGAACTTGGCGTCCTCGATGACGCCCGTCTCGAGGTTCGACCTTGATCTGCAGCTTCATGACGTCGCCGCACTCCGGCGCGCCGACGAGCCCCGTACCCACTCCCGGCGTGTCCTTCGTGAAGGACCCGACGTTCCGTGGGTTGTTGTAGTGATCGACAACCTTATCGCTGTATGCCATGGTCGCAGCCCCCTTACTCAGCCTTCCAACTGAATGCTTTTCAGATCGACGCCTTCCTTGGCCAGCTCGTAGAGCGGCGACATCTCGCGCAGCCGCTTGACGACCTCGACCGTCCGCGCGCCGACGTACTCGACTTCCTCCTCGGTCGTTGAACCGGTGCAGGCTGAAGCGGATCGACGAGTGGGCCAGCTCGGCGCTCGCGCCCAGCGCGGCGATCACGTACGACGGCTCGAGCGTCGACGAGGTGCAGGCCGAGCCCGAGGACAAGCGCCGCTCTCCTTGTTGAGCCCCATCAGCACCGACTCGCCCTCGACGTACGCGAACGAGATGTTCAGGTTGTGCGGCAGCCGCCGCTCCGGGTGGCCGTTCAGGATACGCCTCGTCGACGTTCGAGAGGATCATGTCCTGGAGCCGGTCGCGAAGCTGCGCGAGGTGCGCGCTCTCCTCGGCCATCACCTCGCCGCAGATCTCGGCCGCGCGGCCGAAGCCCACGATGAGCGGCACCGGCAGCGTGCCCGAACGCATGCCCGCGCTCGTGCCCGCCGCCGTCGATCAGCGGCGCGATGCGCACCCGCGGCGCCTTGCGCCGGACGTACAGCGCGCCCACGCCCTTGGGGCCGTAGATCAAGTGTGCGGTGCACGAGAGGAGGTCGATGCCCATCGCCTCGACGTTCACCGGAATCTTGCCCGACCGCCTGGGTCGCGTCGGCGTGGAAGATGATGCCCTTCTCCTTGGCGAGCTTGCCGATCGCGGCCATGTCCTGGATCGTGCCGATCTCGTTGTTGGCGAACATGACCGAGATCAGGATCGTCTTGTCGGTGAGCGCCTGGCGGATCGCGTCGACGCTCGACGAGGCCGTCGGGTCGCACCGGCACGTACGTCACCTCGAAGCCCTGGCGCTCCAGACGCTTGCAGACGTCCAGGCTGGCCCGCTGCTCGATCGCCGTGGTGACGATGTGGTTGCCCTTCTCCCGGTACATCTCGGCCACGCCCTTGAGCGCGAGGTTGATCGACTCCGTGCCGCCGGACGTGAAGATCACCTCCTTGGGATCCCGGGCCCCGATGATCTTGCCGATCTGCTCGCGGGCACGATCGACAGCCGCTCTCGGCCTCCCAGCCGAACGGATGGTTGCGGCTGGCCGGGTGACCGAACTTCTCGGTGAAGTACGGCAGCATCGCCTCGACCACCCGCGGATCCACGGGCGTGGTCGACTGCGCAGTCCATGAAGATCGGGAACTTCAGCCATCTGGCTCTCTCCGTCTCGCGCTGGTGCGTGCCCTGCTTCACTTGATCGACAGAACCTCGGGAACCGTCTGGCTTGCTCAGCTCGGCCAGGCTCATCGTTGTCGAGCAGCTGGCTGATCGCCGCTCTGCAGCTTCTGCACCGGCCGCTTGAGATTGCAGCGTGCCATCTGCGGGCACTCTGCGGTCCTCCAGACAGCTCACGATGCTGATCGGCCCTCGAGCGCGCGGACCACCTCGCCGACCGAGATGTCGCCGGGGTGCCGCGTCAGCACGTATCCGCCCTTCGGCCCGTTCTGGCTGACGATCAGCTTACGCTTGGCGAGGCGCTGCAGGATCTTCGCCGAGCAGCTCCGGCGGAATCCCGAACTCCTCGGCGATCCGCTTGGCGCTGACGGCCCGAGGCCATCGTGCGTGGCGATGTAGTGGATCGCCATCAGCCCGTAGTCGGCGCGCTTCGTGAAGCGGAGCATCGTCTCTACCCTCGCGTTCTTCCGATCCCTTGCCATGGGCAGGGCCCGCATCGCCGACTCTTTTGATCGGCGACTCATTCAGTCGGATTCTACACCTGGCTAGCCCGGCGTCAACTGGAAATAGCCGTAATGACAGGGAATCCCCTGTGAGCCGCTACCCTGGCTCCAGGGGCTGCAGCCCGAGAGATCCTGGCTGATGCTGAGCGGAGGCCGCCTCGGACGCTGCTCCAGACCAACACCTCTGTCCGGCTGTGGTGAATTGTTTACGGGTACTTAGGCTACGACCAGGAAAGACGGAGCTTTGAGTCGGCTCGAACGAGTGCTTAGACCTGATCGGTCCAGGCCTGACGGAGCTCCGCGGCAGAGACCTCGGGGCGCGTCTCGTTGATGAAGATGCCCCCGATGCGATTGGCGTGCTCCGGCTCCGGAATGATCTCGATGTGCCAGTGATAGTCGTCACGGATCGTGGCCCAGTCCCCTGCAAGATGCGCGAGCGGAGGTTGGGCGCCGTGTGCAGCACCATCTCGTACCCGGGGTCGCCGAAGCCACGCGCGAGCGTGCGGAAGTAGCTCGGACAGGAGTCGGGCGAGGTCGCCGAGGTTCTCAGGCTTGATGGCCTCTTCGAACGAGCACCCGTGCTGCCGCGGCACGATCCACGTCTCGAGGGGCACGCGCGGCGCGTACGGCACCACGCGCGGCGAACGCCGGGGTCAGACGCACCACGCGCTCCTCCGCGCCGATTTCCTGGCGAAGGATGTCGCAATAGAGGCAGCGTCGCTTGTACTGGTAGTACTCGCGCGCCTCGCGCAGCTCGCGCCGCGTCTCGTCGAAGACGATCGGGATCGCGGTGACTCGCGAGTACGGATGATGGCCGGCCACGCCGGGCTTCTTGTGGCGGCGGGACACGAGAATGTCGCGAATCTGGCCGTCGCGCTTGAGGTCGAGCAGCCGGTCGCGGTACATCCACAGCACCGCCTCGAGCGCCACGGGAGCCATCGACGCCAGGGTGTCGTCGTGGCGGGGTGACTCGATGACGAGCTCGCTGGCGCCGCGCGGATTGATCATGTCGAACATCGCCGACGCCCTCGCGAACCAGCTCCCATTCGATCCGGAAATACGCGTCGGGCTCGGGAACGACACGCACGCTCCAGCCCGGACTGTTCGCGATCGAGCCCTCCGGACGAAACGCAGTGATCTCCGGTCCGGCGAGATGCTCCGCACCCGGGCAGTAGGGGCAATCCGTCGGCGGGGCGGGCTTGGCCTTCGGGCGGATGAGGATCCAGTGCCCTCGGGTCGGGTCCTTCCTCAGCTCATCCACAGGATCCCCAGAGACCTCTGCCCACGCGGCTATCATGAGCCGTCCGGCCGGGCACCCTCCGCATACATTCGGGCGCTTGCGGCGACCACGCTCGGGGCGAAGTCGAACGACGACGTAGACGGCCCGCGGATCTGCGGCCGCCTAGTCCTTGACCTGATTCTTGAGCTTCCTCAGATGCTGGCGAGCGACGTCGACCCAATCTTTCTCCGTGGCCAGCGGGGCCGCGAGCTCGATGTAGCGCTCCCACTGACCGATCGCGGCCTTGGGGTCGACCTTCTCGTAGACGAGCGGCGAGGTTGTACATGGCGCCGGTGTGCTTGCCGTCGATCTCGATCACGCGCCGATATTCCTCCGTCGCTTCCTTGTAGAGGCCCTTCTCTTCGTAGACCTCGCCGAGGCCCATCCGAGGCGTCGACCGAGTGAGGATCGAGATCGATCGCTTTCTTGTACGCGTTGACCGACCTCGTAGTAGAGGCCCTTCTCTCGCGTAGTAGATCTTGCCCGAGGCTCATGTGCACGCGTGGGTTGACCGGGTTGTAGACGAGCGCCTTCTGGTACGCGGCGATCGCGCCGTCGATGTCGCTCTTCGCGGCTTTGGCGTCGCCGAGCCCGACGTACGCATCCGCGTAGAATGGGCGGAGCTCGATCGCCTTGCCGTACGCCTCGACCGCCTGATCGAAGAGCCGCCGCGGCTGCGACAGGAAGAGATCGCCGAGCGCCTTGTACGGCTCCGGATAGAGAGGATCGAGCTGCGTCGCGGCGCGAAACTGTGCGGCCGCTTTCCATCGGTTGCCGAGCGCGGAGTGCACCACGCCGAGCATGTAGGCCGCGACGACGAAGCTCGGGTCGACCTCGACGGCACGAGACAGAAGATCGACCGCGGCCTCGTTGCCTTCCTGGTCGGCGCGCAACGCCGAGATCTGGCCGCGCGAGAACAGCTCGAACGCCCGCGGCACCGCGTTGGGCGCGCCGCCTTCTCGATCCGGCTCACTTCGGCATCGGTCAGTGGCCACGTGGAGCGTGCGAACGTACGCGACCGGCAAGGTGGCGAGCCGACCGAACAGCTCGCCCGGCGGAGCGACCACCGGCTCGAGGTTCGTGACTTCCGGTCCGCTCGGCTTGATCTCCATCAGCTGCGGGACGACGGCCAGAGTCGGTGCCGCGACGCTCGATCCGGCCGAAGAGCGCCGCGTCGGCGCGGACAGCGCGCGCGGCCTGGGCGAGGAACGGCTCGGTCCACGCGTCGGACTCGGCCGGTGGCCCGCAGGCGCCCGCGCTCGATCTGAACGATCGACCCGTGCTGCGCCAGGCCGAGACCGAGGATCTGGGCGATGCCTTCGCCCATCCACTGCTCTTCGCGCTCGAGCACGCTTGCGTCGAAGGGCGCGATCACGACGACTCGCAGCTTGGACTGGGCGCTCGCCCGCGCCGGCGACGGCGAGCACGAATGAGACCGCGACCGCCGCGAGCGATCCAGGACCGCGAGCCCGGTCGATGCATCACGGAACCTCCTTCTTCCGGAGACCCCGACGGACGAGCGTGACCACTCGGTCGAACGCCCCTGGGCCGATGCGCCGGAGCGCAATGTCCGGGACGAGCAGCAGCGCGACGAGCCCGACGAGCCAGGGCCAGATCTCGACACGCGATCCGCGACTGCCGCCGCGCTGTCAAGAATGCGTCCTGGGGCTTCGCCAGCGCGCCCCCACCCGTCGAGCTCGGCGAGCTCGCCGGAGCAGACTCTCGTCGACGCCCGAGGTCGCGCAGCTCCTGAGCATACGGTACCACCAGACCGGCCAGCTGCGAGCCGATCACGCGATCGTTCCGCCGCTGCGCCATGCCGACCAGGTAGACGCCCTCCTGGGCGGCCGGGAAGTGGCCACGGTAGCGGCCCGGGCCGACCTGCTCGAGATCGATCACCGTACCGCTCCCGGTTCGGCGCCACCACGCCGACCTGCGAGTCGAGGAAGTTGATGAACTCGCCCTTCGGCGTCGACGGCGTCGACGACGACCTCGCCGGTGTCGTCCGGCCGCTCCACGATCGCGACCGTGTCGCTCCGGGTGCCGCTGCGCAGCGTCCAGCGCGATCAGCTGCGACCAGAACTTGTTGAAGTCGCGCCAGCGCAGCCAGAGCACGCCCACTTCGCCTTGGCGTCGGAGGTGAACGCGACCGAGCGGCCGAGCCCGTACCGCCAGGTGGCGAGCACCGGATCCTCCTGATGGCTCATGAGGACCAGCTCGGCGGTGGGCTTCGAGCGTGCGTGGCGACGTAGCCGCCGAGCGGCGGCACGCTCTTCCAGTCGATCTCCTGGATCGCCTCGTGGCCGGGCGACGGTCAGCTGCGGCTTGAACGGCTGCTCGACGAGCGAGGCCTTGGAGGCGAGCTGGGTCTCGAGCGTGAAGATGCGCGGGATCGTCTGCGAGTCCTCGGTGTAGTAGAAGCGGCCGCTTGCCCCACTTGGCGACGTCGACCATCAGCTGGACGTCGGCGTCCTTGCCGATGGCGACGGTCGACACCGTGATCTTGTCCTTCGCCATCCGGCGCAGCGAGGCCCTGGAAGTCGCCGCGCGTCATCTGTCCGTCCGACAGGAAGATCACGTGCTTCAGCAGCGCCGGGCGCTCGAAGAGCACCTGCGTACGACTCCTTGAGCGCCGGATAGCCGTCGGTGCCGCCGCCGCGCCTTGATCGTCGGCGATCGCGTGATGGATCGCCGCCTTGTCCTTGGCCGGGCGCACCGGCGACGTCCCAGATGAACTCGGTGTCCCAGCTCATCACGCCGACCTCGTTGCGCTCGTCGAGCAGGTCCACGACGAGATGGGCGGCTTCCTTGGCGAGGTCGAGCTTCGTGACCTTCTCGTCGGTCGACATCGCCATGGAGCCCGAGCGGTCGATCGACAGCACCACGGCCAGGCTCGGAATCTCGACCTTCTGCTTGACCTCCATCGTGACCGGCAGCGCTTCCTCGATCGGCGTGCGGTAGTAGCCGCCGAGGCCGAAGCTCTCCTCGCCGCCGACCATGATGAGCCCGCCGCCGTAGTCGCGGACGTAGTCGCGGATGTACCCCATCTGCGGCCGGCGTCAGCTTGAGCGACGAGACGTTGGACAGGACTGACGCCGTCGTACTTCTGCAGGCCGGCCAGGTCGCGTCGGGATCTGCCGGCGGCTCCACCACCGGTCACGTCGATGTTCTGCGAGCGCAGCGCGCCGGCCAGCGACTGGGCGTGGCTCCGGTCCTTGTCGGCGAGCAGCACCTGGGGCCGGCCGCGCACCACGACGGTGCCGACCGCGCGGTTGTTGCTCCTCGATCGTGTCGCCGTCCACCTCGAGCGCCGCCTGATAGACGTGGATGCCGCTCTGGTCGAGCGACTGGCGGTAGCTGAAGACGTTCTTGCCGGCGCTGAAGCGCACGACCTGCGAGCCGAGGAACTCGCCGTTGCGGAAGAGCGAGAGCCGCCCTCGGCGTCTCCGGTGGCTCCACGCGACCACCTTGGCCTGGAACGGCTCGCCGAACTTCACCTCCTGCGGCAGCACCATCGACTCGGCGACGACCTCCTGGGTGAACGTGAGCGGCGCGGCGACGTAGTAGATGATCGGCGCCCGCGTCCTTGGCGGCCTGGGCGCCGGCGACGCGCGTTGCCCGCGTTCTGGCGGCCGTCGGTGAGCATGACGATGCGGTTGGCGTGGCCCGGCGGCAGCGTGGCCAGCGCCAGCTGGATCGCCTGGAAGATGTTCGTGCCGCGCCCGCCGACCTGCGCCTTCGGTCGCTCGACGCGTCGGACGCGTGGCGAGCGGCTGATCGACGACCGCCTGCTCGCCGAAGACGATCACGCTCTGCCGGTCGCCGCTCTTCATGCTGCGCGGCGCTCGGCGCACGAACCGGTACGCGCGCTCGCGCGCGAGCCAGGCTCACGCTGTCGGACGATGTCGAGCAGGAACACGACGTTCATGCCGGTCCACCCAGCCGCGGCAGCGTCGGCCGCAGCAGCGGTCAGCGCAGAGCACGACGACCAGCGCGCACCGCAGCGCCAGCGCCCAGCGGTCGCCGGGCTCGATCGGCAGGCGTCAGCCGCCCGGCGCTCTGGCGCCGCCAGTAGAGCAGCCCCTCCAGCGACGCAGCAGGACCGCGCCAGCATGACGAAGAGCGGCCAGAGCTCGCGCTGGACCGGCACCGGCATGGCCGCGGACTCGGTCGTCCGACGCGGCTCGGCAGCGGCCGCGGGCGCCAGGTTCGACTCCGTCGGCGTCCATGAGGTTCACGGCGACGCGCAGTCTCGCCGCGCGCGGTCGACAGCGGTGTAGACGCCGACCTCGTCGGTCTCGGTGAAGCTCACCGCGCCGCGCGTGACCTGCGCCTTGAACCGTGCGGCCGCTGGGCGTGGTCACGGTGACCGTGCTGACGCCGTGGGCGACCGGCAGCAGGATCGGCTGGCCCGTGGCGAACTGAAGGCTCGACTGGTCGAGCCCCGCCGGATGCAGCCAGCGCAGGCGTGTTCGACAGGATCAGCGGAAACGCCATCCGCAGCGGGAAGTCGGTCTTGAACAGATCGAAGCCCGACGAACGAGCGCCTTGCGGTCCGGCTCCTCGAGCGCGTAGACGAGCGGTCCGCCCACCGCCTCGACGAGCGGCGCGCCCGCGCCGCCAGCGGCGCAGACGCGCAGCGCATCCTCGATCGTCACCTTCGCGAGCTCGACGTGGCGCATGACCGGGTGCGTCCGGTCCCAGTCCATGATCGTCGGGCGCTCGATGCGGCCGAGCACCTCGATGGGCACGTCGGGCGGCACCGCGTTGACGAAGATGAAGCGCCCCGGTCCGGCCGTCGGCGGCGTCACCGAGTCGAGGCACGACGACGTCCGCGTCGCCCATGCCGCCCTGGTACTGATCGGGCGTGCGCACGTCGAGCGACACCTGAGGATCGGTCGCAGAACCTTCTCGAGGAAGAGATTGCCCGGGCTCACCAGCAGCGACCGGCGATCTTCCGCGGCGGCGGCAGGACCGCGTACGCGATGTTGTCGACGGCCAGGTCGTCGTCGATCGCGGAGCCGCGCCGTGATCGTACCGCCGCCGCTGTGGCTGAACGGCAGCACCACCGACCGGCGGACGCTCGGCTCGAGCGTCACCTCCTTCTCGGCGATCGACTTGCCGTCGAGCTCCAGGCGAGAACGTGAAGGTCTGGGCCTCGTTCGGCGTAGTTCACGAGCGAGACGAACGCCTGGTAGTCGAACGCGCCGTAGTAGTTCTTGCGGATCGACAGGCTGGTGATCGCGACGTTGCTGCCCTGCCGCCCGACGCCGATCCAGCGCACGCGCGGATCGGTCGGTGTCCTCGCTCTGCGGGCAGGGTGAACGCGCCGTCGGTGAAGACGTGGATCTCGGCCCGCGGATCGGCGGCGACGAGCGCCCGCGCCGTCCGCACCGCTTCGACGACGCGGGTCGGCAGGTCGCGGGCCTGCGCGGAGCGGATCGCGCCGAGCGCCCGCTCGCGGTCGCGCGCCAGCGCGGCGGTCACCTTCGGCTGCACGCCCGCCTCGATCACCATCACTTCGGCGCCCTCGCCGAGCCCGCGCACGAGCGCAGGCCGCGCCGGCCTCCGCGCGCCTCGAAGCGCGAGGGCGAGACGTCGCGCGCCTTCATCGAGGCCGAGGTGTCGAGCACGACGACGACCTTGCGCGCGCCCTGGCCCATGACGGTCGCCGAGCCGGTCGCCAGCGCCAGCGCCAGCGCCAGCAGCGCCAGGAGCTGGAGCAGGAGCGAGCGGATCGCGCTGCAGGCGCTGGAAGAAGGTCGAGGCCTCGCGGTCGCGCAGCGACGGCGCTCCAGAGCAGCAGGCTCGACACCGTCGCGCTCGCGCCGGCGGACCTTGAGGAAGTAGAGCAGCACCAGCGGCACGGACAGCGCGAACAGCGAGAGCGCGAGCGGCGACAGGAAGCTCATGCGAGCACGCGACCTCGGAGCTGGGCCAGGACGAACGACTTCCACGGGCGAGTCGGAGGTCATCCGGTGGTAGCCGATCTCCTTGGTCCGGCAGAAGCGTCTCGACGCGCTCGAGGAACTGCGCGGAGCGCGCTCGCGGTACGCGCGGACGGCGTCGCCGTCCATCGAGAGCTCGCGCATCTCGCCGGTCTCGCTGTCGATGCAGGCGCAGATCGCCGGCGAGCTCCGGGTTCATCTCCTCGGGCGCCAGCACGTGGACCGAGGTGGACGTCGAAGCGCCGTTCGAGCAGCGCCTGCACGCCGCGCTCATACCCGGCCGGATCGAGGAGATCGGAGATGACGACCGCGAGCCCCGCTCTGCCGCGAGCGCCGCGGCGTAGTTCGCCAGCGCCTCGTTGAGGCTCGTGCCGCCGGCCGGGCCGCACCGCGGCGAGGAAATCGACGAGGCCGGTGACCTGGTCTGCGCCCGCGGTCGGCGGCAAGCCTTCGGCGACCCGCTCGCGGAGCACACCCACGCCCGACGCGCTCCATGTTCACGAGCCCGACGAAGCCGAGCGCCGCGGCGATCCGCACCGCGCAGTCGAGCTTGCTCGGCGTCCCGAAGTTCATCGACGCCGACGCGTCGACGATCAGGTGCAGGCAGAGATCCTCTTCGTCCACGAAGAGCTTGACGTGCAGGCGGTCGAGTCGGCCGTAGATGTTCCAGTCGACGTAGCGCAGATCGTCGCCGACGCCGTAGGCGCGGTAGTCGCAGAACTCGACGCTGTGCCCGCGCGCGGAGGCTGCGGCGCTCGCCCTTCACCCGCCCGCGGAAGATCCGCCGCGAGAGCAGCGACGAGACGCTCGAGCTGCGCCAGAAACTCGGACGTGAAGAACGTTGAGCGCATCACCGGCATGCGTTCGCGTCCGATCAGCGCTCGTCGAGCGACTGGAAGTAGTTGCGGATCTGGTCGTGGAAGTCGCGCGGCACCTGCTCACGCGTGATCGCGTCCTCCATCGCCTTGCGGTACTGGCCGATGACGCCGAGGTACTGCAGCCGCGAGGCCATGGCTGCCGCCGCGTCCGGTCAGGTTGGTGTCGTAGCCGTCCTTGCGGCCCTGACGCGACTTCGCCCTCGACGCCCACGTCGAACGGGTTGGCGCGCAGCCGCTGGGTGGCCTCGCCCTTCGGGTTCCCGCTCCGGCCCTTGCCCGGCATGAGCCCCTCGCCTTCGCCGAAATCCTGGTCCTCCGGACCCATGCCGTCGCCGCGTGCGCGGTCCTTGCCGCGCCCGCCGCGCTCGGACTCGCGCCCGCCGCGCAGGCCCTTGCCGGAGCGCTGCGCCTCGTCCATCGCGCGCATCTTGTCGAGCGCCTTCTGCATCGCCTCCAGGGCCCGATCGCTCTGGCCGCCCTCGAGCGCCTCCATGCCTTCCATGGCGTCGCCGCTCCAGTTGCCACCGCCCTTGCGGACCGAGGCGCTCCATCTCCTCGAGGAGCTCGCGCAGCTTCTGGGGCGAGATCTGATCCGGCCGGAGACCGCCCGTCAGCGCCTTCGACTTGCGGTAGACCATCTTGTACTGGCTGTTCGTGAAGTCCGACTGGAGATCCGGCATGCGGTCCGTCTGCTCGAGCATCGCGGAGCCGCTCGTCGCCCTTCTTCATGAAGCTGTTGAAGTCGGGGCGCGAGTTGGCGAGCGAGGTGTCCTTGAAGATCGCCGACAGATCGCCGGTGGTCGTGGCGCCGCTGCCGCCGCCGCGCTGGGCGAAGTCGCGCTCCTCGAAGGACGGTCGCTTGAGCGGGTCCTTGGCGAGCTGGCGCGTCGTCTCCTCGAGCATGCGACGAGCCCGTCCGCTCCTCGCGCTCCTCTCGGCGGAGGACAGGAAGTCGGGCAGCCGGCCCGACGGCATCGGGATCGGCGGCATGACCATCAGGACCAGGCCGCGAGCACCGGGAACGAGCAGAAGCTGACCTTCACGCGGGACACGACGCGCTTGACCACGCGCTTGATCTCGCAGGCTCTCGACGCCGCGCGACGGTGTCCGCGATCAGCGCGTCGACGAGCGGCGTGCGGTCCGGGCGGTCGGCCCACTCGAGCGTCGTCGCGACACGGTCGTCCAGACCGAACGCCCGGTCGGCGACCCGCGCGACGTCCGCCGCGGCGGATGCCCCGCGCGGCGCCGTAGACGATCCCCGCCAGTCCGCCGAGGACCATGAGGCTCGCGGCGATCCACGGCGCTCGTCCGGCCAGGGCGTGCTTGGCCAGCAGGACTGCGACCGCGGCCACCGCACCCCAGAAGGCGCCGCGGAGACCGTAATACTCCGGCCCGGCGGCGGCGGATCTCCCGCCGCGATACGGCGCAGGAGGCCTTCGATCCGTGGCGACTCGGTCATGCGCTCCTCCTGCGACTAGCGAAGAAAGGGTTCGCGGCTCTGGGCGACGCCCGCCTCGGCGTCGGCGATGACCCGGGAGATCAGCGTGTCGGTGTCGATTCCCTCGGCCTCGCCCTCGAAGTTCAGGATCACGCGATGGCGCAGCGCCGGCACCGCCAGCGCCTTGATGTCCTCCGACGCTGACGTTGTAGCGCCCCTCGGCGAGCGCCCGCACCTTGGCGCCGAGCACGAGAGCCTGGGCCCCGCGCGGGCTCGCGCCGTAGCGCACGAACCGTCGCGCGACGTCCGGCGCCTGCTCCCACTGCGGGTGCGTCGCCATGACGATCGCGGAGGCGAAGTCGCGGACGTGCGAGGCGATCGGCACCTCGCGGATCAGCTCGCGGAACGAGAGCACGTCCGGGCCGCTCAGGACGCGGTTCGACCGTGGCGGTACGCGACTGCGTCGTGCGATCGATGATCGCGTTCAGCTCCTCGAGCTGCGGGATAGCGGACGCGCAGCTTGAAGAGGAATCGATCGAGCTGCGCTTCGGGCAGCGGATACGTGCCCTTCCATCTCGATCGGGTTCTGCGTCGCGAGCACGAAGAACGGCGCCGGCGAGCGGCCGCGTGGCGCCGCCGACGGTGACCGCGCTCTCCTGCATCGCCTCGAGCAGCGCGGACTGCGTCTTGGGCGTGGCGCGGTTGATCTCGTCGGCGAGCAGGATGTGCGCGAAGATCGGCCCGTGCTGGAACTGGAAGTGCTTCCGGCCGTCCGCGTCCTCGACGATGATGTTGGTGCCGATGATGTCGGCCGGCATCAGGTCGGGCGTGAACTGAATGCGCGAGAAGGACAGGTCGAGCCCCTCCGGACAGCGTCTTGATCAGCAGCGTCTTGCCGAGGCCCGGCACGCCTTCGAGCAGGACGTGACCGCCGGCGAACATGCCGGTGAGCACGTGCGTGATGACTTCGCGATGGCCGACGATGACCTTCTCGACTTCGGCGCGCAGTCCCTCGAAAGCGGCGACGAACGCCTGAACCCGGGAATCCTGAGTCATCGAGCTCTCCTCTCGCGAATCCTTGCTGCCCATTCTATAGAGAGCCGTCAAGCGCTGGCGCTGCCGCTTTCTCGACGACCGCTTCGTCTCATACTACTCGATGATCAGAGCAAGTTGCCTGCCAATTGCGGAAACGGCATCTCGACGCTGAATCACGCCGAAATCCGCGGGCTCTCTCGCAGTCCGTGCCTCGCGAATCGGCGCTCGCACGCGTCGCTGCACAATCGCCGGGCGCTCTCGGCGTGACGTCAGCGTCACAAAGCCGACGACGGCCCGAGCGCCCGAGCCGCAGCCAGCTCGCGATAGACTCGTCTGATAGCCGTCGATCTCCCGTGCCGGAGGAAAGCGCTCGCTGACGAGCACCGAGCCGGCGAGCCCGAGCCGCTCCCGGAGCGCCGGATCGCGTGCGAGCTCGGCTGCGTGCCGCTCGAACTCGGCCTCGTCGCGGAAAAGAAAGCCCGTGGACGCCGTCGGCGACGATCGAGCGATTGCCGTCGATGTCGGAGGCCAGGACCGCGCGGCCGAGCGACAGGGCCTCGAGCACGGAGTTCGCCATGCCGCCCTTCCGAAATGGAGCAGTTCAGCACCACGTCGGCCTGTGACAGGAGCGACGCCATCTGTTCGTGCGGGACCTCGCCGACGTAGCGAGCCCACGGCATCGCCGAGAGCTGCCGTTCCAGCGCCTCACCGACTCGACGGGCTCCAGGATCGGCCCCGCATACAGCAGACGGATTTCTGGGATCGCCTTGACCAGCCGGCCCAGCGGCGCCACCGGGAAAGACCGGATTCTTCACCGCCTCGGAGACCGACGGGAAACACGAAGAGGACGGTCCAGGCGGAAGCGGCCAGCGCTCTTGCAGATCGAACCGGCCGTTCACTGGCAGGCGGACGGACTGGGGGACGACGACCAGTCGTCCGCCGACGCCCGGCAGCATGGCGGCGACCCGATCGCCGACTGACTGATGGAACACGGTGATCCGGTGGGCGTCGTTGAGCACGTTCTGACCACCGGCGAGTGCTCCGGGTCCAGCGAGATCGTGGTTCGCGTCGGTTCCAGTGAGCGTGACGACGAGCGGGACTTCGACGCGGTGCGCCAGACGAAGCGCCGAGCGGGCCTGCACCGGTAGGCGTGAAAGGCGTGGATCAGCGCCGGCCGGTAGGCCTGGATCTCCGGAGTCGACCGTCGCAAGGTCGACCGCCGAGAGATCCCACAGGCGGACCTCGACGCCCCGCTCGGCGAGGCCCTGCGCGACCCGCGCGACCGTCACGGCATTGCCCCTCAGGGCCGGCGGACCGAACGGCGTGAGGATCGCCAGACGGAGGGGCATGGGCGCGAGCATATCGGCTACGCCGCACTGCGTAAAGATTCCCCAGCCAATCTGGCCTCGAATCCCTCGCACGCGGCCCGGCGTCTACATATAATGTACGGCGATGTCAGAGCGTGATGCCCAGATGCCCTCGACGATCGAATGTCGGCAGATAGCCGACCTCCTTGGCGATTATCTCGATGGAAGCCTCCTAAACCGACGCGGGAGCTTCTGGAATGGCACATCGAGGGGTGCGGGCCCTGCGTGGCGTTCGTCAACACCTACCGAGGAACCGTGAACGCCGCGACCAAGCTGAAGGAAGTGGAGATCCCCTCCGAGCTCAAGAAGCGACTCCTGGCCGTCCTGCGAAATCCGCGCGCGCCCCGTCCCGACGCGTAGCCTCACCTCTCGACGAACCGCTCCTCGCCCGATAGCCCCTAGCGCAACAGACTCTGGACGACTTCGGACGGCATCAGCCTGAGCCCAGTCGATCTCGCCGATGACCTTGTAGCGAACGTGCCCATCCGGGACCGACCAGGAAGCTCGACGGCAGCACGCGAACTCGCCACGCCTTCGACGCGTCCTGATTCGGGTCGAGAAGAATCGGAAACACGATCGACTCGCGCTTCACGAAATCGGCGACCCGCGCCCGCGCTTCTCCGTAGTTGATCAACAGGACCACGAACGGCTTCCCCGCTAGCTTCTCCTGGAGCTTGTTGATCGACGCCAGCTCGTCGCGGCAGGGCTCGCACCAGGTCGCCCAGAAATTCACCAGGAGGATCCGGCCGCGGTAGTCCCCGAGCGTACGCGGGGCGCCGCCGAGATCGTTGAGAGCGAGGGCCGGCGCCGTCGCATCTGTCCACGGAATGAAGCGTGTGGAATCCGCGCGGACGATCGCCGCACCCATGGTCGAGACGCAGACAAGAGCACCGAGGAACAGGATCGAGAGGCGGATGATGACACGTCGGCGGGCGGCCGCGACGGGCGCGGCGACGATCGTCACAGCGCCCGTCGAGCGCTCGCGGTCACGCTTTGATTTCGCGCGTGGTGATCGTGTACTTGAAATTGTCGGGGTCGAGGCTGTCGCGGCGGCCCTGCGCCGTCTCCGACTGCGGGTACATGAAGAAGCCGAGCTTTCCGCCCTGGGTCGCGCCCGGCAGCGCCACGTCGTGAGCCGTGTTGAACGCGACCCAGTTGCCTTCCCATCCGCCGAAGAGCTTGGGCCGCACCGCCTCGACCAGCGGATGATCGATCTTCAGCCACTCGCTCGTTTCCTCGCGGGCCACCTTGCGTCACGTCCGCCGGGATCCATCGCCACCCAGCCGTAGTCGCTTGAGGAAGACCTCCGCGCGGCAGTGCTGCGCCTTGCTGATGTTCGCGCTTCCCGCGCCGAGTGCCTTGTAGCCGAAGGCCGACGGCGCCACCCGGATGCCGTAGACGTCGCGGGCGGGCACGCCGACGGATCGGACCAGGCCGACGAATAGCCCGTTGATGTCGCCGCACTTGCCGCCGAAGCTCTTCGTCTCGAGCATCGTCTTGATGTCGCCGACGCCGCAGCCGCGCACCTTGGGCTCGCGGTAGGTGTTGGCGAGGATCCAGTCGTAGACCGCCTTGACCTTCTCGAGGTCGGTGGTCTTGCCCTTGGTGACCTCGAGCGCGGTCTCGCGGACGATCCCATCCGTCGGAATCAGATCGGTCGATTTCGTCCACATCTTGACGATCGCCGGGTCGTCGTCGGCCGCGACCTTCTTCGACCAGTCCGTCGCGCGATCCTGCGTCTGGAAGCGGCTCGTCAGCTCCACCACCGGCGCGGCCTCGCCCGCCGCGAACTCTGCGTAGAGCATGTTGGCGCCGTAGGGATTGTCGGCCACGGACTTCATCACCTTCGCGTTGCCCGTCCACTGGTCGCCGAGCGGCTTCTGATAGTCCGACTTGACCGACGGAATCGGCAGCCAGGCGCGCAGTCACGCCGGCCGGCTCGAGGATCTCGACTCGCGTCGTGATCTCGAATGTCCGCCAGGTTCCGGGCCGCGGCACGAACTCCTTTTGCTGGGCGCCGGCCGGGACTCACGAAGCCCGCGACACGGGACGAGACGGCGAGCGCCGAGGCGAGGCGGCGCCGCGCAAGAAGGTGCGACGGTTCATGGTCGATCTCCTTGAGCTGGGGCTGATCATTCTGATGACGCCTTCGACGATATCGGGATTCGCGCAGGAAGACAAATCGGTAGCACCGATTCCGATGCGAGGAACCATGGACGGCGGCCGATACGGGCGACGGCCGCTAGGCCTTGATGCGGATTACCGGCTCCGGCAGCACGGAGCCGATCTCCCAGCACTCCTCGCCGCGCCGCCGGAACGCGTCGACGACGGTCCGCGCGCGGTCGGCGGCGACGGAAAACAGGAGCCCGCCCGAGGTCTCCGACTCCGTGAGCAGCGAGGCCAGATAGCCCGGCACCGACGGCTCGATGGTGAGCGCGCTCCCGAACGTCTCGTCGACGTAGCGCCGGTTGCGCTTCATCCCGCCGCTGAATTGCCCCTTCTCGGCGAGCTCGCGCGTGTCCGGAAGCACCGGAAGCCGGGATGCGTCGATCGAGAGTCCGGCGCCGAAGCCTTGACCATCTCTCCCGGCGTGGCCGAGAAAGCCGAAGCCGGTGATGTCGGTCGCGCCCTTCGCGCCGCTCTCGCGCGCGACCGTGGCGGCGACGCGGTTCAGCCTGCAGCATGCTGGCCACCGCGCCCGCGAGCTGATCCGCGCTGGCGACGCTGTTCTTCGCCGCGGTCGTGATCACGCCGGTCCCGAGCGGCTTGGAGAGGAAGACGCGGTCGCCCGGCCGCAGACCGCCCTTGATGCAGGATTCGGTCGGGATGGACGCGGCCCGTCACGCAGAGCCCGTACTTCGGCTCGGCGTCGACGACGGTATGGCCGCCCGCGATCACGCCTCCGGCCTCGCCGACCTTGTCACGGCCGCCGCGGAACACCTCCGAGATGATCGTCTTCGCCATCTCGCGCGGGAAACCTGCCACGGCGAGCGCGAACATCACCTCGCCGCCCATCGCGTAGACGTCCGACATCGCGTTCACGGCCGCGACCGCGCCCCACGTCCACGGGTCGTCGACGACCGGCGGAAGAAATCCACGGTCTCGACGATCGCCAGGTCGGGGCCGAGGCGATAGACCGCCGCGTCGTCGGCCGCGCCGAGCCCGACGAGCAGCTCAGGGGGCGGCGGCGTCCGCCGGGCCTCAGTACTGCCAGCACCTCCTGGAGATCTCCAGGAGCCATTTTGGACGCTCAGCCGGCGCAGGAGGCGTAGGAGGTGAGCCGGACCTCGCTGTGTGTGTGCTCGGCCATAGGCGCTATTGGGAGGCGCGGGCCGGGAGCTGGGATTCCACGAAGTCGACGAACGCCTGAGCCAGCGGCGACCGGCTCCGGTCGCGGTGGGTGACCAGGTAGAAGAACGCGCGAGACACGGAGATCCTTCGAGCTTCACGCACGACAGCAGCGCCGGCCTTGCACTCGTCGTCGACGGCTCGCTTCGAGATGATCGAGATCCCGACGCCCGGAGCGCACCGCCTGCTTGATGGCCTGGGTCGAGCCCATCTCGCCGACGACGCGGCAGCGCCGTCAGATCGACGTTGCGCCTCGCCCAGCGCGTGCTCGAGCGCCTCGCGCGAGCCCGAGCCCTGCTCGCGCACGATCAACGGCTCGCGCCGGAGGTCGGCGAGCGTGATGCTCTTGCGTCCCGCCCACGGGTGATCCGGCGGAAGGACGACCACGAGCTCGTCCGGCATCAGCTCGCGGCTGACGAGCGTGCGGAGAGTCGGACGCGCGCCGACGACGCCGACTTCGGCCCGACCGTCATCGACCCACGTGCTCACCTGGCGGCTGCCGCCGATCAGCAGCGAGATCGAGATGTCCGGGTACTTCGCCTTGAACTGACCGATCAGCGCCGGCAGCAGATACTCGCCGGGGATCGTCGAGCCGCCCACGACGAGCTGGCCGCTCAGCCGTCCCTGGAACTGGTCGAGCGCCTGGCGGGCTTCACGTGAGAGGGCGAGCATGCGCCGCGCGTATCCGAGCATCAGCTCGCCGGCGCGCGTGGGCGTGGCGCCGCGCCCGAGACGATCGAGAAGCTGCACGCCCGAGCTCGTCTTCGAGGGCGCGGATGTGCTCGGAGATCGTGGGCTGGGTCAGAAACAGCGCCTCGGCGGCGCGCGAGAAGCTCCCGAGCTCGGCCACCTTCGCGAAGATCTCGAGGCGGCGAAGGTCCATCAGACGCGAGACGGGATTCGTGAAGCTACTCAGTGACAGGCGCAGCCGCCGCCGCAGCACCCACCGCCGCCGCCGGACATGCCGGACGACTGGAGCGCGCCGACGGTCTTGAGACCGAACACCGACAGCTTGCGCATCACCTGCTCGCTGGCGCAGGACGGGACACGCGACGGCCGTCGACGCCCCAGCGACGTACTTCTCGAACTCGCCTTCACACTGCTTGCAGCGGTACTCGTAGATCGGCATTCCTACTCGCCGCCTCGCTGCACGTAGCTCTTCACGAACTCCTCGGCGTTCTCTTCCGAGGATGTCGTCGATCTCGTCGAGGAGCTTGTCGATGTCTTCCTTGATCTTCTTGCCCTTCTTGGCAAGCTCAGGGCTCGGCGGCTGCTCCGTCTCCACCTTCTGCGGGCTTGGTCGGCCTGACTTCTTTCTTCTTCTGCTCTGCCATCTCGCCCTCCATGGGGCAACGGGCCGTGTCGCAAAGTACCCGAACACCACTACTGCGCGCATTTTAGCACGCCCCCTCTCACAGGCGTCTGAAGTGCTTGCTGAGGGTCAGCGTCTGCCGCTGGTAGGACGAGCCCAGGCCCGACGCCGTAGACCCGCTCGGGGCGCGATCGCAGCGCGCTCGAACCAGACCTTGAACGAGGTCTGGCCGTCGTAGACCATGAACGGTACCTCGCGCGCCCTCACCTCCATGACCACCTTGGTGCCCAGAATCGTTCCGTCGCCCCAGCCGAATCCGGGATCGAAGAAGCCGGCGTAGTGCGTGCGGATCTCGCCCGCCCCGGCGTCGTAGACGACCATCTCGGCGGCGAACTCCGGGCGGCACGCGGATCCGCTCCTTGGAGAGGAGGATGTAGAAGCGGTTGGCCTCCAGGATGTACGCAGTCGCGCGACGGGCGCTTGATGGGCTCCCAGAACTCGCCGGGATCGTAGAAGCCGATCCGGCTCAGATCGACCGCCGGCGGATTGGGATGGGCGCGGTAGCCGATGATCCCGTCGGTCAGCCGGCCCGGAGAGATCGACGCCCATGCAGAGGCCGTCGCTGAACGACGACGCGCTCCGGCGGGATCGGACGCTCGTCGTCGTCGTAGAGCAGCGGCCGTCTCGCGATACAGGCTCTCGAGCGCCTCGTCGGACATGCGACGTCTGTCCGGCGAGCAGCCGGAGCTGATTCGAGCGAGGCGCCGGCCTGCACGCGGACCGGAAACGATTGCGGCGACACTTCCAGGTAGAGCGCGCCGCGATACCCGGCGCGGATCTCGTCGAAGCGCGGCGTCGCGTCGGTGATCACGCGCGTGAAGATATCGAGCCGCCCCGTGGTCGACTTCGGATTCGACCGGCCGCGCACGTCCGGCGGCAGAGCGAGCGACTCGAGCAGGGGCACGAGGTAGCACCGAGCCGCGCTGCAGGCGTCGCGCCGGAGCCGGTCAGCGACAGCTGATCGATGACGAGGTCGCTCTCGGCGAGGCCGCGCTCGCCGAGGCGGCTCTGCACGCTCTCGCGAAACGGCAGGAAGCTCGCGCGGAGCTGATAGGCGTCGGGCCCCAGCCGCAGGTCGAGGCTCGCCGGCTGGAACTGCCGATCGTCGATGCGCGACCGGCGACGCGATCCAGCCGTCGCGCACCGCCGCGCGCAGCTCGCGGTCCGGCAGGACGCCGTCACTCATGCTCGATCCAGTTAGCATCGTGCGCCCGAGAGGTCAAGGCGAGCGCCGTCCGGCCAAGCACCAGCCCCGCGGCCGCCATCGCCGCCGGCGGGAGCCGCGCCCTGTTTCGGCGAGCTCCTGCATCTCGACGGCAGTCGCCACCGCTGGCTGGCGTTGCGGCCGGAGACGCTGGTTCACCCTCATCGCGGTGGTCGATGATGCGACCAAGCGCCTGCTGTACGTCAGCCTTGCACGAGCGCGGCGAGAGCGTCGCCGGCGATCATGAGCGGCCTTGCGCGCGGTTCTCGAGCGCTACGGCATCCGATCGCCCTCTATACCGACCGCGCGCACTGGGCGGTGCATACTCCGACCTCGGGCAGCGCGCCGGATCGCCGGCAGCCCCACGCAGGTCGGCCGCGCGCTGGCGCGCCTCGGCATCGAGCACATCCTGGGCTATTCGCCCCAGGCGCGCGGACGCAGTGAGCGCGCCAATCGCACCTACAGAGACCGCCTCGTCAACGAGCTCCGCGTGGCGGGCATCACCACCGTGGCGGCGGCCAATCGCTATGTGCACGACCGCTTCCTGCCCGCGTTCAACGCCGAGTTCGGCCGCCGCCGGCTGACCCCACCTCCGCCTTTGTGCCCCTCGGGCGCGTCGATCTCGAGCAGATCCTCTGCGTCGAAGAGGAACGCACCGTCGGGCGCGACAATGTCGTGACGACCGAGCCCGCCAGCCAGAAGCACGCGGAGCCCACCGCGCAGAACACCACCGACGTGAGGAAGACGACCCGGTAGGAGCCCATGACGTCGTGGACGACGCCGCCGAACCACGGGCCGATCGCGCCACCGATTCCGTTCCCGACGCTCAGCGCTCCGTAGATCACGCCGAAGCGGCGGCCGCCGAAGAGGTCGGACGCCATCGCGGTGATGATCGGACCGCGGGCGCCGAAGCCGAGCCCGAACAGGAGCGCGTAGGCGACGAGCCAGCCCGCGCGGCGATCGCTGTCGAGCGCCAGCGAGCGCCAGCGACGCCACACGCCGGTGCACCCGTACGAGATGGTCGCCGCGAGCGGGCCGCCGATCCGGTCGGCCGCCAGACCGAAGCTGGCGCGCCCGACGATCGACAGCAAGCCCATGACGCCGAACGACGCTGGCCGCCAGCAGCGGCTCGAAAGCCGCGGTCGATCGCGAACGCGACCTGGTGAGTGGTCACGGAGAACACCGCCAGCGGCGTGCACAGGTAGGCGAACCAGAGCGCCCAGAAGGTGCGCGTCGCCACGGCGCGCTGCAGCGTCCACTCGCGAGCCGAGCCGGGTCCGCGCCGGCGCCGGCGGCACTCGCGCGAGCCGACGCGCCCGCGCGCCGATCGGGCGCTGGGTCGCGAGCGCCGATCCAGACGATCGGCGACGAGGATGCAGAAGGCGCCCAGGCCCAGGGTCGGCGCTCGCGACGCGCCAGCCCATCGGACGCGATCAGCCACTGAGCGAGCGGGCCCATCACGAAGCACGCCGAATCCCATGCCCGAGAAGGCGACGCCGACCGCGCGTCCCGCGGCGCTCCGAGAACCAGCGCGAGAGCAGCACGCCCATCGGTACCGGGCCGACGCCCACGAGTCCGGCGGCGCCGAGCAGCGCCGGTGTAGAGGTAGAACTCCCACGGCCGAGCTGAATCGTCGACCCGAGGACCGACGCGCCGGACAGGAGCACCGTGCCCGTGAGGATCACGCGGCGCGGCCCGAACCGGTCGACGAGAATTCCCGCGACCGGCGCCAGCAGGCCCTGGATGATCGTCGACACCGACTGGGCGCCCGCGGTCAGCCCGCGTGACCAGTGGAATTCCTCGATGAGTGGGACCAGGAATACCGAGAACGAGAAGTAGAGGCCGTTGCCCACGGCCAGCGCGACCCAGACGACGAGGATGATCGTGGCGGGGCGAGAGACGGAAATGGTCCGGCGACCTAGGAGACCTGGCTCGTGCGCGCCCGCGGCGTCGACATCCAGCGCCTGGGCCTTGCCCCGAATGCCGGCGCGGCTTGCCGCTCCTCCATCGCTCGGCCGACGGCCGTGCCGTCGCCGTCGACGACGGCGAGCAGCGAGGGCCCGCGCGCCGCTCAGCACGCAGCCGAGCGCGCCGGCCGTCCGAGCCGCCGTCGCGACCGTCGGGCATCCACGGGAAGAGCTTCAATCGGTACGGCTGGTGCAGCCGGTCGTCGAGCGCGACCGAGAGCGCCGCGGGCTGCGCGGTCTGAAGGCCCGCCAGCAGGAGCGCCACGCGCTGCACGTTGAACACGGCGTCCTCGCGCGGCACCGACGCGCGGCAGCAGCGCGCGCGCTTCGGCCGTGGCGCTCGTCACTTCGGGCACCAGCACGACCCACGCGAGGCTCTTCGGCACCGGCAAGGTGACGGCGGTCACGCCGTCCGGAGTGCACGCACGAGACCGTGAGCCCGCCGAAGATCGCGGCGGCGACGTTGTCCAGGTGGCCCTCCGCGCCGCGCCGCGAGCGCCAGCAGCGCCTCCTGCGAGCGGCGATCCCAGCAGCGCGTTGCCCGCCACGAGGCCGCCGACCCAGGCCGCGGCGCTCGAGCCGAGACCGCGCGCGGTCGGGATGCGGTTCACGCACTCGAGCGCGCAACCCTTGAACGCGCGCCCGGCGGCCTCGTAGGCGAGCCGTGACGCCCCGCGCGACGACGTTGCCGCCGTCGCGGGCGAGGCGGTCGGCGCCCTCGCCCTCGATCGTGCACGGTCACGCCGTCGCGCTTCCTCGGCGACGACCTCGTTGTGGAGAGCGAGCGCGAGGCCGAGGGCGTCGAAGCCCGGGACCGAGGTTCGCTGAGGTGGCGGGAACGCGGACGTGAACGCGCACGCGGCTACAGCCGCTTGAGGAGCCAGTCCGGGGTGAGCGAGATCGCCCAGGAGTTCAGCACGACGTAGTAGTTCGTGAAGACGAGGACACCGACGACGACGAGGACGACGCCGGCCGCGCGCTCGACCACCGGGATGAACCGGCCGATAGCGCTTGAAGAATGCCGAGGAACGGTCCGAGCGCGGCCGCCGAGATCAGGAACGGCAGCCCGAGCCCCGCCGAGTAGGCGACCAGCAGGCCGATGCCGCGCTGGACCGTCTCGGCCGTACCGGCCAGCGACAGGATCGCGCCGAGGATCGGGCCCCACGCACGGCGTCCAGCCGATCGCGAACGTGATGCCCACCGCGAGCGAGCCGAGGTAGCCCGCCGGCTTCTCGCGGAGCTGCCACTGCTGCGAGCGTCCGAAGAAGCCGATCCGCAGAACGCCCACGATGTAGAGGCCGAAGATCACGATGAGCGCGCCGCCGATCCGACGGATCCAGTCGCGGTAGTCGAGCAGGAACTGCCCGGCGGCGCTGAACGACGCGCCGAGCGCCACGAAGACGAGCGAGAAGCCCAGGACGAAGGCGACCGCGTGGATCAGAACGCGGCGGCGCGCCGCGGCCGTGAGGTCCGCGGTGAGGTCGGCGACGGACATGCCGGTGATGAACGACACGTACGACGGAAAGAGCGGCAGCACGCACGGCGACAGGAACGAGAAGAGTCCCGCCGCTGAACGCGACCGCGAAGCCGACGCGACTCGCTCGTCATTGCGCGAGCATCCCTTCGACGAGCGCGTGGGCGGCGCGGTTGTCCCAGGCGCGCGGGCCGAGCGCCAGCGCGGTCAGATAGCCGTCGCGGTCGATGAGGAAGCTCGACGGCAGCGCGCGAACGCCGTAGGCGTTGGCCAGGTCCATCTTCGCGTCGAGCGTCACCGGGAACGTGAGCTTGAGCTGCTCGAGGAACGGCTCGACCAGCGACGCGTCCGAATCGACGGAGACGGCGAGCAGCACGAAGCCGCGCTCACGGTGCCTGACGGTAGAGGCGCTCCATCGCCGGCATCTCTTCCCGGCAGGGCGCGCACCAGGTGGCCCAGAAGTTGACCATGACCGGCTTGCCGCGCTGCGCCCTGAGCTTGAGGGTCTCTCCGCCGCAGGAGCGACACGCTGAAGTCCGCGGCCCGCTTCGGGCCGCGGCGGTCGGATCAGATCGAGGTCGCGCACCGCCTCGTCGAGCCCGCTCACGCTCGCCGTGCGGAGCAGGTCGCTGTGCGCGCCACTCGCCCGTCGACGCGACGGCAGGTCGCTTCGGCCAGCAGGGCAAAGAGCGAGATGCCGACGAGGGCGGCGCCCGGCCACCATCATCCCGGTCAGCATCAGCTTGTCGCCGCATCCCTGCCCTCCCATCCTTCCGGTCGTCGCCGAAAGAAACTCGCAAAAGTATACCAATACAGGCCTGGCGCCGATTTGCTCCGACCCGGGCGCTTGCATATAGTAGGCGGACCTGGCTGGCCCGCGCGAGTCCTCACCGACGAGCAGACCCGGCGACGGAAGCATGCGCCCGCCGACGGGACGCCCGACGGCCACCGGCAGGAGGACGATCCATGGACGAACGACAGATCCACGACCTCATCGCGGACGTTCGAGCCGCCCGTCTCCGCGCCGCGCCGTTCACCCGGCTCATGGTCGGCCTCGGCCTCAGCGCGCCGATCGCGGCGCAGCTGCTCGGTGCCGCGAAGCTCGGGGCCCAGCCGCGAAGCGATGGCGTTCGCCCCGACGCGGCGGGGCGGCGGCGGGCAGCTCAAGGTGCTCTGGTGGCAGGCGCCGACGCTGCTCAACCCGCACTTCGCCGTCGGCACCAAGGACCAGGACGGCTCGCGCGTGTTCTACGAGCCGCTCGCGGCGTTCGATCCCGACGGCAACCTCTTCCCGATCGCTCGCCGCCGAGATCCCGACGCGTCGAGAACGGCGGCCTGGCGCGAGGACGGCAAGTCGGTCACCTGGAAGCTCAAGCAGCGGCGTCGACCTGGCACGACGGCAAGCCCGTTCACCGCCGACGATCGTCGTCTTCAACTGGGAGTACGCGTGCCGACCCGGCGACCGCGGCCGTCACGATCGCGACCATACCGCGATATCGAGCGGATCGACAAGATCGATAGCCACACCGTCCGGCTCGTCGTTCAAGAACCGAACGCCCTTCTGGTTCGACGCCTTCTGCGGCGCGCGCGGCATGATCATCCCCAAGCATCTCTTCCAGGCCTTCAAGGGCGACAAGTCGCGCGAGGCGCCGACCAACCTGAAACCGGTCGGCACCGGACCCTACCGGTTCGTCGATTTCAAGCCGGGCGATCTCGTCCGGGGCGAGATCAATCCCGACCTACCACGTGCCGAACCGCCCGTTCTTCGACCAGATCGAGATGAAGGGCGGCGGCGACGCCGCCGTCGGCGGCGCGCGCCGTGCTCCAGACCGGCGAGTACGACTTCGCCTGGAACATGCAGGTGGAGGACGACGTCCTGAAACGACTGGAGCAGGGCGGCAAGGGCCGCGTCGACATCGCGACCGGCGGCAACATCGAGCACATCCAGCTCAACAACACGGATCCGTGGACGGGAGGTCGACGGCGAGCGGTCGTCCATCAAGACCACTCACCCGTTCCTGACCGACCCCGCCGTGCGCTCGGCACTGAACCTCCTGGTCGACCGCGGCGCCGTCCACGAGGAGATCTACGGCGCGCCAGGGTCAGGCGACCGCCGAACTTCCTCAACGCGCCGCCGCGCTTTCGCTCGCCGAACATGCGGTGGGAGTTCAGCGTCGACCAGGCCAACCAGATCCTCGACGGCGGCCGGCTGGAAGCGCGGCGCCGACGGCGTCCGCGGCAAGGACGGCAAGCGGCTCAAGCTCGTGTTCCAGACCTCGATCAACGCCGGCGCGCCAGAAGACGCAGGCGATCGTGAAGCAGGCCTGCGCCAAGGCCGGCATCGAGGTCGAGCTGAAGTCCGTGGTCTCGTCCGTGTTCTTCTCGTCCGACGCCGGCAACCTCGACACCTACACCACACTTCTAGCGCCGACCTCCAGATGTACAGCACGGGCCGATGACGCCGCCCGACCCGCAGACCTTCATGGACCAGCTTCACCTCGGCGGAGGTCGCTCGAAGGAGAACAAGTGGGCGCGGGCGCAACACCACGCGCTGGCGGAACGAGGAGTACGACCGGATCTGGAAGGCCGCCGAGACGCGAGATGGACCCGGTCAAGCGTGCCGCCCTGTTCATCCGGATGAACGACCTGCTCATCCAGAACGTCGTCGTGATTCCGATCGTGTGGCGCAACGCCGTCGCGGGAGTATCGAATCGCCTCAAGGGCAACGACCTCTCGGGGTGGGATTCGTATCTGTGGCGCCTCGCATACTGGTACCGGCAGTCTTGACACTGCCGTCGCACGAAACGCTAAAGAAGCCAACCACCCGGCCGCCGGGCCGGGCGAGGAGGAGATTCAATGGAAGAGCGTGAGTTGAGGGCGCTGGTCAATCAGGTGAAGGCGGGAACTTTGAGCCGCCGTCGCTTCGTAGGGATGATGGTCGGACTCGGCCTGACGGCTCCGATGGCCGCCCAGATGCTGGCGTCGGCCGGCGTCGCGCAGGCCCAGACCAAGTGGACGTTCAACCCCACCAAGCGTGGCGGCGGCGGCGCTCGTCAAGACGCTCTGGTGGCAGGCGCCCACGCTTGCTGAACCCGCACTTCGCCAACGGCACCAAGGACCAGGACGCCTGCGCGGATCTTCTACGAGCCGCTCGCCTCGTACGATCCCGACGGCAACATCGTGCCGGTCCTCGCCGCCGAGGTCGCCGAGCGCTCCAGAACGGTCGGCGTCGCGAAGGACGGCATGTCGGTGACCTGGAAGCTGAAGAAGAACGTCGTGTGGCACGACGGCAAGCCCTTCACGGCCGACGACGTGGTCTTCACCTGGGAGTACGTCGCTGGACCCGGCGACCGCCGCGGTCACGATCGGCCAGTACACGCGACATCGCCAGGATCGACAAGGTCGACAGCCACACCGTGAAGATCCGCTTCAAGTCGCCGACGCCGTTCTGGGCGGCGGCGTTCTGCGGCGCGCGACGGGACTGATCATTCCCAAGCACCTCTTCCAGGCCTTCAAGGGCGACAAAGTCGCGCGAGGCGCCGACCAACCTGAAGCCGGTCGGCACCGGGCCCTACCGAGTTCGTCGACTTCAAGCCCGGCGACATCGTTCGGGGCGAGCTCAACCCGAGCTACCACGTCGCCAACCGGCCGTTCTTCGACCAGATCGAGATGAAGGGCGGCGGCGACGCGCGTCGGCGCGGCGCGCGCGGTCATCCAGACCGGCGAGTACGACTACGCCTGGAACATGCAGGTCGAGGACGAGATCCTCAAGCGGCTGCGAGCAGGGCGGCAAGGGCCGCGCCGACATCGTCGTCCGGCGGCAACATCGAGCACATCCAGGTCAACACCACCGGATCCGTGGACCGAGGTCGACGGCGAGCGGTCGTCGGCCAAGACCAAGCATCCGACGCTGAGCGACCCCGCGGTCCGTCAGGCGCTTGAACCTGCTGGTCGACCGCGGCTCGGTGCAGGAGGAGATCTACGGGCGCACCGGCATCGCCACCGCCAACTTCGTCAACGCGCCCGTCGCGGTTCGTCTCGAAGAACACGAAGTGGGAGTTCAACGTCGACAAGGCGAACCAGATCCTGGAGTCGGCGGGCTGGAAGCGCGGCGCCGACGGCATCCGCGCCAAGGACGGCAAGAAGCTGAAGTTCGTCTATCAGACCTCGATCAACAGCCCGCGGCAGAAGACCCAGCAGATCGTCAAGCAGGCGTGCGCCAAGGCGGGCATCGAGCTCGAGCTGAAGGCGGTCACCGCGAACGTCTTCTTCTCGTCCGATCCGGCGAACCCGGACACGTACTCGCACTTCTACACCGATCTGCAGATGTACACGACGACCATGACCCAGCCCGACCCGCAGCGGTTCATGGATCAGTTCACGTCGCTGGGAGGTCTCCGCCGAAGGACAACAAGTTGGCGCGGACGAATCACGACCCGCTGGCGGAACGAGGAGTACGACAAGCTGTGGAAGGCCGCGGAGCACGAGATGGACCCGGTCAAGCGCGCGGCCCTGTTCGTCAAGATGAACGACCTGGTGATCCAGAACGTCGTCGTCATTCCCGTGGTGTTCCGCCCGCGCGTCGCGGCGATCTCGAACCGCCTGCGCGACGCGGTCCAGAGCGGATGGGACAGCGACTTCTGGGCGCTCGCGTACTGGTCGAAAGGCGTAACGGTGTCGGCGGGGCCGAGCGGCGCGATCCGCCGCGGCCCCGCCTGACGCCGGTATCCGACATGTCCAGGTACCTGCTGCGACGGATCGCTGATCCTCCATCCCGGTTCTCGCCGGCATCAGCATCGTCCTGTTCACGATCCTCGCTCTGGCGCCCGGCGATCCGTTCGAGGAGCTGGCGACCAACCCCAACGTGCCGCCGGAAGTGCGCATGAACCTCCGCGCGAAGTTCGGTCTCGACGACCCGCTGCCGATCCGCTACGTCCGATGGATGGTGTCGATGATGCGCGGCGACTGGGGCTTCTCCTTCGTGAGCCGCGTCGACGTCGACACCCTGATCCTGCAGCGGCTGCCGGCGACGCTCCTGGTGCTGGGCGCCGCCCAGCTCTTTGCGATCCTCGTCGCGGTGCCGATCGGGACCTATTCGGCGCTGCGCCCCTATTCGATCTTCGATCAGATCGCGACCACCCTGGCGTTCATCGGCTTCTCGCTCCCGACGTTCTTCACGGGGCTGCTGTTCATCTTGCTGCTGAGCATCCACCTGGACTGGCTGCCGTTCATCTATCGCTCCGACATCAGCGCGACCGGCTGGCGATGGTACTGGGAGCACATCCGGCAGGCGATCATGCCGGTCGCGGTGCTGGGCCTGGCCCAGGCCGCGTCGATGACGCGCTTCATGCGCGCCTCCGTGCTCGACGTCATCCGGCTGGACTACGTGAACACCGCGCGGGCGAAGGGCCTCTCCGAGGGCGTGACGCTCGTCAAGCACGTCGTCAGGAACGCGCTGATCCCGGTCGTCACGCTCGTCGCGATCCAGATCCCGACCATCTTCGGCGGCGCGATCGTGACCGAGCAGATCTTCCGCGTTCCGGGGATCGGATCCTTGCTGATCACGTCGATTCTCGCCAACGACACGCCGGTCGTCATGGCCGTGACGTTCATCTTCTCGATCCTGGTCTTGCTCTCGAGCCTGGCCGCGGATCTGCTCTACGCGTGGCTCGACCCGCGGATCTCCTACCGCTGATGACGGCCCGCGTCGCCTCCGAGCCCGTCGCCCGGCCGCTCGGCGGTCGCTGCATCGGCGCCGCGCACGTCGCTGTGGCAAGAGACCGGCCGCCGCTTCCGCCGCCATCGGCTCGCGATGGTCGGGAGCGTGATCCTCGTGGCGCTCGTGCTCTCCGTGCTCGTCGGACCGCTCCTCGTGGCGGCTGCCGATCAACGACATCGACTTCAAGGCCAAGCTCAAGGGCCCGTCATGGAGCCATCCACTCGGTACCGACGATCTGGGTCAGGATCTGCTGGCGCGCATGCTCTACGGCGGGCGCATCTCGCTGGCGGTCGGCATCGCCGCCATGCTGATCGCGATCTCGATCGGCACCGCGGTCGGCGCGATCTCCGGATTCATGGGCGGCGCGGTCGATCACACGCTTGATGCGGATCACCGACATGTTCCTGGCGCTGCCGGGCCTGCCCCTCCTGCTGCTGATCGTCTATCTGTTTCGGGATTCGCTGCGGAAGATGTTCGGCCCGGAGGCCGGCGTCTTCATCCTGATCGTCGCGGTCATCGGGGGCTGCGCTGGATGCAGGTCGCCCGGCTGGTGCGGGCGCAGTTCCTGTCGCTGCGCGAGAAGGAATTCGTCGAGTCGGCGCGCAGCCTCGGCGCGTCGCCGATCCGGCAGGTGGTCCGCCACATCCTGCCGAACTCGATGGGCCCGGTCATCGTGGCGGGCACCATCGACGTCGCCGCGGCGATCATCGCCGAGTCCACGCTTGTCCGTTCCTCGGGCTCGGATTTCCCCGGACATTCCGACGTGGGGTCGAATCCTGTATCGACGCCAAGGACAACCTGGACTTCGCGCCGCACTGGGCGATCTTCCCGGGAACCGCGATCTTCCTGACCGTGCTCTCGATCAACTACATCGGCGACGGCCTGCGCGACGCGTTCGACCCGCGCAAGGTCCTCGGGAAGTAGCTAGGCCTCGGTCTTCCGGTCGCCCAGGGCCTGCTTCACGGCCGCTTCGAGATGATCGATCTGGAGAGGCTTGCGGAGCAGCTGGAACCCGAGCCGCCGGCCATGCACATCCAGGTCGGCCCCGGACGCGGTCAGCATGATCACGCCGACCGCCGCGTCGCTGTTCCGGACGTTCTCGACCAGCTCGAGGCCCGAGCCGCCGGGCATGACGTAGTCGGTCAGGACGAGGTCGTAGCTCTTCTGCTTGAAGAGCCGCAGGCCTTCCGTTCCGCTCGCCGCCAGATCGGTCTCGCAGCCCCAGACTGCGAGGAGCTCGGAGAGAAGTCCACGGATGTAGCGCTCATCATCCACGACCAGGACGCGCGGCGGGGTCAGCATGATGGAAGCACCGTACGGGGCCGAGCACGAAGAGAGCAACGGCGAACATCGCCGCGAGATATGCGGGATTCGTCGGCGTCAGCGCGCGAGGACCGCGTGAGCACAGGGCTCTGCGTCGCGTGAACGCCGTGACGCGCGGCTTTTCTGTGTTCACAAGGCGTGCTGGCGCTCGTGCCGCGTCACACCGTGCGATTTTCGTTTTGTGAATTTCTGGGGATAAGTGGATAAAAACGGCGACTGTCAGCGGCAGAAGTCGTAGACGATCGCGCCCTTGGTCGAGGCGCGACGGTCGCGAGGGCTAGCGCGCGCTCGCGGTGATGCGCCCGTCGGTCACGGGCGTGATCGTGCCTCGCGCGACGATCGCGTCCATGACGATCTGGGCGACTTGCGGGCCGCTCGACTCGTCGATGAGCACTTTGCCCCGCGCGAACGCGGTGTAGCCGTCGCCGCCGCGGACGAGATAGCTGGATACCGCGACACTGTACGGGGTCTCGTCGTCCAGCGGCCGGCCGCCCACGGTGATGCTCACCGACTCGCTGCCCCGCCGCCGCGCCGGGGATCCCACACGACGCGAACCCCGGAGACCTGCAGAAACCCGCCGCCTTCGCGGTCCGTTTGCGCCAGGCCATGCTCGAGCGCCGATCGCAGATCTCGCCCGCGGAGCTCGAGCTTGAGGACCACGTCGGTGAACGGCAGCAGACTGTGGACGTCGCGCTTGGTCAGCGGCCCCGCCGGCACGATGCGGTTCGTGCGGATCGCTCCCCCGTTCACGAACGCCGCATCCGCGCCGAGCCGCTCGCGCAGGCGATCGGCGACGAAATCGCCGACGTTCGTCTCCTGCGTCCGGAGCTGGCTGCCTCGCGCCTCGAGGGGGACGTCGGTCCGCCCGATCACCACGTCCAGCTCGCGGTCGAGCCGCGCGCCGTACGAACGAACGAGCTCCTCGACCGCCGGGTCCGGCGCGACACGCCGGCTCACCTCGCGGAAGCGCCAGGACCGCTCGACCAGCTTTCCCTCGCGCGTGAGCCAGAGATCGACCTGGACGAGGTAGCGCGCGTCGGAGCCGGCTCTTGGTGATGAGGGTCTTGCCTTCCTCGGCGACCATCGGATCGTGCTCGTGGCCGCCCAGGATCACATCGACGTCGGCCGCGCCGGCGAGCGCCTTGTCCTCGACGATTGCCTGATGCGTGACCGCGACGACGACCTGTGCGCCCTGCGCCCTGAGACGCGCGGCGGCGTCCTTGCCCGCGGCGAGCGGAGGTTGAAGCCGATGTCGGGTCCGGGACGAGAGGTGCGAGCCGCATCGGCCATCGTGAGCCCGAACACGCCCACGCGCACACCGCCGAGCATCAGCAGGGTGTCGGGCGAGGCGCCGCCGAACGGGCGGCCCGAGCTCCGGTCGACGACGTTCGCGGACAGCCATCGAAACTTCGACTCCTTCATGCGCTCGGCGAGCACGGCCGGCCCGAAGTCGAACTCGTGGTTGCCGAAGGTCGCGAAGTCCAGGCCGACCGCGTCGAGCGCGGCGACCATCTGGGCTCCCTGGAGGAACGTCGACTCGACCGACGGAGACAGGAAGTCGCCCCCGATCGCGAAGATCGTGTTGGGGTTCTCGCGCTTCACCTCGCGTACCAACGTGGCCAGCCGCGCCATTCCGCCGCGCCGGCCGCCGTCGACCGGCCCGAGGGCGTAGGCGTCGTTGATCTGAAGAAAGGTGAGCCGAACGAGATCACCGTCGGCGGCGGGCGCGCCTCGCGAGACGCAACCGACCTGGACGACCGCGAGAACGACCAGGAGCGCGGCGAATGCCGCGCGCGGCCTCGCTGACGCCTGCGGCGGCGGTCGTGGCTCTCGTCTTCCAGAAGCGGTCGGGCCGGCGCGCGACGCGATCGGTCAAGAAGCCGCTCGGCGCGGTCCATATCCCCGCCCGGAAGCACGCCTCGAGGAGCGTGTCGTGGAAGACGTCGCGCTGGGCGCGACTACCCCGAGCTCGACGATCCGCGAGGTCAGCGGCTCGATCCGCTCGATCGCGCGGCGGTAGTCGCGGGCGGCGAATCCATGGATCCCCTCGACCAGCGGCACCAGCACGTCGCGGACCAGCCCCGTCCGATCCCGCCCGCCGCGCTCACGCAGCATGCCGAGCTGGCGCTCGGCGGTCGTCCAGTCGCCGCTCGCGGCGAGCGCCATCGCCAGGTGGGCGGCATGGAAGAGCAGCGCCTGACGATCGAGCCGCTCGCCCGCGATCCGCGCGAAGGGCTTCCAGCGTTCGCCGACGTCGCGGCCGAGGAGCTCGAGGCGCCACAGGAGCGAGATCGAGTCGTGAAGGTCGCCGGGGATCGACGACGGCGCGCCCTCGAACACCCGGCGCCCGAAATCGGACGCGACGTCGTATTCGCCGCGGCCCATGTGCATCAAGGCCAGGTGCCACAGGAGATGGTTCTTGAACCAGCCGAGGTGCGTGCACGGCTCGATGGCCGGCGGCAGCCGCGTGATGCCCGTGTCGAACGCCGCCATCTCGTACAGCCCGTGCGCGAGCGCGTGGATCGCCCAGGCGTCGCGCGGGTTCTTCTGGTTCGCCACGAGCGCCATGCGGACGGCCTCGTCGCAGCGGCCGGCCTGCTCGAGCACGAACGCGTGCAGGCCGAGCATGAACGAGCTGCCGGGATGGTACCGGGTCAGGGCGTCGGCGAGCGCCAGCATCTCCGGGAACTTTCCTTGCCAGAACCAGACGAAATAGAGACGCTGGAACACCAGCAGATCGCGCGGATAGTCGGCGAGATGCTCCCGCATCGCGCTCGCCGCGTCGTTGCCCTTGCCCTCGACCAGGAGCGCCAGGCCTTCGACGTGGCGCCGCTCGCGGTCGGTCTGGGAGGCCGCGGCCGCGCGCGCGGTCTTCCCGGCTTCCTGCGCCTCCGCGAAGCGCTCCTCCAGGAAGAGACAGACCGCGGCGCCGGCGTGAGCGAGGGCCAGCCCGGGTCGAGCGCGATCACGTCGCGGAAGCGCTCGAGAGCCCGCGCGTCCCAGGAGAGAAGCGCATCGACCGCGTGATCGTACGCCTCGACCGTGGCGGCCGCGTCGGTGCTCACCGGCAGACCGTAGGCGTCTTGACGCATGGTCCGCATGCTAGCAGACCGGGCCGGCGGGGACGGCGCGTTCGCCGGCGACGAGCCCGTCCAGGAACTCGATGGCCCGGCGCTCGGCCCACGATTCGACCCGCCAGGGCCAGCGGCCTTCGAGAAACGCCGCATGCCCGCCGCGCCGGACGAACTCCGCGCGGACCGCACGGCGGCAGCTCGGCCGGATCGGGTAGCGCACTGGGCGGGACGATCGGATCGTCGAGCGCGTTGACGAGCAAGGTCGGCCGCCGGATGCGGGAGAGAGTACGGCGCGCTCGACGCGCGCGTCCAGTAGTCGCGCTCGTTCGCGAAGCCGTTGAGCGGCGCCGTGACCGCGCGGTCGTACTCGGCGAAGGTTCGCGCGCGAAGCGCGAGCGGTACGTCGACGATCTCGCCCAATCCCGGATCGCGCGCCGCCTTGAGGCGGATCTTGTCCCGCATGGTCCCGAGGAAGTTCGTGCCATAGACCAGGCGGCAGAAGCCGCGGTCGAGGGCTTCGGCGCAGTGCGCGAGATCGAACGGCACCGAGATCGCGACGGCGCCGACGACCGCGCCGGGCACGGCGGCTTCCCGCTCGCCGAGCCACTTGAGCAGGACGTTGCCGCCCAGCGACACGCCCACCGCGCCGATACGGACGGTTGGCTCTCGCCCGACGATCAGCCGGACGACTTCGTCCAGATCGGCGGTGTGCCCGGAGTGGTAGAACGAGCGGAGGCGATTGAGCTCGCCGCTGCACGATCTGAAGTTCAGGGTGACGGCGCGCCAGCCCCGGGCGAGCGCCTGGCGCGTGAGGCCGACGACGTAGTGGGAGCTCGACGAGCCTTCGAGGCCGTGGAGCACCAGCACGAGCGGCGCGTCGGTGCGGGCCGAGTCAGCCCAGTCGAGATCGACGAAGTCACCGTCGGCGGTGGCGACCCGCTCCCGCCGCCACCGGATCCGGTGACGGCGGAAGAGCGGGCCCCAGATAGTCTGGACGTGCGCGTTCCGGCACCACCAGGGCGGCCGGAACGCGGTCGCTATTCCTGGCCCTTCAGCAGAAGCTTCGCGACCTCGGGCGCGATCTCCCGCGCGCGGCTGTCGAGCTCCGCCTCGCTGAGATTCGCGATCGGGTGCGGCATCATCAGGAACTTGTAGGTCGGGACGCCCCATTGCTCAGCCATGGCGCGCGCCGTTTTCTCGAAGACATCCGTGATGATCGACGCCGCGGGCACCGCGTTCTTTTCCAGCACGATTCCGTCGAGCACACTGCCCGACGAGCAGGACCCTCAGTCTCCGACACCGGCGACGATGACGTCGCAGGTCTTCCGCACCTCCTGGATGATCTCCTCGTGCGCCGGGACCGACGCGTTGTGCTTGCGGAACAGGCGCGTCTCGCTGGCTCCATATTCGGCCTTCAAGATCTCGCCGATCCGCACCAGCAGCTTGTCGGAGTTGTATTTCGTGTTCTCGATCAGGCCGATCCGCTTGCCTTTCAGGGACCCGGGCCGATCCACGTACGCGATCGGCTGCTTGGCCGCCTCGACCGTGGGATCCAGAAGCTCGATCATCGCTTGACCTCCTTGGTGGTGGCGAGGGACGAACGGGCACCGCCCCATCCCGGGATGAACGACGAGAACGAGCCGGCGCGCCCGCCGGCCGCGACGATCAGGAGGTCGTCGGGCTCGGCGACGATGGGCCGGAGCTTCGTGTCGTCGCCGGGCTGAATCGCGCCCGGGATGCGATTGGTGCGCTTGAGATGCGCGATCGTGTTCTTCGTGTTGTCGAACAGGAACTGGCGGATCTCCTTCTTGCCCCAGCCGCTGCCGGCGATGGTGCGCATGTGCTCGCCGGCCAGGGTGATGACGTACTGCGGCTGCCGGCCGGCGCCGCCCGAATGCTTCATCGAATCGGCGAGCGTGGTCAGGACACCTTCGGCGTCGGGCGAGAGCTGGTTGTAGAACTGATGCGGCGCCTCGGCGGCCATGACCGTGACCGTGCTCTGATCGGGCCGGAAGCCGCGCTCGACGTGGAGCGGAGTCCACGGGCTCTCCGCTTCGTTCTCGGCGATCACGAACGAGAGCTTGCCCGGATGGCCGAGCGTGCCGCGGTCGAGGAGCCCGGGCAACGAGCCGCAGACGTTGCGCATCACCAGGCGCAGCGCGCGCCCGATCGTGAGATTCGACCGCCAGCCCGGCCCGAAGAGATTGTCGCCGGCGTTGATGTCGAGCTCGCGCGTGATCGGTCCGTTGATGATCATGAGCACGCGCGGCGCCGCCGGTCGACGTGCCCGGCCCGTGATAGCTCCACGCCGGATCGCCGATGCCCTCCACCGCGGCGACGACCACCGACATGTATTCGGGCCGGCAGCCGGCCATGACCGCGTTGATCGCGACCTTCTCCGCGGTGACCGACACCGACCGGTTCGTGATGAAGGCGATCTCGCTGCTTGGGATCGAGCCGCGCCGCGGCGAGCATCATGCGCACGCGGTCTTCGGTCGGCGGAACGACCGGCAGGCCGTCGGTCCACCCTTGCTGGAAGCAGAACTCGCCCGGCGTCGACATCTTCGACGCGATGCCGCTTGGACGTGAGCGCAGCCGCCATCGGAGCCTCCTCCCTGTTCACCCTCGACCCTGCATAGGCCAGCAGTATAGCGCCGCGCCGGGCTCAGCGCCGAGCGCGACGCGCCGGCGAGCGCGAAGACCGACGCGACGGCGACCGCGAGCGCGGCCACCAGGAGCGACTCGGCGAACGCGCCGAGGAAGCCGACGGCCGCGGTGCGGGCGGCGACGATCTGCCCGGTCACCGCGACGCCGGTGACGACGCCGAGGGTGCGCGCCAGGAACGAGAGGCCGCCGGCGGCTCCCTGCTGTCCGGCCGGGAACGCCGTCATGATCGTCGTCATGTTCGGCACCTCGAAGAAGCCCAGCCCGAAGCCGGCGACGAACAGCGCGAGCGCGACGACGGCGAGCGGCGTCGCGCCGCCGACGAAGCCGAGCGCGGCGAGGCCGACGGCCTCGAGCGCCAGCCCGGCGACGGCCGGCGCCGAAGGCGCCGACGCGATCGGCGAGTCGACCGGCCAGCGGAGCCGCCACCGCCGTGCCGAGCGGCGTGAGCATGAAGAAGAAGCCGCCGACGAAGGCGCCGAGCCCGCGCGCCTCGACCAGGTAGAACGGCACCAGCAGCCAGATCGCGAAGATCGCGCCGCGGGCGACGAAGGACAGGGCGCCCGCGCGCAGCACGGGCCCGCGCGTCAGGTCAGCGAGGGCGCACGGGCTTGCGATCGCGCTCGACCGGTTCGGGACTCGTGTCACCAGCGCCCAGGCGAGCACCGCGAGCGCGACCGGGACACGCACGTGATACACGGCGCGCCAGCCGAAGGATTCGACGAGCGCGCCCGCCGGCAGCGAGCCCAGCAAGCCGAGCCCCATGGCCGCGCTCAGAAGCCGAGCCGCCGCCCGCGCATCGTCGGCCGGCGCCCCGAGCGTGCTCAGCGCGGGCGCGGTGCCGTAGATCAGCCCGCCCGCGAAGCCCTGGACGACGCGCGCGATGAGGAGCCAGTTGAAGCTCGGCGCCGCGCCGCCCATCACGAACGCGACCACGCTCAGCGCGACGCCGGCACGGAACACGGCGACGTGCCCGAGCTGATCCGCGGCGGCGCCCCGGCGAACGCGGTGATCGCGTAGGTCAGCACGTAGCAGATGATCACCCACCGCACGCGCTCGGGCGGAACCGCGAACGCCGCGGCGATCGCGGGGAACGCGATGTTCATCATGGAGTCGAGCGAGACGACGAGCGCGCCCGCCGCGGCGAGCCATCGGGACATTCCGCGTATGATGACACGACATGCCCGATCCAATCGGTTGGGTAGTCCTCGTCGTCGGCGCGCTCGTGGGCTCCCTGATCGGCGGCGTCGCCGGATTCAGTACCGGGATCATCATGCTGCCGCTCGTCGCGTGGGTGCTCGGCCTGCGCGCGGCGGTGCCCGTGCTGACGATCACGATGGCGATCGGCAATCTCGCGCGGATCTGGTGGAGCCGCGGCGAGGTGGACCGCGCGGTCGTTCTGCGATTCGCGCTCGGCGCGGTGCCGGCGACCGCGCTGGGCACCGCCCTCTACGTCAGGCGCGCCCGCGGAATGGCTCGGACGGTTCGTCGGCCTCTTCCTGATCGCGTCGGTCCCGCTGCGCCGCGTTCTCGCGATGGACTTCTTCAGGATGCGCCTGCGCTACTTCCCGGCGCTCGGCGCGGCGGTCGGGCTCATCTCGGGGCTCGTGGTCACGACGGGCCCGCTGAACACGCCCTTCTTCCTCGCCTACGGCCTTCGGCGCGGCGCCTACGTCGGGACCGAAGCCGTCTGCGCGATGGTCATGCACCTGTCGCGCGGCGCCGCGCTGCGCGCGCTACGCGCTCTTGACCTGGGAGACCGTCGCGGTGGGCGCCCTGCTCGGCGCGACGATGTTCGCGGGCTCCTGGTTCGGGCGCCGGCTGCTCGATCCGCATGAGCGACCGCGTGTTCCTCGGCCATCATCGAGGTGCTGCTGGTCGTGATGGGCTTGCACTCCGCTTCTCTTTCCGCGGTAAAACCGGCTCCGTGAACATCGAGCGCGGCACCACGGCGGAAGTGAGCTACACGGTCGACGAAGACAAGACGGCCCACGCGATGGGCAACCGCGGCGTGCACGTCTTCGCGACGCCGTTCGTGATCGGGATGCTGGAAGACGCCGCGGGCGCGGTGCTCCGGCCTCACCTGCCGCCCGGCGGCGGATCGGTCGGCACCATGGTCGAGATGAAGCATCTGGCGGCGACACCGGTCGGGCATGAAGGTGCGCGCGAAGGCGACGCTCCTGGAGTCGGACGGCAAGCGCTTTCTGTTCTCGGTCGAGGCGTGGGACGAGAAGGAAAAGATCGCCGAAGGGCGGCACGAGCGCTTCGTCGTGCCCGACATGGAGAAGTTCCTCTCGCGGGCGATGAAGAAGGGCGCGGGATCGTGACGATCCAGATCAACACGTCGCTGATCGGCAAGGAGTACCCGCCCTACGCGGTGACGGTCGAGCGCGGGAAGATCAAGGAGTTCGCCCGCGCGCTCGGCGACGCGAACCCGCTCTATCTCGACGATCGCGTCGGCGCCGCCTCCGAGTGGGGCGACCTGATCGCGCCGCCGACGTTCTCGGTGACGTTCCGGGACGAAGCGGCCGACACCGCCGCGTTCCTGCGCGAGCTCGGCACGGACATCTCGCGCATCCTGCACGGCGAGCAGGAGTTCGAGATCTTCCGTCCGCTGCAGCCCGGCCAGACCTATCTCTGCCGGTCGAAGGTCATCGACATCTACGAGAAGTCCGGGCGCGAGCGGTCCGATGGCGTTCGTGGTCCGTGAGACCAGCATCGCCGACGGCTCGAACGAGATCGTGGCCACCATGCGCCACATCACGATCGTCAGGCTATGAAGTACGCGAAGGTCTACTTTGACGACATCAAGGTGGGCGACGAGCTGCCGCCGCTCGTCAAGGGTCCGATCCAGCAGATCCAGCTCACGCGCTACGCGGGCGCGTCCGGCGATTTCAACCCCATCCATCAGGACGACGAGTTCGCCCGCGCCGCCGGCATGGGCGGCGTCTTCGCCCACGGCATGCTCTCGATGGGATTCGTCGGCCAGGCCGTGACGGACTGGTCGGGCGCCGGCACCGTCAGGAAGCTCGGCGTCAGGTTCGCGGCGCTCGTCAGGCTGAAGGACGTCGTGACCTGCCGCGGGCGTGTCGTCGGCAAGTCGTCGAAGGACGACGTGCACCTGGTCGAGCTCGAGGTGTGGGCGGAGAACCAGCGCGCCGAGAAGGTCGTCACCGGCCGGGCGACTGTCGCCCTGCCGTCCCGCGCCTAGCCGCCCGGCATCAGTCCCTTCGCCGCGACCCAGTCGCGCAGAGGCCTCGCGCGTCGACTGGAACGCGAGCACGTCCCACGGAATCCGCTCGGGCGTGACCCACTCCAGCGCGTCGTTCTCGTCGCACGTCGTCAGGGTGCCGCCGATCACGCGCGCCTTGTAGACGATGATCACCGGCGCCGCCGGGTACGTGTACACGTTGAGCAGCCCGGTCAGGTCGACCTTGCAGGCCGGTCTCCTCGAACGTCTCGCGCATGCGCGCCGTCGGTGACGGTCTCGCCGAAGTCGACGAACCCGCCCGGAAACGTCCACAGCCCACTCCCCGGGTTGATCGAGCGCCGCGTGAGGAGGATGGCGCCGTCCTGCTCGGGAATGGTCGCGGCCACGACCTTCGGGTTCAGGTAGAACACGAACCGGCAGCGCGAGCAGACTTGCTGCTCACGGTGGTCGGGCGGCACCGACTCGATCGCGAGGGCGGCGCCGCAGAGCGGGCAGAAGCTGATCGTCGACGGCGTGACAGGACGGGGTTGTCGCTCACGTCCCCGAGTCTAAACCAGCTATTCTGGGCGCGACAATGGCGGACGACCTGGCAGGGGCCCCTGGTCATCGGCGTGCTGACCGCCATCACGGGCGGCGTGCTCTTTCTGACCGCCGGGGACGTGATCTCCGTGCCGGACCGGACGTCCGGCGCCCGCGCTGGCTGGTCTCGGTGTTCGCGCTCGGCGTCTTCTTCACAGCGGCAGCTATCTCGTCGCCCTGGCGTTACCGACGCCGCGGATGCGGCGCTGCTCGAGGGCGCCGCCGCGCCTAGCGTTCCTCAGCACGGCCGGCGAGCTTCCGATGACGTGGCTCGCCATCACCGGCGGCGGCGCCCAGACGCCCTCCGATGCCGCCCATCCTGGATCGCTGGTGCTGTCGCCCGATATCGGACGGTTCGTCATGCAGGCCTTCGCCTGGCTCTTCGCCATTCCGCTCGACGCGATAGCACTCGGCGCGTGGTTCGATCGCCCTGCGATGGCTCGTGCGGCGACGCCGCCTTGACACTTCGCGCGGGCGGGGTGCTACAAACCGACCGTCGCGCCGGAACGCCTTGCCTGACCCAGGAGGTCTTCGTATGCCGCGCTTCGTCTTCACGCTCGTCGTCACCGTCCTCGCCGTGATGCTCGGCGGAGAGCTCGCCACCGTTCGCGGACAGGCGACCTCCGGCGAGTACCGCATCGGAGTCCTGGAGCCGATCACCGGCCCGCTCGCCTTCGAGGGCAAGCGCCACATGGAAGGCCTCGAGATCGTCCGCGATCTGATCAACGAGCGCGGCGGCGTCATGGGCAAGAAGCTCGTGTTCTCGGTGGCCGACGCGACCGATCCCACCGCGGCGGCCAGCGAAGCCAATCGCCTGATCACCCGGGAAGGCGTCAAGATCATCACCGGGACGTTCTCCTCGCGCCTCTGCGGCGCGGCGAGCGAGGTGGCGGCCCGCCACGACGTCATCTACTGGGAGTCGTCCTGTGTCGATCCGCGGTTCAACAAGCGCGGCCTCAAGCACGTCTATCGGACCGAGATCGACGCGACCGGGTTCGGCTGGTACAACATCGAGTTCATCGCCAAGCACCTGGCGCCGAAGCTCAATCTGAAGCCGAATCAGATCAAGATCGCCTTCCTCTCCGAAGACTCCTCGTACGGCCAGGGCGTGACCGAGTCGCGCGCCAGCGGGCCAAGACGGAGTTCGGCATGCAGGAAGTGATGCTCGAGTATTACAACTGGCAGACGCTCAACGACATGACGCCGACGATCTTGAAGATGAAGCAGCTCAACCCGGACATCGTCCACCACATCAGCTTCAGCAACGACGGCGTCCTCTTCTGGCGCCAGTCGAAGGAGCAGAACTTCCTCTTCAAGGCGCTCGTCCACGCGGGCGCCACCGGCTACGGCGGTCCGACTTCGGCAAGGCGCTCGGCAACGACGCCAACGGCGTGTTCGCGCTGCTCGAGCCCGGGCCCGGCTTCCGGCTCGAAGCGTTGCGGCCAGAGGGTCAGCAGATCGAGAAGGCCTTCCGCGACGCGGTGCAGAAGAAGACCGGCACCTACCCGTTCGGCGCCCATCAGCTCGCCGGCAGCGGTCTCTGGCTCCTGAAGCTCGTCCTCGACAAGGCGCAGTCCGACGATCCGGAGAAGTTCCGCGCCGCGGTCATGTCGCTCGACCTGCCGGTCGGCTCCATGATCAACGGCTGGGGCGTGAAGTTCTCCGAGCACGGCCAGAACGCCAACGACCGCGTCCAGCACTACATGCTGCCAGTGGCAGAACGGCCAGCTGGTCACGGTGTGGCCCGAGGAGTTCTCGACGCTCCGGGCCAAGTGGATCCCGCTCGGCGCCTGGGACCAGCGCAAATAGGCGTCCTCGCCCAACTCGTCGTCGCGACGGTCCTGCTCGGGGGATCTACGCCCTGATCTCGGTCGGGCTCACGCTGATCTTCGGCATCATGCGGGTGGTCAACTTCGCCCACGGCGAGTTCCTGATGCTCGGGATGTACCTGGCCTTCTGGGCGTTCATGCTGTTCACCGCGGACCCCTACTTCGTGGTGCTGGTGGCGATCCCGCTGTTCTTCGTCGTCGGCCTCGTCGTCTACGCGCTGGTCATGCGCGGGGTCATCCACGCCTCGCACAACGTCCAGATCTTCACCACGGTCGGTCTGTCGACCGTGCTCCAGAACGTCGCGCTGGTCGCCTGGTCCGGCGACTTCCGGTTCGTCCGGCCCTGGCATCTCTCGACCGTGCTCCCGCGCAGGCTCGACGACCTTCAATTTGACCCAGGTGGTCGCGTCGGTGATCGCGGTCACGCTCACTCTGGCGCTCGTGGCCTTCATGAAGTGGACGCACGCCGGCCGCGTGATGCGTGCGACCGCGCAGGATCGCGACGCCGCCACGTTGATGGGCATCGACACGGACCGCGTCTATCGGCTCACGTTCGCGATCGGCATCGCCGCGGTCGGCACGGCGGGCGTGCTGGTCGCGCCGCTGTACTCGGTCTATCCCACCGCGGGGCTCCAGTTCGTGCTGCTCTCCTACGTCGTGGTCGTCCTGGGCGGGCTCGGCGACATGCTCGGCGCGATGCTCGGGAGTCCTCATCGTGGCCGGCGTCGAGGTCGCGGGCTCCTACCTGTTCGGCGCGGCGTGGAAGGAGATCTTCTACTTCATCCTGTTCATCCTGGTGCTCGTGTTCCGCCCGGCCGGGCTGTTCGGTCAGCGCGGGGCGGAAACCCTGGGCGTCTGATGGGCGCGCCCTCCGCATCGCCGCGGCGCCGTGATCTTCTTCGGGCTCGCCGCCCTGACGCCGGTCGTCGTCCGCGACGCGTACTTCCTCGACAGCCTGGTGCTGATCCTCCTGTGGGGGCGCTGTCGGCGGCCTGGAACGTCGCCGGCGGCTATGCCGGCCAGGTCTCGATCGGCCACGCGTCGTTCTTCGGGATCGGCGCGTACTCGGCGGCCCTGATGGTGACTCGTTTCGGCCGCGGGCCGTGGCTCGGCATGCTCGTCGGTGTCGTGATCTCGATCGGCGCGGGCTTCATCATCGGCTTTCTGTCCAACCGTCTGAAGGGTCCGTACTTCGCGCTCTCGACCATCGCGTTCTCGCAGGTCCTCCTGATCGGCGTCAGCCGCTGGCGCGGCTTCACGGCCGGCGGCGAAGGCATCCCCGTCCCGTTCCGACCGGGCTTCGCGACCTTGGGCCTGGGTCACGTGGGCTGGGTCTACATGGCGCTCTCGGTCGCCCTCGTCTGCTTCGCGGTCGAGGTCTACCTGGAGCGCTCGCGCGTCGGCTATCAGCTGGCCGGAGTCCGCGAGGACGAGGACGCGGCCGAGGCGCTCGGGATTCCCACGCGGAAGCTCAAGGTCGGCGCGGTGGCGGTGAGCGCGGCGCTGACGTCGGTCTGCGGCTCCCTCTGGGCCCAGTACGTCGGGTTCGTGGATCCGACCTACGTGTTCTCGGTGGATCTCTCCGTGCGCTTCGCCCTCAACGCGATCATCGGCGGAATGGGGACGGCGCTCGGCCCCTTCCTCGGCTCGGTGCTCATCACCTCGCTCGAGACCTATCTGCGCGCGACGTTCGCGGGCGTGAAGGCCGGGTTCACCGGCATCTACCTGATCATCTACGGGACCGCCTTGATCCTCGTCGTCCGGTTCGTGCCCGAGGGGCTGGCCGGCATCGCGACGCGGATCCGGATGCGCCGAGCTCACGCGTGAGCGACGCGACGCCCATCCTCGAGCTCGACCGCGTGACGAAGCGCTTCGGCGGGCTCACCGCCGTCTCGAGCGTGAGCTTCAAGGTGCCGGTCGGCGAGATCCTCGGGATCATCGGCCCCAACGGCGCCGGCAAGACGACGCTCTTCAACGTGATCTCCGGCTACTACCGCCCCGAGGAAGGCCGCATTCTCCTCGGCGGAGACGATGTGACCGGGCAGGCGCCCCACGCGATCTGCCGGCTCGGCCTGACCCGCACGTTCCAGCTGGTGAAACCGTTCGGCAACCTGTCGGTCATCGACAACGTCATGATCGGCGCGCTGACCCGGCTCCCCACGGTGAGCTCCGCGCGCCTCGAAGCCGAGCGCGTCATCGAAGCGTGCGGCCTCGCCTCCCACGCCAGCGGACAGGCGCGCACCTTGCCCATCGGGCTCCGCAAGCGCCTGGAGGTCGCGCGCGCGCTGGCGACGCGTCCCCGTCTTCTGCTGCTGGACGAGGTCATGGCCGGGCTGAACCCGACCGAGCTCGCCGGGATGGTCGAGCTGATCCGGCGCCTGCATGCCGACGGCCTGACTCTGATCGTGATCGAGCACATCATGGCGGCGATGATGCGTCTGGCCCAGCGGATCCTCGTCCTCCACCACGGCGAGGCGATCGCGCAGGGCGCCCCGGCCGCGATCACCCAGGACCGGCGGGTTGTCGACGCCTACCTCGGCGAAGAGTTCGTACTTGCTCAGGCTTGAAGGGGTCGATGCGTTCTACGGCGATCTGCAGGCGCTGGCCGACGTGTCATTCGAGGTGAACGACGGCGAGATCGTCGCGCTGGTCGGCGCCAACGCCGCCGGCAAGTCCACCACGCTCCGCGTGATCTCCGGGCTCGTGAATCCCCGTCGCGGGCGTGTTCTGCTGAACGGCGACGACCTCACCGGGATCCCGGCGCACGAGCGCGTCGACCACGGCATCGTCCAGGTCCCCGAAGGACGGCGGCTGTTCCCGTTCATGACGGTCGCCGAGAATCTCCTGCTCGGCGCCCACGCCAGCCGCGCCCGCGCCGACCGCGAACGTACGCTCGCCCACGTGTACGGCCTCTTTCCGGTGCTCGGCGAGCGCCGGACCCAGCTGGCCGGCTCGCTGTCGGGCGGCGAGCAGCAGATGTGCGCGATCGGCCGGGCGCTCATGGCGCGTCCCAAGATCCTCATGCTCGACGAGCCGACGCTCGGGCTGGCGCCGGTGCTCGTGGCCCGGATCTTCGAGACGGTACGGACGATCAACGGCCAGGGTGTGACCGTGCTGCTGGTCGAGCAGAACGTCCGCCAGGCGCTCACCCTGGCCCATCGCGCGTGCGTCCTGGAGAGCGGGCGTCTGGTGCTGGAAGGACAGGCGCGCGAGCTTCTCGGCGACGATCGGCTCAAGCGCGCATATCTCGGGCTTTAGCCCGCGTGTCCGAGGAAGAAGATGAATGTCGACAGAAAGCGCCTCGAGCAGTCGATCGAGGAGCTGGGCCGGATCGGTCAGACCCTCGCGGCGGGCTCACCCGCCTGGCGCTCACCGACGACGACAAGCGCGGCCGCGACTGGATGATCACGCGCATGCGCGAAGCCGGCCTCTCGGTCGCCGTCGACCAGATGGGCAACATCTTCGGTCAGCGCCCGGGGACGGCGCCGCTCCCGCCGGTGATGATGGGCTCCCACGTGGATTCGGTGCCGACGGGCGGTCGCTACGACGGCCAGCTCGGCGTCCTCTGCGGACTCGAAGTCATCCGGACGCTCAACGACCAGAAGATCCGCACGCGCCATCCCGTGACCCTGGCGATCTTCACCAACGAGGAAGGGGCGCGCTTTCAGCCGGCGATGATCGCCAGCGGCGTCATGGCCGGCAAGATCGCCCTCGAGGACGCCTACAACGCCAAGGACAAGGACGGGATCCGGCTGGTCGACGAGCTCGAGCGGATCGGCTATCTGGGGTCCGAGCCCTGCGTACCGAGGCCGATCCGGGCGTACCTCGAGCTCCACATCGAGCAGGGGCCGTTCCTCGAGGAAGAGGGGCTCTCGGTCGGGGTCGTCGAAGGCATCGTCGCGATCGGCTGGTCGCGTCTGACGATCCACGGCGTGCAGGACCATGCCGGCCCGACGCCGATGCGGATCCGCCACGACGCCCTGGTGGCCGCCGCCGAGGTGATCTCAGGAGTCCGCAAGATTGCGCGCGAGATCGGCGGCGAGCTGGTGACGACGATCGGCAATCTCGTGGTGACGCCGAACATCGTCAACGCGATCCCGGGCAAGGTGACGCTCTCGATCGACATGCGCGACCCGAAGGACGCGACGCTCGACGAGGCGCAGGCGTGGCTCGAGCCGATCGTGCGCGCGGCGTGCGAGCGCGAGGGCGTGCGCTACGAGCTCGAGAACTACTGGCGTGTGCCCTACACGCCGTTCGATCGGAGCGTCGTCGACACGGTCGAGCGCGCGGCGCGAGCCTCCGGCGCGCGATATCGCCGGATCCTGTCGGGCGCCGGTCACGACGCCCAGTACATGGCGGCGATCGGACCGACCGGGATGGTCTTCGTGCCGTCGCATGACGGCCGCAGTCACTGCGAGGAGGAGTTCACGCCGATCGACGACATCGAGTACGGCGCCCGCACCCTCTTGCTCGCGGCCCTCGACCTGGCCGGCCGGGACTGAGCGCCGCCGCGTCGCGGCGAGCCTACTCCGGCGGCGGGAGCGCGTCGCCGACGACGTAGGGGAACAGACGCGGCGGCCGATGGCGCACGCGCAGCCGCGCGACCACCGGGAGATGGTCCGAGGCCACACGGGCCAGCCGGCTCCGGTGCACGCTGAACTCCTCGCCCTCCAGCTCGGCGTCCCAGTAGATCCGGTCGAGCGCGAAGAGCGGGAACATCGCCGGGTGAGTGCGCCGGCGTCGCATCGGCGAGGAGAACTCGCGCCGCAGCCCGCGCGTCACCGGCCCGCGATGCCACTCGTTGAAGTCGCCCAGGAGCACGCGCGGGCCGGCCAGGCGTCCGGACGTGCGGATGAAGGCACCGAGCAGCCCGAGCTGCTCGCGGCGCTCACGCAGCGCCAGACCGAAGTGGCAGTTGAACACGTGCAGCGGCATGCCGTCGACGTCGAAGTCGACGCGCACGCAGCCCCGCGGCTCGCGCATGCTGTAGCTCAGATCGCAGCGTCCGGAGCCGAGGACCGGCAAGCGGCTGAGCACGACGTTGCCGTACGTGCCGGAGCCGTGCACGCGGGTCTCGCCCATGACGAGCTCCGGTCATCTCGAGCCGCGCCGCCAGGTAGGCCGCCTGGTCGGCTTCCGGAACGCCGCTGCCCTCACGAATCACTTCCTGGAGCCCGACGACGTCGGGGCTGACCTCGCCGATGACGTCGGCGATCCGATCGAGGTCGCGGCGGCGGTCGAGCCCGACGCCGCGGTGGATGTTGTAGCTGACGACCGTGAGGTGTCTCACGCCGCGTCGCCCTGGTACCGCGCGAAGTGCGGGTAGAGCTGGACCGGATGCGTGATCGGCGTCGGCACCGTCACATCGGGTGAATGGATCAGGAACGTCTGCATCTCGTCGCTCGACGGACCGGCATGCGCTCCCACTTCGGCCACAAACGACACATTACCCTGTGGCGCGTCGATTCCATAGATCACGAGGTCGCCCGCCGACGGCATCGCCATCAGGTCGCGGATCCCCTCGACGATCCGCTCGAGGTCGGGCCGCTCGGCAAAGGGTCCCGTGGCGAGCGTGTCGAGGCCGTAGCGGTCGCCGCGCCAGAAGCAGAGCGGGCCGTCGGCCGACCGCACCAGGACGATTCCGATGCCGGGCGAGGCCGAAATGCGGGTGGCCAGCGCGGGGTAGCGCTCCTCGATGCGCTCCAGGGTCAACGGCTCCGCCGTGTCGAGGAAGTAGACGAAGGCGTTCGGCCCGGCGGCGATCACACGGATGCCGTCGTGCTCGCGAACTCCGCGCGTGCCGCCGAGCACCCACGGGAAATCCTGCTCGAGGTAGTTCACGAAGCGCTGAAAGAATCCGGGGCCCGATGGGCCCGAGCGCTTCGAAGCCGCTGACGAGCCGGCCGCGCTTGCCTTCGGCGCCGGCACGGCGCGCGCCGTCGGCGGAGAAGAAATCATCGAAGAGCGACTGCTCGATCGGGCGGCCGCCGGTGACCTTGAGATACGGCAACGTCGCGGCCTGACCGTGATCGGACAGGACGTAGAGGTCGTAGCGATGCTCGGGAACGCGCCGGAGGACGCGCCACAACCGATGGATGGACGCATCGACGCGGCGGAGCGCCTGAAGGGCGCGCGGGTGGCGCGGCCCCCACGCGTGACCGGCGACGTCGTAGTCGAGGTAGTTGATGTAGATCGTCGAGACGCCGGTGTAGATGTCGTGAGCGACCGCCAGGGTGAAGAGCTCCCGGAGCCACACCGAGATGGCGATCTTGATCGCCAGCCACTTCCAGTTGCCCGACGTCACGGACACGGGGTCGGCGATCATGCGCAGCAGGGCGCGCACGACCTCGACGGTCGACGCGATCGAGCCCTTCACGAGAACCCAGGCGATCACGACCAGCCTTGAGGCCGCGCGGATCAGCCCCGCGCCGGTCGGCCGTTTGATCATCGCGAACGGTCAGAAGATTGCTGGCGGCGCCGCCCGTGAAGACGCACCCGTCAGGTGCCGCCGCCGCTCACGATCCCGCGCCGCCCGGCCGTCTGGGTCTTCTCGACGTGCGCCGCGTCGCCGCCGCGCGGGAAGTAGACGTCGCTCTTGCGGCGCTTGTCGTAGTAGTGGAATCCGGGGATGTCCGGTCGCACGCCGTACATCGCCGCGAGCTGGAACGCGGGCGTGGAGGTCGGGAGCCCGGCGCACATCGGCGCCATGCGATAGCCGCGCCGGCGGACCAGGCGGGCCAGGAACGGCGCCCGCCCCCGCGCCATCGCTTCCTCCAGGACCGCGCGCGAGAGCCCGTCGATCTGCACGATCAGCAGCCGCCGCTGGCCCGGCGACGGTGGCGGTCCGAGCCGGAGCCGGCGAACCAGGCGATCGAGCGCGCGCTGCAGACCAAGGACGAGGTCGTCGAACGGCATGCACCCATATTGTAGTATCTGTTCGCCCATGGACCACCCCGTGGTCAGCGCCGTGCGCGAATTCGTCGATTCCGAGGTCCGTCCCGCCGCCGCCGCGCTCGAGCACGCCGGACGCCTATCCCCACGACCTGGTCGCCCGGATGCGCGAGCTCGGCCTGTTCGGCTCGCTGGTGCCGGCCGCCTACGGCGGCCTCGGGCTCGACGTGACGACGTACGCGCGCGTGATCGAGGAGCTGTGCCGAGGCTGGATGTCCCTGGCGGGTGTCATCAACAGCCACACGATGGCGGCGCTGATCGTGCTGAACCACGGGACCGACGCGCAGCGCGAGCGCTTCCTCCCCGCTTCGCGCGAGGCCAGGCCCGGGGCGGCCTCGCGCTGACCGAGCCGCACGCCGGCACCGACGTGCAGGCGATTCGCACCGTCGCCGTGCGCCGCGGGGACGACTACGTCATCACCGGCACGAAGCTCTTCATCACGAACGCGCGCGAGGGCAACACCCTGGCGCTCCTGGCGCTGACTGATCCCAAGGCCGAGCCGCGGCACCGCGGGATGTCGTGCTTCATCGTCGAGAAGGGCCATCCCGGCTTCCGCGTCGTGAAGTCGATCGCGAAGCTCGGCTACAAGGGCGTCGACACCGCGGAGCTGGTCTTCGACGAGTGCGTGGTGCCGGCTGCGAACCTGGTGGGCGGCGTCGAGGGGCGCGGCTTCAAGCACGTGATGGGCGGGCTCGAGGCCGGCCGGATCAACATCGCGGCGCGCGCCGTCGGCGTCGCGCAGGCGGCCTACGACGACACGCTCGCTCATCTGGCCGGCGCCGGCGCCGAGTCTCCGCCCGCCCTCGCCGACATGGCGACGAAGCTCAGGGCGGCGCGCCTGCTCACCTCGTGGGCGGCCGCGATGAAGGACCGCGGCGAGCGGTGCGACCTCGAGGCGGGAATGGCGAAGCTCTTCGCCTCCGAGTCGGCTCAGGAGGTTGCCGTCGAGGCGCTCCGTCTGCACGGCGCCGCCGGTGCCCTCGCCGCGCTGAACGTCGAGCGCTACTACCGCGACACGCCGCTGATGATCATCGGCGAGGGCACGAACGAGATCCAGCGGACCATCATTGCGCGGAGCCTGCTCGAGCGGTACGGCGAGCGCCTCGGCGCGCTCACATCGCGCGACGGAGAGTCCGAGGACGTCCGGCAGATGGTCTTCGCGGTGCGGCAGCTCGTCGACAAACAGGTCGTCCCCGCGGCCCAGGACCTCGACGTCGCCCATGCCCATCCCGCCGGTCTGGTGACGGGGCTCGGCGAGCTCGGAATCCTCGGCGCGCTCGTCGACCCCAGGTATGGAGGCCTCGGGCTCGATTCACGAACGACCGTGATGATCGTCGAGGAGCTCGCGCGAGGCTCGGCCACCCTCGCCGCGATTGCGCTCGCGCACTTCGTCGTCACGCACGCGCTCCAGAGCGGGGCGACCGCCGAGCAGCGCGAGCGCTTTCTGCCGCCGATGACACGCGGGGAAACGCTCGGCGCCGTGGCAGTCGCGAGCGGGATTCGTGCCACGCACGCCGGCGAAGACTGGATTCTCGACGGCGAGACGTCGCCGATCGACCATGCGGCTCACGCGGGCCTGGTGCTGGTGGAGGCGACCTCGCCTGACGGCGCCGTGTGGCTCGTCGTGGGCCCCGACATGCCCGGCGTCCGGGTCGGCGCGCCGGTCGCGACGCTCGGGCTGCGAGGTCTCGACGCGTGTCGCATCGCGTTCGAGGCGTGCCGCGTTCCCTCACGGAATCACCTCGGCGCTGCCGCCGGGCGCGGTGATCGGCCGAGCGCGGCCGTCCTGGCGCTCGCCCGACTGGGCGTCGCGGCGATCGGTGTCGGGCTGGCGCAGGCCGCGTTCGAGGCCGCGCTTCGCTATTCGCAGCAGCGAACGACCTTCGGAAGCCGATCGCCCAGCACCAGGCCATCCAGCTGGTGCTCGCCGGCATGGCGACCAGGATCACGGCGGCGCGGCTGCTCACGTACGCCGCCGCCGCGCCCGACGCCGACGACACGAGCCGCCTCATCGCGAAGGTGTATGCGTCGGAGATCGCGTACGAGGTCACGCTCGACTCCATGCGAGTCCACGGCGGGTACGGCTACACGAGCGAATTCCCGGTCGAGCGCTACTACCGGGACGCCGCGCGCCTGGCTTCGACCCCGACGACCAACGCCGCCGACCGCGCCGAGATCGCACGCCTTCTGAGCTCGGCCGCGGCGGCCGCTCTTGCACTATCCTCGTGAGCGCATCGCCGACCTTCGGCGCGGCCGGCGTCCCGGCGACGCCGGCCCTGAAGCGTCGGCGTCGTGATACTGTCCCTGCTCGACCATCCACCCCATCGCTCAGGAGGCCACACCCATGAAGCTCGTGAGCCGGAGTGCTGATCGTCGCGCCTCCTCGCCGTCGCGTTGCGTGGCTCCGCCTGCCACGCGCGTGGTTCCGTACGCCCGCGACGCGGTTCGCGACGTTGCCTCCGGGGCGCTCACCGGAAGGCATTACTGTCGACGACCGCGGCAACGTCTACGTCACATCACGTTCGCGGTCAGGAACCGCGACTGGAAACGGCCAGATGTTCGTCTTCAACCAGCACGGCACGGCTCCTCCGACAGGGTGAACGTCGCCAACTCGAGCACCTTGCTGCTGGACCTCGCGTTTCATCCGCAGACCGGCGCCCTTCTGGTCCTGGACTTCGCAGCCTCAAGGTTCTCCAGGTCGATCCGGTCTCGGGAGCGTCGCAGGTGTTCTCGGATCTCTCGGCAGGACCACGGCCCGGACTGAACGTCCTGACCTTTCGACCGGGCCGGCAACGTCTACGTGTCCGCGTCGTTCGCGGGAGCCGTCTACAAGATCCGGACCTCACGGCGGCGCGGCGACGACCTGGGTCCAGAGCGATCTGCTGAAGACCACGGGCGTGCCGGGCTTCGGGGCCAACGGGCTGGCCTTCAAATCGCGCCCAGTCGACCTTGTTCGTCAACAACACCGGCAACGACACCGTCGTGAAGGTTCCGGTCAATCATGACGGCAGCGCGGGCACGCCGTCCGTTTTCGTGAACTCGGTCAGCGGCGCCGACGGGCTCATCATCGACGAGCACGACAACCTCTGGATCGCCGCGAACCAGGCCGACGAGATCGTCGTGATCAATCCGTCGGGGCGCACCATCGCGCAAGCTCGGCGACTTCAACGGCCTCGGCCATGACGGCGCGCCGATCGGCCTGCTGTTTCCGGCGAGCCTCGTGTTCAGCGGGCCCTTCGTCTACGTGACCAACCTCGCGATCGACCTTCGGCTCTTCGACGATCCGAGCCAGCCGACCCTCACCAACGGCACGGGCGACTCGCCGTGGACCGCGGACGTGAAGGTCCACACGATCTCGCGCATCCCCGCGTTCATTCCGCCGATCCGGGGCTGTCCAAGCCTTGATCGACGACTCCGAGCGCCGCGCGATCCCGGCCGACACTCCTGCGCCTCGGCCGGCGCGCGCGAGCGCATTCCGAGGCCGAGGAGTAGTCTAAGGAATGGTCGAGAAGGCCACACCGGAATCCGACGTCGAGCAGGTCGATCAGGAAGCCGTCGCCCCGCCGTGGATGACGATTCTTCACAACTGCGACTGCCACACGTTCGAGCAAGTCGTGAAGCAGCTTCAGAAGGCGATCGGCTGCAGCGAGGCCAAGGGCTGGGAGCTGGCCTGGCAGGTGCACAACACCGGGCGAGCTGTGGTCAAGGTCGGCGCGGAAACCGAGTGTGTGCGCGTCGGCAACGTCCTGGCGTCGATCGGCCTCGTCGTCACGGTCGTGCAGTCGTGAGCGCCGACTCGCCGCTCGCCTACCGGCGCGCCGCGCTCTGGGGCGCTCTGGCCGCCAAGGTCGTGGGCGCGTGGGGTCTCGGCTGGGACATCCAGTGGCACATGACGATCGGGCGCGACTCGTTCTGGATCGCGCCGCACCTGATGATCTACGGCAGCGTCGTCGTGGGACTGGCCCTCGGCTGGGGCGTGCTCGCCTACGAGTGGTGGTGCTCAGTCCCGTCGACGCGCGGGTTCCGTCTGGCCGCGCTTGGTCTCGTGCTCGTGGTGCTGGCGGCGCCGATCGACGACCTCTGGCACCGCCTCTTCGGACTCGACGTGACGCTCTGGAGCCCGCCGCATCTGCTGGCGCTGTTCGGCTCGGCGGTGAGCACGCTCGGCTGTCTCGTGATCGCCATCGAGGTGTACCCGCTTCACAGCCGGGCCGGCCGCGCGGCGCTCGTCCTCGCCGGCGCGCTCCTCTACGGGGGCGTGCGCGTCACTCTGGATCCAGCGTGGCTGCTCGCCTACGCCCACGGCGGCATCTTGTTCCACAGCTTCGCCATGCTCGCCGCGTTGCTCCTGTCACTGACGCTCGTGACGACGACGCGGGTCTCGGCGCTGCGGTGGGCGCCGGTCTTCGCGGTCATCCTGTCCTTCGCGCTCGGGATCGTCGGCCAGCAGATCGCGCGCGGCGGGTTCGCGCTGCTCCAGCCCGTGTCGGTCATCGACGAGGCGGTCGCGCAGGATACCAGCTCGCCGATCGCGGTGGGCCGGGAGATCGCGGAGAAGAACCAGGCGGTGCCGCCGCCGCCGTGGGCGCTGCGCCTGGCGCTGCCGCTCGTGCCGGCGGCCCTGATGGCGCTGGCCGATCCGCGGCGGCGTCCGGGGTGGCGGCGATCGTCTACGGCATGAGCGTCTTCGCCGCGTACGCGTGGTTTCTCTCGACCCTGCCGGCCTACGCGCCGCTCACCCCGAACGGCGTCGAGACCGCGGTGGCGCTCGCGCTCACCATCGCGTATGCGGCCGCCGGCGGCCTCGCGGCCCGCCGGCTCGCGACTCAGCTCGTCGGCGGCGCGTCCGAGCCGCGCGCCGGCCGCGAGCGCCCGATCGCCGGCCTCACATCACCGGGCCGATGATCCAGGGCGCGAACTCTTCTTCGCCGACACCCGAGAGCTCGCTCTTCGAGCGCTTGCCCGACGCGACCGCGATCACCTCTTCGAAGATCTGACGGCCGACCGTCGCGATCGGCGTGCCCTCGAGCATCGACGCCGCAGTTGATGTCCATGTCCTCCGCCATGTGGCGGTACATCGAGCGAGTTCGTCGCGAGCTTGATCGACGGCACGGGCTTGCAGCCGAAGACCGAGCCGCGGCCCGTCGTGAAGCAGATGATGTTGCAGCCGCCCGCGACCAGGCCGGTGATCGAGACCGGATCGTGGCCGGGCGTGTCCATGAACACGAAGCCGCGCGTGGTGATCGGCTCGCCGTAGAGGAACACGTCCATCATCGGCGTCGTCCCGCCCTTGGTGACGCCGCCGAGCGACTTCTCGAAGACCGTGGTGATCCCGCCCGCCTTGTTGCCCGGCGCTGGATTGTTGTCCATCGCCTCGATCCGCGGCAGTACCACTCCCACCACTTGTAGCGGTCGATCAGCTTCTTGGCGACGCCCTCGTTGACGGCGCGCCGGATCAGCAGGTGCTCGGCGCCGTAGATCTCGGGCGTCTCGGCGAGCACGCCGGTGCCGCCGTAGCGCACGAGCTCGTCCACCGCCCAGCCGAGCGCCGGGTTGGCGGTCATGCCGGAGTTCGCGTCGGAGCCGCCGCAGTTGGTGGCGAGCGTGAGCTCCGAGATCGGCTGCTGCGTGCGCCGCGCCTCGTTGGCGAACGGCAGGAGCTTGGCCACTTCTGCGAGCGCGCGGCTCGACCGTCTTGCGGATCCCGCCCGCCTCCTGGATGTTGATGATCGTCGGCTTGCGCTCGGGATGACCGGGCGCCGCCATCCGCTGGCGCTCGACCATGACCGCCGCCTGGTTCACCTCGCAGCCGAGCCCGATCAGGATGTAGGCGGCCACGTTCGGATGCTTGGCGTAGCCGGCGAGCACGCGCTGGAGCGCCATGTGGTCCTCGCCGAAGAGCTTGGTCCCGCAGCCGGACTTGTGCGTGATGGCGAGGACACCGTCGATGTTCGGGTAGTCCTTCGACACGTCGCGGAAGCGGTCCTTGACGAACTGGCTGACGCTCGCCGAGCAGTTGACCCCCGAGATGACCGCGACGTAGTTGCGCGTGCCGACGCGGCCGTCTTCTCGCTTGTAGCCGTCGAAGGTAGCGCATCTGCGTCGGGCGGATAGAACTCAACGGGATGCACGTCCACGCCGATCTCGTAACGGTCCGTGCTCAGATCGCCGATGCCGAGGTTCTGCGTGTGAACGTGGTCGCCCACCGCGATGTCCTGCGTGGCGAAGCCGATGACCTGCCCGTAGCGACGGACGGGGGCGCCGGTCGCTACGGCGCGGCGAGCGACCTTGTGGCCGGGCTTGATGTCCTGGCGGACCTCGATGCGACGGGCGCCGTCCTCGAGGATGGTGCCGGCCGGCAGCTCGGCCTTCGCGACCGCGACGTCGTCCTCGGACCGCAGGACGACCGCTTTTTCCGTGAGCGCATATGTCGCCATGGGAAGCCTCCGGCGGCAACTATACCGGATCAGAGGAGATCGAGCGACGAAGCCGGTGAGCTAGCGCCGCCCGCTCAAGAGGCTCAGCGCGAATCCGGCCAAGGCGCTCACGAGAGCGATCCCGGCGGTTTGCAGGATGCGCCGCAGGCGACCAGCCGAGCCCGAGCCGTCGATCGGGAACATCGAGCGCGGTGCACGCGACCCGTCCTCGAGATACGCGATCGCCCGATTGGTGAGGTGGCGGTCGACGCGGCGCTTGTGATCGGCGTACGCGAAGAGGAGGCAATGATCGGACAGAATGTTGATGACTCGAGGAACCCCGCCGGAATACGAGTAGGATCTGCAGTCGCTTGCTGGTTGTCGCGCTCTCGAGGGTTCGCGAGCATGCCGAGCTGCGCGAGTGTCGGCGCATCGAGGCCCTGCGCCTCGTCGACGATGAGCGTGGTGCTCTGGCCGGCCCGCTCACGCTCGCTCAGGAAGCTGTTCAACGCGGCGAGCCGCCGCGCGTGGCGACTCCTCGGGCTTGGCGATGCCCAGGTCCTCGAGCAGGAACTCGACGATCCCTTCGAACGGCAAGGTCGTGTTGAAGACATAGGCGACCGCGGTGATCGGCATCGAGCCGGTCGCGGAGCGCCAGCAGCAACAAGGTCTTCCCGGTCCCCGCTTCGCCGGTGAGGACGGCGATGCCTCGTCGGGCCTCGAGTTGGGCGAGTGCGTCCCGGTGTGAGGCGCCCATGAACAGGTATCGAGGGTCCGGCGCGAGGCTGAACGGGTTCTCGGCGAGCCCGAAAAGCTCAGATACGCTCCACCTTCGAGCCGCCCGATTTCAGTGTCAAGGTCTCGTTGTCCGTCGACATGCGCTCTCGCCGCACCATCGCGGTGAAATCGCGCGTGAATCGGGCGATCCGGGCCGGTGTGGCCGCCGGGGCCAGCCGGATCGCGACATTTCGGCGACGGCGCCCCGAGCTCGCGTCAGATGGGGAGATTTATCGTTTGTGGATAAATGTGAGCAAGTGGATAGGCCTGGGCCGCACAGAAAAACTGCCGAAGATTTGGGGCGATCACGCTATGAATGTGTCGATTTGGGATTGTCGGGTATCCGATGAACAACAGTCGAGAGCTTGTCGCTCATCTCGCGCCGCCTACGGGATCCGCCGTCGCGACACGGCGCCTGTGCGTCGTCTCGCGTAACCCCTGATGTCCGGCGTGTTCGTCGCGGGACTCACGACCGCGGTCGGCTCGCGTGACGAGCTCGAGATCATCGTGGACCGTCGCCGAGACGGTCCGACGACGAATCAACCGTCGATCGAGCGCCGGCAGCGAGATCACGTCGCCCGCGCGCTCGAGCGGGACGGCTTCGCCTTCGTGCTGGTGCCGACCGCCGAGCCGTCAGGGCGCTCGAAAGAACGCGCCTGGCCGACCGAGCATTTCGCCCCCGAGGAGACGTACGAGCACAAGCTCGAACGCCTCCTCTGGTTCAAGCAGGGCGTCTGGTCCGACTGAGCCGGTGGCTGATCCTTTCGCTGCTCCTGAACGCGATCCTCGTTGTGTTGTTCGTGTCGCCGACGGTGAAAGCCCGCCTGGGCCAGGGTCGACCGACGGTGTCACCGTCCCGCTCGCGGCGCCGGCCGAGAAGGTCGGCGAGCCCTCACCGAGACCGGCGTCTCCCTAGGCTGAGCTCGGTCCCTGGATGCGAAGCACCGCGGACGGCTCCATCTCGAGCTGGATCGTGGTGTGGTCGATGCCGAAGCGGGCGTGCAGCACGGCGTGGAGCGTCTCCAGCAGCCGCTCGCTGTCGCGGACGTCGTCGACGACGACGTGGGCGCTCATGGCCTCGCGTTCCGAGGTGAGCGTCCACACGTGCAGGTCGTGCACTCGCCGCACGCCGGACACCGAGCGCATCGCCTCTTCGATCTCACCCACGTTCAAGTGCGCCGGCGTGCCCTCCAGGAGCACGTTGACCGCCTGCCGCAAGAGCCGCCACGTGCGCGGGACGATCACGAGCGCGATCGCGCCGCTCACCAGCGGGTCGGCGAGCGTCCAGCCGGTCACGACCACCAGCGCCCCGGCGACGACCACGCCGAAGGAGCTGAGCGCGTCACCGAGCACCTCGAGGTACGCCGCGCGAACGTTGAGGCTCGTCTCGGCGGCGCCGTGGAGCAGCCCGGCGCAGGCGAGATTCACGACGAGCCCGACCACGGCCACGCCGAGCATGGGACCGCCGAGGATCGCCGGCGGCATCAGGAGCCGCCGGTACGTCTCGAACAGGATTCCGCCGGCGACCACGAGCAGCGCGACCGCGTTGACCAGCGCGGCGAGGATCTCCGCGCGATAGTAGCCATAGGTCTTCGCCGGCGTCGGCGGCCGTCCGGCGATCCAGATGGCGAACAGCGCGAGCGCCAGACCGCCGGCGTCGGCGAGCATGTGAGCCGCGTCGGCCAGGAGCGCGAGGCTGCCCGACCACAGCGCGCCGGCCACTTCGACGAGGAGGAACCCGCACGTCAGGGCCAGGGTCGCGGTCAACCGGCCGCGCGAGCGCGCGGCGGCGGTCTGCCGGTGTGCATGCGCCTCCATCGAGCGGATCGTAGCAGGTTCGGGCGCCGAACCACTCCTTCAGTCGTGCTTGTCGACGTCCGTCTCCGTATATCCGAAGAAGATCAGCACCGTGTACTTGTCGAGCTTCGCGCGGCCGGTCGCGACGGGCGGGGCGTCGACGAGCATGTCGGTCTTGCCGTCGAACTCGAAGAGACTGAACCTCGGCCACGCCACGATTGCGCTGCCACTTGAAGATGGCGATCTCCGGTACCGGAACGTTCACGACCGGCGCCTGGAAAGCCGGAATCCCGAACAGGCTCTGATCGGTGTCGGTTCCGAGGACGCTGGCGAACGCTTTGACCTTGAGGTCCGGCAATCCCTCGACGACCCGCACTCCGTGAGCCCTGAGCCACGTGGTCACGAACTCCTTGATCAGAACCTCTGGTCCGGCGTGCTGGAAGACCTCGATCGTGATGGTCTGGCGCTGGAGCCTCTCGATGTCGAGCTGCGCGAGTGCGCGCTCGAGGGATCGCATGAGCAGCTGTTGGGTGACGCCCGAGGGCTGGGTCGGGTTCGGCACCGGCGAGAGCGAGCAGCCGCTCGACAACAGACAGGCGGCGAGGACGGCGGCGTAGCAGGCGCGCTCGATCGAGGTCATCGCTCTGTACCTTGAAGTCTACGACCGCCTGCTAAGATCTCTCAATGCATCGAGATCGAACGCTCACTCTGAAGGGCCAGCGATTTCACTATGCCGAGTGGGGGCCGGCGACGGCGCCCCCGGTGCTGCTGCTCCACGGTGTCACCGGCCACGCACGGACCTGGGACGACGAAGCCGCCGGGCTCGCCGCTCGCTATCGCGTGCTCGCCCTCGACCAGCGGGGTCACGGCGACTCGGATCCGTCACCGAACGCCGACTACACGGTCGCCACGATGTCGGCCGACGTCGCGGCGTTCACCGACGCCCTCGGCCTCTCGCGGTTCTCGATCGTCGGGCTCTCGATGGGCGGACGGGTCGCGATCGGCTTCGCCGGGCAGGCGCCGGCGCGCGTCGAGCGGCTGGTGATCGTGGACATCGGCCCGGAGATCTCCGAGGCGGGAATGCTCCGCGTCGGCACGCTCATGGCTCGCTCGCCCGAGCTGTTCCCGAGCCTCGAGCACGCGCTGGCGTTCCATCGCCTGACCAACCCGCTCTACAGCCGAAGCGATGCTCCGCCACCGGGTCCAGCACGGCACGCGGCCCGTCGAGGGCGGCCTCACCTGGAAATACGATCGAGGGCTTCGCGACGCCGTGCGCGCCGGAACGTGGCGCGATCCGATCGACCTCTGGCCGCTCTGGCGCGATATCACCTGTCCGATCTTGCTCGTGCGCGGCGCCGACTCCGACGTCCTGTCCCCGGAGATCGCCAAGCGGATGCTCGACGAAAATCTCAACACCCGGTTCGCGGAAGTCCCCGGCGCCGGTCATACGGTCCCCGGTGACCAGCCGGTCGCCTTCCAGGCTCTCCTGAGCGATTTCCTGTCGGCCTGACGGCGGGCGGGCCGGAAGTGGGACGGCCCTAGCGATCGCGGAGACGGCGCGCGGCCTCGGCGCGCATCTGCTGCATGGCGTGGGTCTCCTGATCGGAATAGCGCTCTTCGGTCCACGGGTCGGCGTGCATGTGATAGCCGTTCTGCTCCCAGAACCCGGGCGGGTTGACGTCGAGGAACTCGAACGCGCGGAGCCATTTCGAGCTCTTCCAGAAGTAGAGCTTGGGAGCACCAGCCGCACGGGTCCGCCGTGGTCGGGCTCCAGATCGCGGCCATTGTGCTTGAGCGCCAGGATCACGTCGTCCTGCACGAGGTCCGCGAGCGCGGTGTTGGTCGTGTAGTCCGGGTCCGCATGCTGCATGACGAACACGGCCTCCGCCGCGGTTTCACCCGATCCACGATCTCGCGGATCGGCACGCCCTCCCAGACGTTGTCGAGCTTCGACCAGCGGGTCACGCAGTGGATGTCCGAGGTGATCGTGACCCGAGGCAGGGCCTGGAACTCGGGCCACGTCCACGTGGTCTCACGCTCGACCAGACCGTAGCAGCGGAACGTCCAGCGGGCGGGATCGAAGCGCGGCGTGCGGCCGTACGTCAGCACGGGCCACTTGGCCGTCAGGATCTGGCCGGGCGGGACGCGCGCGGCGAGCGCCGGATCGAGCTTTTGCTTCATGTCGACCAACTATACAACGCGCCCAGAAGCTTTCTGGCTGATGGAGTCGCGCCGTATAATCGACACCAGTCGGCGCCCCGCTCCGGTGGAGCGCCGGACGAAAGGACTGCTGGGATGAACGGGGAACGGAAGCTGGCGCTGTTCATCGACTTCGAGAACATCGCCCGCGGCGTCAAGGAAGCGCAGTACAAGGCCTTCGAGATCAAGCTGGTCCTCGAGCGGTTGCTGGAGAAGGGCAAGATCATCGTCCGGCGCGCGTACGCCGACTGGAATCGGTTCACCGAGTACAAGCGCCCCTTCCACGAGTGGGCGATCGAGCTGATCGACGTCCCGCAGTCACGCTACAGCGGCAAGAACTCCGCCGACATCCGGATGGTCGTCGACGCCCTCGACCTCGCCTATGGCAAGACCCACATCGACTCCTTCGCGCTGGTCTCGGGCGATTCGGACTTCTCGCCGCTCGTCTCCAAGCTCCGCGAGAACGACCGCTACGTGATCGGCCTCGGCGTCAAATCGTCGTCGTCGGATCTGCTGGTCGCCAACTGCGACGAGTTCATCTTCTACGAGGACCTGATCCGCGACACGAAGAAGACGACCCTGCTGCGCGGGATGCCCGAGAAGAAGGCGGAGGCGATGGCGCAGCTCATCGACGCCATCCAGGCGCTCCAGCGCGAGAACAAGGAAACGCTCTGGGGCTCGATGGTCAAGCAGACGATGATCCGGAAGAACCCGGCCTTCAACGAGACCTACTACGGCTTCTCGACCTTCTCGAAGCTCCTCGAGGACGCCGCCAAGCAGAAGATCGTCACGCTCGAGCGCGACGAGAAGAGCGGCACCTACGTCATCACGGCCCTCAGCGAAGAGGGCGGGCGCGCCGCTTAAAGACGCCCGAATCGGCCGCTGTCGGTCACGAAGGCCGTCAGGGCCCAGCTCACCACCGTGATCAGGAGCGCGCCCAGAAAGGCGGCCCGGAAGCCCACCACGTCGAAGCCGGGGACGACGGCCGATGTCAGCCAGAGACAGAACGCGTTCAGCACGAACAGAAAGAGGCCGAGCGTCAGGAGCGTCAGTGGCAGGGTGATGATCTTCAGCACGGGCCGGACCACCGCGTTGATGAGCGCCAGGACCAGCCCCGCCAGCAGGGCCGGCCAGAGCGGCTTCCCGCGCAGGACGATACCCGGTACGACCTGTGCCGCCAGGTAGATCATGGCGGCGTTCACGATCACCGGGCGACGAATCCGGTCAGAGCCTAGCCGCCGAACGGTGCGATGAGCCGATCGATCGAAAAGACGCCCGCACCACCGATCAGGATGGACAGGGCCAGCGCGATCAGCGCCAGGTTGAATTCGTAGCCGTGTCCCTTACCCGGAGTCATCGAGAAATTGAGGAAGAAGCCGTGCTTGCCGTGCACCTTCGCGATGGCCACCAGCATCACCAGGATCAAGCCGATCGCCGTCGGCCGCGCCAGCACGCCAACGATCAGCGCGAGCCCGCCGAAGCACTCGGTGAACGCCGCGAGCGCCGTGGCCGCCGGCGGGACATTCATCTGACGGAAGCCGCTGATGGTGGCCGACAGGCCGTGCCCGCCGAACCAGCCGAATGTCTTCTGGGCGCCGTGGGCGAAAAAGATGACGCCCAACGCGATACGGACGACCAGGTGGGACCACGACGGGTACGTTCCAAAGACGTACTCAACCAGGACTTCCATGGATCCTCCCCGCCCGTTGCGATGGGCACGGCCGCATCGTATTCTCGGTCCGTGAAGTACCAGTCGCGCTGCGCCGGTCGGCCGCCGCGAGTGTACTACAGCTGGATCGGCGTGACGCTCTCGCTGCTGACGCTCATCGTCGTGGCGTTCCCGGCGCGCGCCGACGCGCAGGTCGAGCTCACCTGGTCTCCGAGCATGGTGAAGGGACCATCAGGAGCGCCGGTGACGATCATCGAGTTCTCCGACTACCAGTGACCGTACTGTCAATTGGTCCAGCGGTCGCTGGCCAAGCTGTTCGAGGAGTATGAAGGTCGCATTCGGCTGGTCTTCAAGGATCGTCCGCTCTCGATGCATACCCTGGCGCGCCCCGCGCACGAGGCGGCGCGCTGCGCCGGCGCCGCGGGCAAGTACTGGCCGTACCACGATCGTCTCTTCGCGGAGCAGCCAAGTTCCGGCGCGGTGATCTGCTCGCCTACGCGAGCGAGCTCGGCCTCGATCCCGACGCGTTCGCGCGCTGTGCTGGACGAGCGCCGGTTCGCGGCGGACGTCGAGCGTGACATCGAGCAGGCCCAGGCGCTCGGCATCAACAGCACTCCCACGTTTCTCATCAACGGCCGTCCCGTGATCGGCGCCACCAGCATCGAGGAGTTTCGCGCGGCCATCGACAAGGCGCTCCAGGAGCGACGCTGATGCCCTACGTGAAGATCGCGGAGGTCGACGAGATCGCCGTCGGCCAGGGAACCTTGATCGAGCGCGGCGGCCTGACGATCGCCGTGTTCAACGCCGGCGGTGGACGCTTCTATGCCACCGGCCCGAGCTGCCCGCACGAAGATGGCCCGCTCGCCGAAGGGTGGCTCGAAGGCGACGCGGTCATCTGTCCATGGCACGGCTACGATTTCGCGCTCGCCACCGGCGCCTGTCGCGTGGCCCCCGGCCTCTCCGTCCCGGTCTATCCCGTTCGCGTGAGCGGCTCCGCGGTCGAGATCGACCTGCCCTGACTCGTCTCTCGCGTTCTCACTTCTGATTCTTTCGATTTTGGCCTGCGCCGAGCTCCGCACGAGCGCATCGGGGCACGAACACCCTGAGGGCGCGTGAACGGTTGCCAAACCACGGAAAGGTGTTTAACGTAACAGCCATCAGGAGGATCACCGTCCCGTGACAGAGCGCGCCGTCAAACACGTCAGAAAATTCCTCGGCCAGCGCCTCCGCGCCCTGCGCAAACAGCGCGCCCTCAGCCAGGAACGGCTTGGCAAAGGATCCGGACTCAGCGGCAAGTTCATCGGCGAGGTCGAGCGCGGCGAGAAATCGATCTCGATCGACAGTCTCTATCGCGTGTCGGTCGCGCTCGAGGTGCCCCTGCGCGATCTCACCGACGTCGGCGACAAGCACAGCACCGTGCCGACCGAAGAAGCCGAGAAGATCTTCGCGCTCGTCTCGGGGCGGCGGCGTCCGGAGGACGTCCGCAAGGCCTACAACGTCCTGCGCGCGATGTTCAGCCGCGCCTCGTAAGCTCCGTCAGTCGCCACTCCTGCCCGCACCCGGGCGCGATCGTCCGACGATCGAGCGCCACGATGAAGGTGTGACATGACCACGGATCAGATCTGGCTCGCCGTCGGATTTCTCGGACAGGCGCTTCTTCTCCGCGCGCTTCCTCATCCAGTGGATCGCGTCCGAGCGTCTCGGCAAGAGCGTGGTGCCCCGCGCCTTCTGGTATTTCTCGATCGGCGGCGGATTGACCCTTCTGTTCTACGCGCTCTGGCGCCGCGATCCCGTCTTCATTCTGGGTCAAGGCGCGGGTCTCTTCGTCTACGCGCGCAATCTCTACTTCGTCCTCCGCGACCCCGAGCACGCCACCTCCTGACCGCATGCTAAAATGCGCCCGACAAGGGCAGAGATCGAGACGAGACTAGGTCGTAGAGCCGGCTCGCGAGAGGCCGGAATCGGATAGCCGAGGCGGAGAGCGGAGCCGGCTCGCGGTAAGCCGACCGGTCGGGCGCGGGCCGAAAACCAGAAAGCAGAGCCGACTTCACGAACAGCGTCTAGGTCGGGCGTGCGGAGCCGGCGTCGCGCCTATCTCAGGCCACCCTCGGCGAGGCCGACCTCACGGTCCCCGCTACAAAGGAGCAACGGAGTGACGATCAATTGGGCCCAGTGCCACACGCGTCCGGTTCTCATGATCCCCGGTCCGACGGAGCTGCCGTTCCCGGTGATCCAGGCCATGAATCAGCCTGCGGCGATCCAGTACGACCGGAGCTTCGACGAAGAGGTCCTCGAACCGACGACCTTGGCGCTGCGTCGAGGTGTTCCAGACCCAGAGTGAGGTCTTCCTCCTTCCCGGCTCCGGCCGCACCGCGCTCGAGGCGGGCGCCCTGTCGGTGATCGAGCCGGGCGACCGTGTGCTCGTCATCGGCGCGGGCCAGTTCGGCGTCCTCATGCGCGAGATCATGAATCGAGTCGGCGCCGACTGGACCGAGTTCCCGGTCGAGCTGGGCGCGCGCCTCGATCTGGATCGTCTGGCCCGCGAGGCCGAGCGGCTCCGTCCCAAGGCGATCACGCTGGTCCACAACGAGACCTCGACCGGCACGACCTACCCGGCGGCCGAGGTGGGCCGGATCGCGCGGTCCGTCGATGCGCTCTACCTGCTCGACACGGTGTCCTCGATCGCCGGCATCGACGTCCGGACCGACGAGTGGGGCGTCGACCTCAACATGACCGGCTCGCAGAAATGTCTGGCGGCGCCGCTCGGGCTGGCGGTCGTCTCGGTGAGCCCACGGGCGTTCGCGACCATGGAGCGCCGCAAGCGCGCCGCGTCGAGCCTGGTCTACGACCTGCTTCGCTGGAAGGACCAGTGGGTGCCGCGTCTCGCGCGGGGGCAAGGTGCCCGACGGATCGCCGCGGCGCCAGCCGGTTTCGATCCCGACGCATCTCACCAGCGCGATGCGCGTCGCGACGCGCTTGATCCTGGAGGAAGGGCTCGCCGCACCGCTTCCGGCGGCACGCCGTCGCCGGCGCGCGCGGTCCGGCGCGGCGTCCACGCGATGGGCCTCGAGATGTTCCCGGACGCGTCCATCTTCTCCAACACGGTGTCGTGCGTGAAGACGCCGAAGAACGTGGAGCCCGCCGCGGTCGTGGCCCGGATGCGCGACCAGTACGGGATCCTCATCGGCACGGGTCTGGACAAGATGCGGACGACCACGCTGCGGATCGGCACCATGGCCATGACCGCGAGCCCGCACTACGTGCTGCCGACCCTGTCGGCGCTGGAGCTGACCCTGCGCGACCTGGGGCACAAGTGCGAGCCCGGCGCCGGCGTCGCGGCCGCCCAGGCCGCCTTCGCCGACGCGGTGTAATGAGCCCCGACGCCAAGTCAGCCGTCACGATCTGCGTCCCCGACGACTTCCCGTCGGTCTTCGACGGCACGCCGGCGCACGAGCGCTGCCGCAAGCTCGGCGAGACCCGGGTCTTCACCGCGCGCGGCGCCGACGAAGAGGCCGAGCTCATCAAGCGCATCGACCGCGCGCGCATCGCGATCAACATCCGGGCTCACGCGCGCTTCACCGACGCCGTCATGGCGGCGTGCCGCAAGCTCGAGATGATCTCGATCTGGGGCACCGGGACGGACAACATCGACCTCGACGCGGCCGGCCGTCACGGCATCACGGTCTGCAACACGCCCGGTATCAACGCCTTCGCGGTCGCCGAGCACGCCCTGGCGCTGATGCTCGCCAGCGCCAGGCGGATCCCGCGCATCGACCGCGAGGTGCGCGGCGGCGCCTGGCCGCGCGATCTTCTGACCCAGCTCCTCGGCAAGACGCTGGGCGTCTGCGGCACCGGCAAGATCGGCGCCCGCGTGATCGCGCTCGGCCAACGCGCTGGGGATGGACGTCCTGGCCTACAGCGCGCGCGGCGACGCGGCGGCGGTGGCGGCGCTCGGAGCCCGCGCGGCGTCGAAGGAAGACATCTGCCGCCGGGCGGACGTCATCTCGCTCCACTTGCGGCTCGGCCCGGACACGCGCGGGTTTCTCGGCCGGCGCGAGCTCGCGATGATGAAGCCGACGGCGATCCTCGATCAACACCGGCCGCGGCGCGCTGGTCGAGCGCGAGAGCGCTGCTGGACGCGCTCACGCGGAACAAGATCGCTGGAGCCGGGCTCGACGTCTTCCACGACGAGCCGCTGAAGCCGGGCGACCCGTTTCTGGCGCTCCCGAGCGTGGTGCTCGTCGCCGCACAACGCCGGCCAGACGCCCGAGGTCATCCGAGACGGGCTCCTGCGCGCGATCGAGAACGTCGAGAACTATCTCGCCGGGAAGCCCACCGACGCCGTCGTCGCCCCGGTCGAAGCGCGGCGCTGAAGCGCCTGACAGGAGGAATCGATCCGATGGCCGTGACGTCGCTCGAGATCACGCATCAGTCGCTCGTCCTCGACGGCCGCGCGTTCGGCCCGGCGGGTGCCTACGAGAAAATCGCCGGCGTTCTCCGCTTCGGCGTCGATCCGACGCACCCGGCGAACCAGGTCATCACGGACCTGGCGCTGGCGCCGCGCAACGACGCCGGGCTCGTCGAGTCGTCGAGCCGACGTTCTATCTCTTGCGGCCCGTCGATCCGGCGCGCGGCAACCGCCGCCTGCTCCTCGACGTCCCCAATCGCGGGCGCAAGGTCGCGCTCGGGATGTTCAACAGCACGGTCCGCGTCCCCGATCCGACCACCGCGGAGGATTTCGGCAACGGCTTCTTGATGCGGCACGGCTACACGGTGGCGTGGTGCGGCTGGCAGCACGACGTGCCGCGACAGGACGGCCTGCATGGCGCTCACGGTGCCGGTGGCGCGCGGTGAACACGGGCCGATCAGCGGCCCGGTGCTCTGCGAGTGGCGGCCGAACTCACGCGTCGCCACGCTTGCCCACTGGCCGATCGCTATCACATCGCCCAGCCGACGGCCGATCTCGACCGATCCGGCGGCGCGGCTCACGGTTCGGGACCACGCCGGCGCGCCCGCGGTCGCGATCGCGCGCGAGGCGTGGCGGTTCGCCGACCCGACGCATGTTGCGCTCGACGGCGGGTTCGAGCCGGGCAAGATCTACGAGCTCGTCTATCGCGCCGAGAACCCGCCCCTCGTGGGCCTGGGGCTCCTCGCGGTGCGCGACGCCGCCGCGTGGCTGCGCTCGGCGCCGGCCGGCGCCGGCAATCCGTGCGCGGGCGAGCTCGAGCGCGCGTACGTCATCGGCGTCTCGCAGACCGGACGCTTCCTCCGCCACCTGCTCTACCTCGGCCTGAACGAGGACGAGGCGGGCCGCAAGGTGTTCGACGGCGTGTTCGTGCACATCGCGGGCGGCCGCCGTGGTGAGTTCAACCAGCGCTTCGGTCAGCCGTCGCTGAACGCCACCGCGTCGGTCGGAAGCCTGTTCCCGTTCACCGACACGCCCGCGGTCGATCCCGTGCACCGGCGAGCGCGGCGCGCTGCTCGCGCGGCTCGAAGCGCGTGGAACGCTGCCGAAGATCGTCGCGGTCAACACCGTCGGCCGAGTACTGGCGCGGCGACGCCTCGCTCGTGCACGCCGACGTCGAGGGCACCCGTGACGTGGCGCCCGCACCGCGAGACGCGCGTCTATCTCTTCGCCGGCTGTCAGCACACGCCCGGAACGCGTGCCGCCGCCCGACGCCGACCCCAACACGGGCTCGCGCGGCCGGCAGCACGTTCAACGTCGTCGACTACGCGCCGCTCCTGCGCGCCGCGCTCGTGAACCTCGACCGCTGGGTCTCCGACGGAGTCGAGCCACCGCCGAGCAGGTGCCGTGCCTCGCCGACGGCACGCGCGGTTCAGGCCGAGTCGACGCGCGAAGCAGTTCGACGCGCATCCGGCGTGCGCGGTTCCCGGATCGCATCGAGCGGCCGCGGCGGCTCGACTTCGGCCCGACGTCGGCCGCGGCGTGCGTCAACGAGCTGCCGCCGAAGATCGGCGCGCCGTTCGTGACGTTCGTTCCGTCGGTCGACGACGACGGCAACGACGTTCCCGGGCATCCGGCCCGTCGAGCTCGCGGCGCCGCTCGCCGACCTTCACCGGCTGGAATCCCGCGCCATCCCGACCAGGGCGTGCCGGGCGATCTCATGAGCATGATGGGCTCGACGCTTCCGTTCGCGGCCACCGCGGGCCGCGCGCCAGGCGAGCGGCGACCCGCGCCTCTCGATCGAGGAGCGCTACGCCTCGCGCGGCGGCGTACCTCGCGCGAGCGCGCGAAGTCGGCGCACTGCGGCTCGTCGCCGAGCGGCACATGCTCGCCGAGGACGTGGACGCGGTGGTCGAGCGCGCCGGGCGGCTCTGGGACTTCATCGGCCGCGCTTGAACCACTCGTAGATCTCCTCGCCGGTCGTCATCCAGACGCCCTTCGTGCGCGCGGATGTAGTCGTAGACCGCCTCGAAGTACTTGATCCGGTGCGGCACGCCGTGGATGTAGGGGTGCACGGCGATCGCCATCACCGCGGGCTGCTTCGCGCCCTCGAGGTAGAGGCGGTCGAACTGGTCGCGCACCCGCTCGAGCCAGGCGCCCGACTCGTGATGCTGGATGAGCATCATCGGGATGTCGTTGAGCTCGAGCGTGTACGGCACCGACACGAGCGGCCGCGACGTCGTCTTGATCTCGTAGGGCTGGTCGTCGTTGACCCAGTCCGAGACGTACTCGATGCCCTCCTCGGCGAGGATGTCGAGCGTCTCCCACGTCTCGGTGAGCCCGGGCCCGAGCCAGCCCTTCGGCGTCTTGCCGGTGAACTCGCGGAGGATCGCCGATGGCCGTCCGGATCGCGTCGCGCTGATCCGGGATCAGGTGCATCGCGCCCTGCTTCACCCCGTGGCCCATGAACTCCCAGCCGGCGTCTAGCATCGCGCGCGCCACCGGCTCGTACGATCGGCACACGTTGGCGTTGATCGCGGTCGTCGCGCGGATCTTCCGCTTCGCGAGCGCCTCGAGCATCCGCCAGAAGCCGACGCGCATCCCGTAGTCGTGCCACGCCCAGTTCGGCACGTCGGGCACGGTCGTCACGCCCTGCGGAGCCGAGAGGCACGCCGCGCGGCATCGGCTTCTCGATGTCCCACTCTTCGACGTTGACGATGGTCCACACGGCGATGCGCGCTCCGCGCGGCAGCTTCCAGGGGCGCCGGCCCGCGATCGGCGAATAGTCGAAGCGCTCGTGGGGTAGTCTCACGCGGAACCTCCTGAGTTGATGCGCGCGGTGCGAACGCCGAGTGCGCCTATAGTACAATCACGAGCCGTGACGCGCGCCCTCGGGATCGTCTGACCTTTGGAGTTCTGGATCAGCCAGCTCTTCAACGGCATCTCGTACGGCGCCCTGCTCTTCCTCCTGGCCGGCGGTCTCTCGCTCATCTTCGGCATGATGCGCATCGTCAACATGACGCACGGCTCGTACTACCTGCTCGGCGGCTACGTCGGCCTGACGGTGATCTGGCGCACCGGCAGCTTCGCGCTCGCGATCGTGCTGGGGGCGCTGGCGATCTCGCTCGTCGGCATCGCGGAGTGGAACGCGTTCCTCAAGCGGCTGAGCGGGCAGGAGCTCGGCCAGGTGCTGACCACGATGGGGTTCGCGCTCATCTTCCAGGACCTGGCGCTGGTCCTCTGGGGCGGCGATCCCTCACACGCTCCCGGTGCCGGCCATGCTCTCTGGCTCGTTCGTCGTCGGCCAGATGTACTTCCCGGTGTATCGCGTCTTCATCGTCGCGGTCGCCGGTCGCCATCGCGCTGGTCCTCTGGCTGACGCTCGAGTGGACGCGGATCGGCGCGATGATCCGGGCCACCGTCGACGACCCCGAGATGGCCCGCGGCGTCGGCATCAACGTCTATCCTGATCTCGATGGCGGTCTTCGCGCTCGGTGCGACCCTGGCCGCGCTGGCGGGCGTGGTCGCGGAGGCTTCGTCGGCGTCTACCCGGGCGCCGATTTCGAGATCCTCCCGTACGCGTTCGTGGTCGTGATCGTGGGCGGCATGGGGAGCCTGAAGGGGGCCCTGATCGGCAGCCTGATGGTGGGACTCCTCGACAACTTCGGCAAGGCGCTCTTCCCGAGCTGTCGTACTTCACGCTCTTCGCGCCGATGGCGGCGATCCTGGCCGTGCGGCCGACCGGTCTCTTCGGTCGCGCCTGATGCGCATCGCGCTCCCGCCCGAGCGTCGCGGATCGCGCTGGCGTGGCCCTGCTGGCGCTGCTGGCTGCGCCACCCTTCGTCTCGTCGTTCCTGCTGGCACTGCTCGACCCAGGCGGTGATCTACGCCGTGCCTGGCGATGAGCCTCGACATCATCCTCGGCTACATCGGGCTGGCGTCCCTCGGTCACGCGGCCTATCTCGGGCTCGGCGCCTACAGCGTCGGCATCCTGGCGACGCGGCACGGGGCCTCGTTCTGGGTCACGCCTGGTCGTCGGCGTCCTCCTGGCGACGGCGGTGGCCGCGATCTTCGGTCTGCTCGCGCTGCGCGCCACCGGCGTCTACTTCCTGATGATCACGCTGGCGCTCGGCATGGTGGTGTGGGGACTGGCGCACCGCTGGGTGACGATGACCTCAGGGCGACAACGGCATCGCCGGCGTCCCGCGCCCGGACCTGGGCCTGCCGTGGTCGTTCACGCACGGCATCGCCGTTCTACTATCTCGCGCTCGTGGGCTTCCTGCTCGTCCTGGTCCTGCTGCGGACCATCGTGCGCTCACCATTCGGCCAGACTCTGGTCGGGATCCGCGAGAGCGAGTCGCGCATGCGCACGCTCGGCTACCACGTGTGGCTGCACAAGTACATCGGGTTCGTGATCGCCGGGCGGCGTCGGCGGCTTCGCCGGCGTGCTGTGGGCGTACAACAACGGCTTCGTGAGCCCGTCGGACCTCGAGCTCGCCACCTCGGTCGAGATCCTCCTGATGGTCGCGCTGGGCGGTCGCGGCACTCTGATCGGGCCGGCGCTCGGCGCCATGCTCATCGTCGGGCTTGAAGAACCTCGTCTCGGTCTACACACATCGGTGGCTCCTGATCCTGGGCGGCGTCTACATCGGCACGATCGTGTATGCGCCCGAAGGGATGGTGGGAGCGCTCAGACAGTGGACGAAAGGAGAACGGGCCATGGGCAAGAAGCGTAGTCGTCTCACTCCTGATGGCGGTGGTCCGTGCTCGCGATCGCGCAGCCCCGGACCGGCATGGGCTCAGAAGGGGCCGATCAAGATCGGCGTGATCGCGCCCATGACGGGAGGCGCCGCGCAGATCGGCAAGGACATGACGCAGCGGCATCTCGATGTGGCTCGACGAGAACGGCCAGCATGATCGCCGGGCGCAAGGTGGAGGTGATCGTCGAGGACAGCCAGGGCCAGCCGAACGTCGCGCTGACCAAGCTGCAGAAGCTCGTCGAGAGTGACAAGGTTCAAGTCCTCGTCGGCGAGGTCTTCGCCCACATCGGCTACGCGATGGCGCCCAAGGTCGACGAGTACCGCATCCCCATGCTCTATCCCGGTCATCGCCGCCGACGATCTCACCCAGCGCAAGCCGGCGAAGTGGGTGGTGCGCACGGGCTGGACCTCGAGCCAGCCGAACCATCCCTTCGGCGAGTACGCGGCGAAGACGCTGGGCTACAAACGCATCGTGACCGTGGCCATCGACTATGCCTTCGGCTGGGAGCAGGTCGGCGGCTTCCAGAAGACCTTCGAGGAAAACGGCGGCCAGATCGTCCAGAAGCTCTGGGCCCCGCTCAACACCGCCGACTTCGCGCCGTACCTCGTCCCAGATCCGGCGCGACGCCGACGCCGTCTTCGCGCTGATGGTGTCGATCTCGGCCTCGCGCTTCCCCAAGCAGTATCAGGACGCCGGGCTCAAGGCGAAGCTCCCGCTGATCGGTGGCGGGACGACGTTCGACGAGTTCGTGCTGCCCTCGCTCGGCGACGAGGCCATCGGCGGCATGAGTGCCCTCATCTACAGCGCCGCGCTCGATACGCCGGCGAACAAGAAGTTCGTCACGGACTATCGGAAGAAGTACAGCAAGATGCCGTCGTACTACTCGGAGACCAGCTACACGAGCACGCGGTGGATCAACGAGGCGGCCAAGGCGCATCAACGGCGACGTGGAGAACCGGGAGAAGTTCCTGGAGGCGCTGCGAAGGTCGAGATCCCCGACGCGCCGCGCGGGCCGCTGAAGCTCGACGCCTACGGCAACCCGATCCAGAACATCTACATCCGCAAGGTCGAGAAGAAGGACGGCGAGCTCTGGAACACCGTCGTCTACACCTACCCGGCCGTCTCGCAGTTCTGGAAGTACAAGCCCGAGGAGTTCCTGAAGCAGCCCGTCTACGACCGCAACTTTCCGCCCTGCAAGTATTGCTGACGTGATCGACGCGAGCCGCCGCCGCGCTGAGCCTCAGCGGCCTCTCGAAAGAGTTCGGGGGCTTCGCGCGGTCGACGGCGTCAGCCTGACGGTCGGACCGGGCGAGCGCCGGGCGATCATCGGGCCCAACGGAGCGGGCAAGACGACGCTGTTCAGCCTGATCAGCGGCGAGACGCGGCCGACGGACGGCCGCATCGCGCTCTTCGGGCGAGACGTCACTCGTCATGGCGCCGCACCGGCGCGCCGCGCTCGGCCTGGCTCGCACGTACCAGATCACGAACCTCTTCCCCGCCTCACCGCGCTCGAGAACTGTCTGCTCGCCGTGCAGGCGCTGACGCCGGCCAAGTTCCATCTGCATCGCGGTCTCGGCAGCTATCCGGCCTTCTTCGCCGCGCGCGCGCGGCGTGCTCGACGCGGTCGGCCTCGCCGACCAGGAAGGCGGAGGTCGTGCGCAACCTCTCGCACGGCGAGCAGCGCCAGCTCGAGATCGCGCTGGCCCTGGCCGGCTCGCCGCGGCTCCTGCTTGCTCGACGAGCCGACCGCCGGGCTCTCGCCGGCGGAGTCTCACGCGATGACGGCGCTCCTGAAGACGCTCGACCCGGCCATCACCGCTGCTGGTGATCGAGCACGACATGGACGTCGCGTTCGCGCTCACCGATCGCATCACCGTGCTGCACTACGGCAAGGTCGTCGCCGACGGGCTGGCCCACGAGGTCAAGGCGAACGCGCTCGTGCAGGAAATCTATCTGGGAGCGTCCTGATGCTCGAGGTCCGCGACATCCACACCTACTACGGCGACAGCCACGTGCTGCAGGGCGTCTCCCTGAGCATGTCCCGCGGCCAGGTGGTGGGAATCCTCGGACGCAACGGCATGGGCAAGACCACCCTCATCCGCTCGATCATCGGCTTCACGGTGCCCGGCGCGGAACGCGTCGTGTTCAAGGACCGAGACATCACCGCGTGGCCCTCGAATCGCGCGGTGGGCCTCGGTCTGGGCCTGGTGCCGCAGGGCCGCCGCGTCTTTCCGTCGCTGACGGTCATGGAGAACCTCGAGGTCGCCGTCAGGGGCGGCGACGGACCGTGGACGGTCCCGCGCGTGCTGGAGCTCTTCCCGCGCCTGCGCGAGCGGGGCGCCCATCGCGCGGGCAAGCTGTCGGGCGGCGAGCAGCAGATGCTGGCCATCGCCCGCGCGCTGATGACGAACCCGGAGCTCCTGCTGATGGACGAGCCGACCGAGGGGCTGGCGCCGCTCCTGGTGCGCGAAGTCGGACGGGTCATCGAAAGTCTGAAGGCCGAGGGGCTATCGATCTTGCTGGTCGAGCAGAATCTCCCGATGGCGCTCCGAGTCGCCGACCACGTTCACGTGCTGTCCCGCGGGCGCGTCGTGCATTCGAGCTCGCCGGACGCGCTGTGGCGAAACGAAGAGATCAAGTCGCGGTATCTCGGACTGTGAGGACGACGTGATTCAACGCATCGCGATCATCGGTGTCGGGCTCCTGGGGTCGGCGGTGGCGTCGCGCCTGCTGACCGGCGGCTTCGCGGTGACCGGCTACGACAGCCGGCCCGACCAGCTGAAGGCGCTCCGGCCGCGCGGGCTCGAGGCCGCGTCCAGCGTGAAGGAGGCGGTGACGGGCGCGGACGCCGATCTTCACGATCCTGCCCTCCCTCGAGACGGTCGAGGCGGCGGTCGTCGGCCCCGGGGCATCCTCGCGAGCCTGGCGCGGCTCGGCGCACGGTGATCCAGATGAGCACCATCTCCCCGACCCTGACGCGCCGGCTCGCCGAGGCGGCCGCCTCGGCTGGGCTCGGATTCCTCGATACGCCGATGAGCGGAACGAGCGCCATGGTGGAGCGCGGCGATTGCACGATCTTCGCCGGGGGTGACGCGGCGCTCGTCGAGGCTCTGCCGGCCGGTTCTTGCGGCGATCGGCGAAGCGAACCACCCACGTGGGGCCGGTCGGCAGCGCGTCGCTCGCCAAGCTCGCGACGAACCTCCTGGTCGCCCTCAACACGGCCGCGCTGGCCGAGGCGCTGGTGCTCGGCGTGAAGGGCGGGCTGCGCGCCTCAGGCGCTCCTGGACATCCTGAAAGACAGCGCCGGCGCGTCGAAGATGGTCGACGTGCGCGGCCCGCTGATGGTCGACCACCGCTTCGAGCCTCAGATGAAGGTGGAGCTGTTCCTGAAGGACTTCCGGCTCATGCTCGAGGAAGGTCAGCGCCTGGGTGTGGCGCTCCCGCTCACGAGCCTCGCGCAGCAGCTCTGCACGGCCACCGTGCGCTGCCGGACGCGGCGGCGAAGACCTGGCCGTCCTCATCACGACGCTCGAGCGGATGGCCGGGCTCGGGACGAACATAGCTCCCGGCTGCCCTTCCGTCAGCCCGGCAGCTCGCCGCCGAGAGCGCGGAGGCCGCCGCCGCCGACTCGCGCACGAAGCGAGGCGAGTCGCGGCACCCGATCGCTCGTGAGGCGCACGGCCGGACCCGCGATACCGAGCGAGGCCACGACCCTGCGAGTGGTCGAACAGCGGCGCGGCGACGCACTCGAGCCCCAGCGCGAACTTCCTCCACGTCGGTCGCGAAACGAGCCGCCCGGATTTTCTGCAGCTCGCGGCGCAGGTCGGCGGGCTCGACCAGGGTCGACGGGGTGTAGGCACGGCAGACGCCGTCTGAGGAAGCGATCGAGCCAGTCCTCGGCTTCCCAGGCTGCGAGCGACTTCCCGAGCGCCGTACAATGAAGTGGAGCTCGGCGTCCGATGCGCGAATACATCTGCAAGGGATGGTCGCTTTCGATCTTGTCGATGTAGACGACCTCCCACTCGTCGAGGACGCCCAGGTGCACGGTCTCCCTTCGTGGCCAGCATCAAGGTTCTCAGGAACGGCGCGGTGATCTCGCGGATGGTCCCGCGGCCGGCGACCAGCGAGCCGACCTCGAAGGCCTTGAAGCCGAGACAGTACCGCTCGGTGTCGGGTTCTTCCGGACGTAGCCGCGCGACGCCAGTGACGTGAGCAGCCGGTGCACGGTGCTCTTTCCGAGCCCGAGCGTGTGGGAGAGCTCGGTGACCCCGATCTCCGGGCGCTCGACGCTGAACGACTCGAGAACAGCGAGGGCGTTGTTGACCGAACGAAGCACGCGCGCCATCTCTTCTACCTCGCTACTGTTCCGCATTGCAGAACGGCATTCCGCGGAGCGCTTGTTTCATAGCAGCCGGGCCGCTCGGCTGTCAAACCGAAACAACACGGAGCCCGCGCGGGTTCCCTTCCTTGCCGGAGGCGTAACCGCGATGCCGCGCTGACGTCGCTCCGTGTCGATGCTGCTCCTCCTGCTCGCGGTCTCGCACGCCGCGGCGGCACCGGGCGACGACTCCGTTCATCGCCGGGCTACGCCGCCGCCGTTGCTCGAGCGCGAGTTCTCCCTGACCGTCCCGTCGTTGCGCGTCGAGAACGGGGTCGTCAGCCTCGCGGCCTCGGATATCGCGACGGTCGATCGAGGCGCGTGTGGTGCGCCGAGCTCGAGCGGATCCGCGGCGTCGCGCGCGTGGTGGTACTCGAGCCCGGCGCCGTGCCGCCGCTCACGCAGTCGATCGCGACGACGACAATCCGCGAGCCGCCGCGCGTTCTCACCGACTGGCAAACCGGCGTGTTTCCAGGCGGCCTGCTCTTCAGCCGCTGATCGCCGACCCGCGCTGGCCGCACTTCGGAGCGTCGCTGGCAGCACTACTTCGGCGACAAGCAGCTTCAGCAATCTCGCGGCGGTGAGCTTCGGCGAGAGCTTCGCCTTCTATCGCGATCGGATCGTGGAGCGCGTGGTGGGAGGTCAGGCCTGCAGGCCGGCGTCTTCTCGTCTTCGACATCGACTCAGAGCTCGTTCGATCTCGTCAACGCCGACTACCTGGTCGCGGTTCCGCTCAGCCTTCGCTACCAGGATTTCAGCACCCGATGTTCCGCGTGTTCCACCAGAGCAGCCACCTCGGCGACGAGTTCCTCGCTGCGCACGCGGACCAACCGGATCAACTACACCTACGAGGCGGTCGATCTCCGTGTTCTCCTACGAGTTCGCCGACGCGGTCCGGCTGTACGGGCGGCGGGGCTACCTGTTCGGCCAGACGCCGTCGAATCTCGATCCGCTGGTCGGTGCAGTACGGCGATCGAGCTGACGAGCCCATGGCCGTCGCGCGTCGCGATGGCGGCCCATCGCCGCCGTCAACGTCCAGCAGCACGAAGAGAACAAGCTGCAGCGCTGGACGTCCCGGCCCGCGCCGGGAATCGAGATCGACGGCGTGCTGCTGACGCGCAAGCTGCAGATCCTGTTCGAGTACTTCAACGGGCCATTCGCCGAACGGTCAGTTCTTACAAGGACAAGGTGCAGTACTTCGGCATCGGCACGCACTTCCACTTCTGAGGCCGTCTCGGGGTAGGATCGACTGCCATGGCCGATCAGGACCTCCGGAGCTTCGTCGCCGACTACGAGCGGGCTCACCCGGGCGAGGTGATCCGCGTGACCGAGCCGGTCGCCTCGAGAAGGACGTGATGGCGCTCGTGCTCGAGTACGAGCGCCGCCGCCGCTACCCGATCCTGCTCTTCGAGCAGGTCGCCGGCCACGACATCCCGATCGTCTGCAACGTCGTGGCGAGCCGCCGCGCGCTGGCCTTCGCGCTCGGGCGTCGACGAGCGCGGCGTCGCCGCGCGAGTACGCGCGCCGCATCAAGGACCACGTCAAGCCGGTCGTCGTGGCCGATCCGCCGTTCCGCCATCGCGTGCTCACCGGGCCTGACGCTCGACCTGGCGCGGCTGCCCATCCCGCGCTACTTCCCGGCGACGCCGGCGCGCTATCTCACCGCCGGCATGCTGGTCGCGCGCGACCCGGAGACCGGCGTCGAGACCGAGGGCTATCACCGCTTCCAGCTGAAGGGCCGCGATCGCATGGGCGTGAGCCTGCACTCGCGGCGGCGGATGTTCGAGTACCAGCGGCGCGCCGAGGCCGCGGGCAGCGCGCTGCCGTGCGCGATCGTGCTCGGTCTGCACCCGCTCGTCTCGATGGGCTCGCTCGCCTACCCGCCGGCCGACGTCGGCAAGTTCGAGGTCGTCGGCGGTCTGCTCGGCGAGCCGCTCCAGGTCGCGCCGTGCGCGACCATCGATCTGCACGTGCCCGGCGTCGCGCCGAGATCGTCATCGAGGGCGAGATCCTGCCCGGCGTGCGCGAGCCCGAGGGCCCGTTCGGCGAGTTCACCGGCTACTTCTCGCGCCGCTCGACCGAGCACGTCTTCGTGGCCAAGGCCGTCGCGATGCGCGAGCGCCCGTGGTTCCAGTCGATCGGCTCCGGCCGCGCCGGCGATCACATCACCACGCTCGGCCTCGATCCGCGAGGCCGAGATCGCCAACGCGCTCGGCCGCGTCATCCCCAACGTGACGCGGCGTGCACGTGCCGCTCTCGGGCACGTCGTCGTTCACCGCCTACGTCGTCCATCGCGCAGAGCCGCCCGGGCGAGGCCAAGCACGTGATCCCGATCGTGCTCGGCGTCGATCACTATCTGAAGCTCGTCGATCGTCGTCGACGACGACATCGACGTCTTCGACGAGTCCGACGTGCTGTGGGCGGTCGCCACGCGCATGCAGGCCGACCGCGACCTCGTCGTGATCGCCGGCAGCCTCGGCGCCATGCTCGACCCGAGCGCCGACGAGCGCGGCGTCACCGCCAAGCTCGGCATCGACGCCACCCGGCCCTTCGGCCAGCCGTTCGCCGACAAGCTCGTGATGCCGCCCGAGAAGATGGCCTGGGCCCGGAGCCTCGTGGATCGCCTGAGTCGGGACAGGAGGCGTCGCTCGGTGAAGCGCTATATCGACCTGTCGGTCACCGTCGACAACGCGACGCTCTCGCCGCCGTCCACCAACATGCGGCTCGAGATCACGCCGCATCGCCGCGGGCCCGGCTTCTGGCAGGTCTCGAGCGTGAACCAGAGCCTTCACACCGGCGCGCACATCGACTCGCCGCTGCACGTCTTCAAGGACGGCATCACGACCGCCGAGATCGCGCTCGACCAGGTGATGGGCGAGGCCGTGGTGGTCGACCTCTCGTTCGCGGGCGCGAACCACGCGATCACGATCGACGATCTCAAGCGCGGCGGCGCCGACGATGTGCGGCACGGCGACATCGTGCTCCTCCGCACCGACTGGACCGACAAGATGTACGGCCGGTGGCCCGACTACTTCACCCAGTCGCCGTACTTCCCGCCGGAGTCCGCCGAGTGGCTGGTGGCTCGAGGGCCAAGAACATCGGCTTCGATTTCTTCGAGGAGTACTGCGCGCGCCTGCCCGGACTTTCGTCCGAGGACTTCCCGATGCACCGGGTGATCCTGGGTGCCGGGGTCGTGATCATGGAAGGTCTGACGAACCTCGGCGCACTGCCGCGCCGCCGCGTGGATTTCGCCGCGCCGCTTCTACAAGATCGCCGGCACGGAGGGCGCGCCCGCCCGATTCTTCGCCGTCGTCTGAGTCGTCGCCTTCCGGCCGGCCGTCCGGCGGTCCGGTCTTCCGGATCGGCCATTCAGGTGTTTCCCGATTGTTCCCTCCGCCCGCTGGCAAATCCTCGCAGATGGTGCGCGAGCCCCGAGCTCTGCATATGGTGATGCCTCACCGACTCGCCGGGGATTCAGTGGGGAAGACGTGATGGGCAAGACGGGCGCTGTAGCACTCGAATCCCTTCCAGATCTGAGGCTGGCGGTCGATCGCTCGGCGCGCGCCGATTCCAGGACCCTGGGCCATCGTGCTCGCCGGTGGCGAGGGCAGCCGGCTCAAGCCGCTCGTGCGGCGCCTGTTCGGGCAGGACCGGCCCAAGCAATACGTGCCGCTGCTCGGCCCATCCTCGCTCCTCAAGCAGACCCTGGAGCGCGTGGGGCGTCTCGTGCCCCCGAGCGCACCCTGGTCGTGAGCCAGTACGATCACTCCCGGTACCTCGACCGCGAGCTGTGCGACGTCGCGGCGCCGCACGTGCTCCTGCAGCCGGAGAACCGCGGCACCGGCACCGCCGTGCTCTTCGCCGCCCATACGATTCGCCGGCTCGACCCCGAGGCGGTCGTCGCCGTCTTCCCGTCCGATCACTACATAGCTGCAGGAGGACGCGTTCCTCGCCCACGTCAGCGAGGTGAGCGCCTTCGTCGAACGTCATCCTGAGCGTCTCGTTCTACTCTCGGCGCACGGCCGACGGCGCCCGAGCCCGAACATACGGCTGGGTACGGCCCGGCACCGCGCTGGGCGAGACGAGCGATGGGCCGATCTGTCGGGTCCAGGGCTTCCTCGAGAAGCCCGAGCCCGAGAGCGCCGAGCGGTGCATGTCGAGCGGCTGGCTCTGGAACACCTTCGCGTTCGTGACCACCTTGCCGACCTTGCTCGATGCCGGGCACGAGTACCTGCCCGACGTCGACGACCGGCTGAATCTCATCGCCGCGTTCTCGGGAAGCCGCCACGAAGGATGGGCCGTCCGCCAGGCCTATTCGCTGATACGGAGCACCGACTTCTCCCGTGGAGTTCTGGAGCGCTGCCCGAGCTGGCTCGGCGTCTCGCGCCTGCCCGATGTCACCTGGTCGGACCTGGGCACGCCGCGGCGCGTGGTGGGCATCGCGAGCAAGCTGCCTGTTCGCCCAATGTGGCTGACGCCGGGGCGCAAGACGGCCAATACCCTGGCCGCTGTGCTCGAGGCTCGTGTCCTAGACGGTGGGAGACGACGGTGATCCGCGACTCGATAGACCGGGCGGCATTCACCTTGGTGTCGGCGGCCCTCTGCGTCGAGCTCGACTGCAACACGGTGTTCGACGCATCGGCCGGCGCGCCGTGCCCGCGCTGCGGGAACGCGCGTGTCCTATCCACTCGCCGCGTGGCTCGATCGTGGTGCCCATGCCGGCGCCCGGGCCGGCTCGGCGTCGTCCGGTCCGGGCGCTGGTCGTGTCGCCCGCCGCGTAGCGGTCTCGGGCGCTAGGCGCGCAGGTTCTTCGCGAAGAACTCCGTGCAGCGCTTCCAGCCGTCCTGCGCGGCGGCGGCGTTGTACGACGGCCGGTAGTCCGCGTGGAAGCCGTGCCCGCGCCGGGGTAGATGACGACCTCGACGTTCTTGTTGTGCTGCTTCAGGAGCTCACCCATCTTCGTGGCGTCTTCGGGCTTCGGGTTCTGATCCGGTCTCGCCGTAGAGGCCGAGGAACGGACAGTGAATGTCCTTCGCGAGATCGAATCCGGTCACCGGGCCTGAAGCGCCCTGATAGGGGCGCGACGGCGGCCCGTACCACGCCACCGCAGCCTTGATGTCGTGGTTGGTCGCCGCCTCCTGATACACGGTCGATCCGCCCCAGCACCACCCCGTCACGCCGACGCTCGCGGCCTTCACGTTCGGTCGAGTCTTGGCCCAATCCACGGTCGCCTTGAGATCCCCTAAGGTTTGCTCGCGCTTCTGGGCGAGGACGATCTTCAGGATGTCCTGAACGTTGGGAATCTGCGCCACCCCACCCTCCCGCTTGAAGAGCTCGGGGGCGACGGCGTAGTAACCGGCCTTGGCAAACCGCCGGGTGCAGTCGCGGATGTACTCGTGGACCCCCAGATCTCGGAGAGCACCAGCACGATCGGGGTGTCCTTCCCCGACGCCGGGCGTGCCTCGTAGACGGGCATCTCATAGCTCCCGATCTTGACCACCTGGTCGCCCGCGACGATCCCGTCCGTGTCGGTTTTGATCGCCTGGGCCAGCACCTTGTCGACGGCTACGGCATATCCAGCGAACGTGCCGGTGGTGGCGATCATCTGGCGTCGAGTGAGCATTGTTACCTCCTTGATATGGGCCTGACTTAGGGCTTCGGGGCGAGACCCCGGCGGATGATACTATGTAACTGCGCCACATCGGCGCGGGTTTCAGCGCTTCTTCCCGGTCCGGGAGGCCCATGGATCTGCTCGAGGTCAAAAGCCGTATTGCTGAAGCCCTGGTGGAGTCTATCTTCCGCCGCGCTCGCTACCAGATCCGGCCGTTCCGTAACAACACCTCCCCTCTGCGCTTCGGCCGCGAGGACTTTTCCCCGACTTTCGCGTCACTTCCGAGGCGGATGGTGAGAACGCGGCTGGGGAATTCCTGGTCGAGGTGAAGTATCGGCCGTCGGCCTACCAGTTCGTACTCGGTCGAGAACCAGCGGGGCGAGCGGTCGATCTTCTACATGGCGCGCCGGCAGTGGCCGAACCTCTACTTCATCCTCCGTGACGGACCGCCCGAGGCCGGGCGCTCGTGCTTCCAGGCCATCGCCTTCGGCTCGATGCGCCCCGGCGAGGCCTTCCGCACCGTGGACCTGGTCGAGCTGAAGGAGCTTCGGATCTTCCAGCACAACATCGAGGACCACGAGGAGCTGATTCGCCGGATCTTCTCGCTATTGACCGGCGCCCAGCCCTAGCCCGCCCGCAGCGCCCGCGCCACCAGCCACCACCCCGAGCACGGCCAGGAACACCAGCACCGCCCAGCTGAAGGAGCGCTGGTCCAGCCGGTCCTGAAGCTTCAAGCCGAGCCAGAAGCCGGCGAGGCCCGTCACGGCCAGCCCGAGCGAGACGCCGACCAGGTACCAGTTGAGCAGGCCGTACCAGACCAGCGTCACGAGCTGCACGGTCTTCACCACCAGAAACGTGAAGGCGATCGAGCGGACGAATTCCCGCTTCTCCATCCCCAGCGCGACGAAGTAGAGCGCGATCGCCGTGCCGGGGGCGTTGGTGATGCCGCCCATGATGCCGGCCGCGAGCCCGACCGGGGCCGCGAGCCTGAGCTCCCAGCTCTTGGGCACCCGCGGGGAGAACCGCGCGAGATCGAGCAGCACGTAGCCCAAGATGAAGCCCCCGAGCAGCAGGGTGGCCGTCCGGGGCGAGAGCATGACGAGCAGCTTCGTACCGATGACCGTGCCGATCATCGTGAAGACCAGGAGCGGCGCCAGCCGGCGTGGCGCATCGCCGATCGGGCCGCTCCGGCGCAGCTGGAGGCCGTCCATCACGAGATTTGGGATGACCAGGAGCGCCACGGCCGTCTTGACGTCGACCGCGAGCGCCAGGAGCGGCGTTCCCAGGGTGGGAAACCCGAAGCCGATCGCGCCCTTGACGAAGGCGGCCAGCAGAACGGCGGCGATCGAGGCGAGGACTAACGCGAGAGCGACTCGTGCAGGACTTCGGCCGGATGCTTGGCCCGGCGGCCGGCCAGATGCTGAATCTGCTGGCGGCACGAGATCCCGGGCGCGACGATCTCGGTCTCCGCGGCGGCGGCCTTCACCGCGGGCGCCAGTCGGCCGGTTCCCGAGCGCGACCGAGATGTCGTAGTGCTCGCGCTCGAAGCCGAACGAGCCGGCCATGCCGCAGCAGCCCGAGTCGACCTCCTGCACCTCGAATCCCGCCCAGCGAAGCGCGGCGACGGTGGGCGCCGGTGCCGACGAGCGCCTTCTGGTGGCAGTGGCCGTGGAGCAGCGCCTTCCTGCCGTTGCTCGCGTGAACGACAGCGTCGAGGCCGCGGCCGCGCTCGCGGACCAGGAACTCCTCGAACAGGAACGACTGCCGCGGCCACCGTCCGCGCGTCGTCCGTGCGTACGAGCTCGACCGTCTCGTCACGCAGGGTCAGCAGACACGAGGGCTCGAGCCCGACGATCGGCGACGCCGCGCGCGCGCGTAGGGCGCCAGAGCGCTCGACGTTCCAGGCGGCGTGGTCGCGCGCCTCGGCGAGCATGCCCTTGGAGATCGAGCGGGCGCCCGCAGCACTTCCGGTCGACCAGCACGACTCGATAGCCGGCCGCCTCCAGCAGCCGCGACGGCGGCGCGCGCCGATCTCCGGCACGTTGTACGTGGTGAACGTGTCGTTGAACAGCACCGACCTCGCCGCGCGGCGCGGCGGCCGGCGCCGTGCGCCGCGCGAACCAGTCGGTGAACGTCTGAGCGGCCAGCGCCGGCAGCGGCCGCCGGCGGTCGATGCCCGCGACCTTCTCCGAGCACCCAGCGGCTGGGCGCGAGCGTCGAGATCCAGTTGACGAGCCCGGGCAGCCGAGCGCCCAGGTCGATTCATCCGCGCGATGCGCCCGAACAGCCGGTTGCGCAGCGGCAGGCCGTTGGCTTGGTAGTAGTGGTGGAGAAACTCGTACTTGAGCTTCGCCATGTCCACGTTCGACGGGCACTCGGCCTTGCAGCCTTTGCACTCGAGGCAGAGGTCCATCACCTCGTAGAGGCGACGCCCGGTGAACTCCTTTGGCCGGCAGGCGCCCGAGAGCACGGCGCGGAGCGCGTTGGCGCGCCCGCGAGTCGAGTGCTCCTCGTCGCGTCGTCGCCATGTACGACGGGCACATCGTGCCCTCGAGCGTCTTGCGGCAGGCGCCGACGCCGTTGCACATCTCGATCGCGGCCGCGAAGCCGCCCTGCGTCGGAGAAGTCGAGCAAGGTCTTCGGCTCCCACGTCTTGTAGCCGCGTGCCGTAGCGCAGGTGGTCGGTGACACCGGCGGGCGTCGACGATGTTGCCCGGATTCATCCGATTGTCGGGGTCGAAGGCGCGCTTGAGCTCGCGGAAGGCCTGCATGATGCGCGGGCCGTACATGCGCTCGAGGAAGGGGCTGCGCGCGCCGGCCGTCGCCGTGCTCGCTCGAGATCGTGCCGTTGAATCTCACGACCAGATCGGTGATCTCGTCGGCGATCGCCTTCACCTGCTCGAGCCCGCGCGGGGTCTTCAGATCGATGACCGGGCGGATGTGCAGGCAGCCGACCGAGCAGTGGCCGTAGTAGGCGCCGTCGGTGTCGTGCTTGGCGAAGATCTCGCGGAAGCGGCTCACGAACTCGGCCAGGTGCTGCGGGTGCGACCGCGGTGTCCTCGACGAACGCGATCGGCTTCTTGTCGCCCTTCATCCCGAGCAGGAGCCCGAGCCCGGCCTTCCGCAGCTTCCAGATCGAGTGCCTGCTCGGCCGCGTCGTGGGCCACGTGCGCGGTGTAGCCGAATCGCTCGCGCTGGCGGCGCGCATCGAGCGCCTCGACCTTGGCGCGCACCTCGGCGTCGGTCTCGCCCGCGTACTCGACGATCATGATCGCGCCCGGGTCGCCGTGGACGAACCCCATCCGTCTGCGACTGCTCGATGTTGTTCCGGGCGAGGTCGAGGATCATCTTGTCGGTCAGCTCGACCGCGTAGGGACCGGTCTCCAGGATCGACGACGAGGACTCGAGCGCTTCCTGCATCTCCCGGTAGTGGATCACCTCGACCGCGGTCGCCTTCGGCCGGCGGATCAGGCGCATCTTCGCCTCGACCACGGTCAGGAACGTGCCCTCGGAGCCGACGATCGAGTCGCGCCATGTTGAGCGGCTTGCCGTTCGTGGCATGCCGCCGGCCGATCGCGGGCACGAGCTCGTTCAGGTTGTAGCCGGAGACCCGGCGCCAGTGCGCGCGGATACGTCGCGCGGATCTCGTCCGCGTACGTGTCGCGGATGCCGCGCCACCTCGCGGTAGATCTGACCCTCGAGCCCAGGCACCCGGCACTTGGCCGCGAACTCGGTCGGGGTGACCTCGCCGAATACCGCGCGCGAGCCGTCGGCGAGCAGCGGTCGTCAGCTCGATCACGTGCTCGACGGTGAGGCCGTACGCGATCGAGTGCGAACCGCCCGGAGTTATTGCCGAGCATGCCGCCCAGGGTGGCGCGATTCGACGTCGAGGTGTCCGGGCCGAAGCCGAGCCCCAGCCCGCGCACGTGGTGATTCAGGTTGTCCTGCACCAGCCCGGGCTGCACGCGCACCCACAGCTCCTCGGCGTTCACCTCGAGCACCTGGTCCATGTAGCGCGAGAAATCGAGGACGAGCGCGCGGTTGACGGTCTGGCCGGTCAGCGAGGTCCCGCCGCCCCGGGGCAGGATCGCGACCTCTGTGGCGGGCCGCGGTCTCGATGGCCGCCTGCACGTCATCGGCGTCGCGCGGGATCACGACACCGATCGGCTCCATCTGGTACATGGACGCGTCGGTCGAGTAGAGGAGGCGGGAGCCGGCGTCGAAGCGGACGTTGCCGCGGATGGCCTTGCCCAGCTCGCGTTCGAGGTCGTTCACCTCGGCCATTATACTCGGTGGTCGCGGGGCGATGCCTACGGGTACTATAGCCGTGTGACCCGCTTCGTCGTGCTCGCGCTGCTCCTCGCCTTGACCGCCAGCAGCGAAGCGGCGCCCGCCGCGCCGGGGTTCAAGGTTCGCCTGATCGACGGCAAGACGTCGCTCGACTCGCGCGACCCTCATCGGCAAGAAGATCCTCGTGCTGCGGTTTCAGGCCTCCTACTGCAAGGCGTGCGTGAAGGAGGCGCCGGCCCTCGGCCGCCTCTTCGAGAAGTACCGCTCGCGGGAGGTCGAAGTGGTGGCGATCCACGTGCAGGACACCGCAGCCGACACGCGGGCGTTCGTGCGCAAGTACAAGGTGACCTATCCCGTGGCGCTCGACCCTCGGCTCACGATCGGGAACACCTTCGGCTTCAAGGGCACACCGTACACGGTCGTGATCGACCGGCGGGGCGAGATGGTCGCGCAGATCCACGGCGCGTCGGCCGTGGCGCGTCTCCCGAAGATTCTGGACGATCTCCTGAAAGACCAGCCGAAGGAAGAGGCGCCGCGCTCCTGACCTACGGCCGGAGCATCACCTTGATCGCGCGGTCTTCCTTCCGGTCGAAGATCGCGTAGCCCTTCGGCGCGTCACCGAGCGCCATCGTGTGCGTGATGATGCGCGAGGGCTTGAGCTTGCCCACGCGCACCAGCGGCAGCAGCGGCGTCATGTAAGTTGCGCGCGTTGCAGATCCCCATCTTCAGGGTCAGGTCCTTGAAGAAGGCCTCGCGCGCCGGGAAACCCAGGCTCGTCTCGACGTACACGCCGACGGACGCGACCGTGCCGCCCGCGCGCACGGCCTGGATCGCCTGGGTGAACGGCGTCTCGTGGCCGACGCACTCGAGCACCACGTCGGGGCCGCGCCCGCCCGTCAGCCCGCGGAGCTGCTCGGCGGGATCCCCGCGGTCGAGATTCACCGGCTCGGCGCCGAATTCCTCGGCCAGCTTCAGCCGATAGTCGACGCGATCGATCGCGAAGAGCCGGGCCGGGCCGAAGAGCTGCGCCGACTGCATCGCGAGCAGGCCTGACCGGCCCGGCGCCGAACACGGCGACGTTGTCACCCGGGCGGATCCCGCCGTTCTCGGCGCAGAAGTAGCCGGTCGACAGGATGTCGCCGAGGAAGATCGCGTCGTGGTCGGTCATCTCCGCCGGCACCGAGCTCGCAGAGGTGGTCGGCGAACGGCACGCGGATGAGCTGGGCCTGACCGCCGCCCCACACGTGGCCGAATCGGCCGCCGAAGACGGCACGCCCGGTCGTCGCGCACTGGGTGGGCAGCCGTCGCCGGCACCATTCGCAGGTGCCGCACGGAGACCGAGAACGGCACGATCACGCGGTCACCCCGGCGGACCTGGCGGACCGCGGCCCGAGATCCTCGACGGTGCCCATGAACTCGTGTCCCATCACGGCGCCGGTCTGCACGAGCGCGCCGCCGCGTCCGTGGTACTGGTGCAGGTCCGGAGCCGCAGACGGCGCTCGTGGTGATCTTCACGACGACGTCCGGTCGGATCGACGACCTTGGGCTCCGGCACGTCCTGACACCCGCACGTCACCGACACCGTGGAACGTGATGGCTTTCATCGTGTCCTCCGCGAATGGCCGCTCGATTCGTACAGCGCAAGCGCGGCCGCGCCGCGCACACTCGACAGCTTGTTGCCGGGCACGAGCTCGATGCGCGTCGCCGCGAGCGCCCGCGGGAACGCGTACTCGCGGCTCGCGCCGGAGTATCGGCCGCCTCGAGCTTCACGTACGACTCCACGACGCCTCCCGTGATGATCAGGACCTCCGGGTTCAAGCCGTTCACGATCGTCCCGATCATCGCACCGAGCGCCTGGCACGCCTCGTCCACGATCGCCCTGGCGAGGCGGTCTCCCTGCCCGGCTGCGCGAAAGACCATGGGCGCCGTGATGTCCGACGGCTCCCCGCCGGCGGCCTTCACGAGCATCGTCGCCGACTCATCGATGCCCGGCCGCGCGCCAGGTCGGCGATTCCCCGCCCGCTGGCATAGAATGCCAGGCACCCGCGCAGCCCGCACCAGCACGGCGGCCCGTCGAAGCTTCACCGGCGTGTGACCCAGCTCACCGCCGAACCCCGCGGCACCCTGCACGAGCCGGCCCTCGAGCACGATCCCGGCGCCGATGCCCGTCCCCACCGACAAGACGACGAGCGAGCTTGCGCCCCGCCCGGTGCCGAAGGTCGCCTCGCCCAGCGCGAGCGCGTTGACGTCGTTGTCGATCGCAGACCGGCAAGCCGACGCGCCCGCCGAGCTCCGCTAGCGAGCGCCCGCCCCTCCAGCGCCGGGATGTGGGTCACCGGCTCCCCGACGATACCGCGCTCCGCGTCGACCGGCCCGGGTACCCCGATGCCGACAGCCGCGATCGACCGCGCTGACCCGCCGGCTCTCTCGGTGATCTTCCCGATGAGGCCCACGATCGTGTCCAGGGGATCGCGGCTGGAGGCTCGAGTCGGGGCGCTCGCGTCGGCGATCACCTCGCCGTCTCGGGTGACGAGGCCGACGGCGGTGGTGGTGCCGCCGACGTCGACGCCGATGATGACGGAGGTGCGCACGCCGGCGTCGGGGCTGACGCCGGCGGCCGCCGCGACGCACGGCGGCGCGACGCTAAGCTCGCCGAAGTGGCAGAGCGTGATGCCGAGGCTCGAAGCCGCCGCGCGCGCGGACGAGGTGCCCAGGCCGATCATCTCGGTCTCGCGCTGGCGGCCGTAGCGGCTGTAGGAGAGCGCGTCGTCACACCAGCCGGGATGCGCCATGAACTCGGACACGCCGGCCGGCAGGGCGCGGAGATGCGCGAGGGTACGCGCGAGCGACCAGTACGCGCCGGGACCGGACTCGCCGAAGAAATGGTCGGAGTGCGAAGCCGGCCGTCAGCGCTCGGGCGCGCGCCGTCGCGTTCTGGCTGCGGACGGCCACACCCAGGCGCCGCGCGACCTCGAGCACGACGTCGGTGACGGGCGCCAGCAGACCGACGTGATGATGCGTATCGAGATGCGTCGGCTCGCGGCCGCATCAGGTAGGCGAACTTCTCGACCTGCGCGTTCACCTCGCGCTCGACGTCTCGCGCGCCGGCGCGCGCGGCGGCGTGGCTCGCGTCGCGCACGAAGCGGCCGTCGGCGTCGACCAGCGAGCGTCCGTTGGAGAGCGGCCGCCCGAGCGTGAGGTTCACGTGGACGCCGACGCCGAGACCGGAATCGCGAAGGGCCGCCAGCTGCTCGGCGTCGATCGCGGCGGTGGCGAGCAAGGTCGTGCTGGTCACGATGCCGTGGTGGTGCGCCGACGAGGATGCCGGCACTGACCCCTGGGGTCAGCCCGAAGTCGTCGGCGTTGACGATGAGCCGTCGCGTCATGGGCCGGTCACCTCGCAGCGGTCCCCTGATCACGAACCGCTCGACCGTCTCGGGGATCCCGGACGGCACCGTCGCCTCCAGATCGTGGGCGCGGATGTGCTCGAGGCGCTCGTACCCGATCCGCGGAAACGCCTCGATCTCGCTCGCGATGATCACCGGCATCAGACCCGCGGCCTCGACCTTCGCGAATGCGGCTTTCACGCCGAGGAACGCGAAGATGGTGAAGATCAGCCGGCCGCCCGGGCTGAGATGTCGCGGCGCGCCCGCGATCACGCGGTCGAGCAGCTCCCAGCCGTCGGGCCCGCCGTTGTCGGCCGCCGCCGCCGCATCGTCGCCGCTCGCGACCAGGCGGCGTCGGCATCTGCGGCGGATTCGCGCAGATCAGGTCGAAGCGCTCGCCGGCGACCGGCGCATAGCAGTCGCCGAGGCGCGCATCGATCGTGACGCCGTTGAGCGCGGCGTTGGCGCGCATCACCTCGACCGCCTCGGGCAGGACGTCGATCGCGATCACTCGTGCTCCGCTCGGGCGGCGAGCACCGCGGCCAGACCGAGCCCGCCGCCGATCTCGAGCACGCGCTCACCCGGGTGCACGACGAGATGACGGCAGAAGAAGAGCGAGCCGGCCTTGGGCGCCTGGACCTGGTCCGGGACGCGAAAGAGACAGCCGCGCCAGGAGAAGAGGAGAGTACCGGCGTCGCTACTTTCCAAGGACGCGCCGGAAGTAGAGCCGGAGCGCTTCCTTGAGCTGGGCCCGCGCGCCGGCCGAGGTCTGCGCGTCTTCGAGCTGATCGATATCGATCTGGAGCGGGACGCCCTCGCGCTTCACGCCGTCGAGCTCGGCGGTGAGCCCGCAGCGCTCGTCCGACTCGGTGAAGACCAGCTTGGCGCGCTTGAACGTGCCGTCGTCCTGGGCGAGCTGCTTCACGGTCTCGATGATGACGCGCTTGATCTCCTCGGCTTCCGCCGGCCGGAACCGTCGAGAACGCGGCGGTCAGATCAACCTCTGCCATGGTCTCGACTCCTAGTGCCCCGCCGCGGCCGCGGGCCGGACGCGTGTCGAGCCCCGCCTCGAGCCCGCGGCGCCCGACCCGCACGCCCACCGGCTTGGCGAAATTCAGGGTCGCGTACGTTTCCTCTCGCGGGACGACCTGCTGCCCGAGCCGACCGAGCGCGGTCAGCACCTTGTCCCCGACGCGAACGTCGACGAGCGTTTCACCGCTCTCCGCGTGCAGGCGGGGCGCCTCGATCGCGTCCTGGAGGTCGCGGCCGCTGTCGACGAGCGAGGCGATGACCTGGGGAATCGCCGACACGATCCGCCGCCCGCCCGGGCGCTCCCAATGGTGAAGTACGGCTTGCCCTTCTTGAAGCCGAGCACCGGCACCATGTTCACGAGCGCCCGCTTGCCCGGCGCGACCGAGTTCGGCTGCCCCGCCTCCGGGTTGAACCAGATCATCCCGTTGTTCAGGAGGATCCCGGTGCCCGGCACCACGACCATCGAGCCGAACAGCGAGACGGCCGTGTGGGTCAAGGCCACCATGTTCCGCTGGCGGTCGATGACGCTGATGTGCGTCGTGCAATCTCCGCCGGCCGCGGACGCCCCGAGGGCATCGATCGCATCAGCTCCGGCGCCCTCGCTTGCCCGGACGCCGGATCTCGGCGGCGACCTCGCGCGCGTACGCCTTCGACGTGAGCCGATCCCACGGGGCCTGCACCACGGTTGGATCGCCGAGATGCTCGAAGCGATCGGCGAACGCGCGGCGGACGGCCTGCGCGCCGGACATTGAGTCCAGCCGGGGTGTTCCAGCCGACGGCGGTCTTCGGGAACTGCTCGAGGATGTTGAGAATCTCCAGCGCGGTGGTGCCGCCGGTCGCCCCCGGCGAGAACGCGAGCTCGACGCCGCGGTACGGTGCCCACGAGCGGCGCGCCGACGCGCACCGAATAGGCCGCGAGATCCTCGCGGGTGATCAATCCGCCATTCGCCGCCATCGCGTCGTGGATGGTTTGCGCGATCTCGCCCCGGTAGAACGCGTTCGGCCCGTCGCGGGCGATCAGCTCCAGGCTCCGCGCGAGGTCGGGATAGGTCGCGCGATCGCCCTCTTCCATGCCGGTCGGCGGCCGGTAGAGCGCTCGGCTGTTTCGCAGATACACGCGGCCGGCCTCACCGGCCGCAGCGAGCTCCTCGATCTGCCGCGCCGTCGTGAGCGCCTGGTACCAGTCCGTGATGAATCCGCCACGGGCGAGCTCGATCGCCGGCTGGATCGCGTCGCGAAGCGCCAGGGTCCCGTATCGTTCGAGAGCGAGCGAGAGCCCGGCCACCGATCCGGGCACGGCCGGCGCGAGCCATCCGCGCTCGTTGGCCGCGCCCTCGACGTTGGGCCAGGCAAAGAGGCCGCGCGAGATCCCCGTCGTCGTGCGGAACATCGACGCGTGCGCGCGCATCGGCGCACAGCCGTTGAAGTCGAGCGCGATGGTCTCGCCCCGCCGGGCCATGTGCACGAGCATCGTGCCGGATCCGGCGATCGTGGACATGAAGGGCTCGACGACCGTCATGGCGAACGCGGTCGCCACCGCGGCGTCGACCGCGTTGCCGCCGCGCTCGAGAATCGCGCGCGCCCACGCGCGCCCCGATCGGGTGCTCCGCGGCCACCATGCCGTGCGGGCCAGCGCCGTCTTCTTCGTGACGACCAGGCGGGACTCGATCACGGAATTCTCGAGACGGGCGACCGCGTCAGGGACGGATCGCGCACTGCGTGATGTCGACGACCGTCCGTGTCCTTCATGTAGATACACCAGCCTGAGGGGTACGTCCACACCTCGCTCGGCTCGTTCTCCTTCACCGCCGGCCAGTACTGACGGGCGAGCTTCTCCATCTCCGCGGCGTCGGAAATCCTGGCGAGCGGCGGGCCGAGCAGGATCACGACTTGCTCGTCGGTCTGGCCGACCGTCACCTGCTTGATGAACCGGAAGGTCGACACGTCCGACCGAGTTGGCGGCTTCGGGATTCTGCCGCAGATATTGACCGATCTTCTGCTCCATCGCGTTGTCCCAGCGGCGCCGCTCGTCGAAGTTCGGTTCGCGCCCGTTGGCGACGGAGCACCTTCATCGTCCAGATGTCCTCGGCCATCGGCCCCTCGGTCGGTGCGCTGCTCCTTGGTCCGGTCAGGCGAAGCATCCGGCGAGGAGCAGAACGAGGCCCACGACCGCGATTCGCTTCACGTCTCGAATCATATCAGGGCCGACTCCAAAACAATGCCACGATCAATCACGCGGGAGGCGTGGGTCATCACCCGGGCCGTCTCGGCCGGGACCTCGGACTGTCGGCCAGCTGACGGAGCAGGTCGATCAGCCGCCGCATCGCCCGGATCAGGATCGCCCTCGTGGCCGCCGAACGCCTCTTCGACGATCGCGCTCCAGTCGTCCTCGCCCGACGCCCAGCGATACACCGCCGGCATGAACCCGGAGTGGACGGCGATCGGAATGCGGAGGTGGCGCGCGCGCTGCGCTTCGTGCACCGGTGTCGGCGACCCGCATGAGCATGATCGAGCTTGCGCTTGAGCTTGGGCCGCTTTTTCATGAACGTGCGCGCCAGCGCCGGGTCGCCTGACCGCGCCTCCTCGATCAGCGCCGAGCAGACGGCCGCCGCCTCCGGGCCGGAGACGTCGTTGAACACGCCGTGCGACACGGCCTCGGCGACGAGCAGCTCGTTGTCGTGGCGAATCTCGGCGATGAGCCGGCCCTTTGCCTGGACCTGCTGATCGCGCACCGCGCCGAACTGCTCCAGGACTTCCACGACACGGAGTGAATTCCTGCCAGTACGCGCCGCGAAGCGCCTCGAGCTGTCGCCGTCGAACCCCGAGGCGCTCGGTGACGGTCTCCGAGCTCCCGCCACTCGCGGTCGCAGCGGGCGGTCGCGCCCCACGGGCAACGGTGGCACTCGATCGCGGCAGTGCCGCCTCGGGGCCCTGGGCGCGCTCGCGGTCGATCAGCTCGGGGACCGACAAACGCTCCAGCTCTACCGCCAGGTGGCGCAGCCCCCGACCGTCGGGGCCGCGGCGGTCGCGGCCGTCGCGATCGTCGCGCTGCTGGTCGCGCCAGCTGCCTGATCGCTCGCGGCCATCCGATGCGCGGTCGCGCCCGTCCCGCCCGCGGTCACGCGGCACGTGCAGCGGCGGCGTCGCCCAGAAGACCCGCTTGATGACGCCGCTCTTCACCCGCACGGTCGCTCCGTGCGGCAGGAGCGCATCGATCAGCACGCGGTGGCCGCGGATGGCGTGGATCCCGAGCACCATCGCCAGGGTCGGCGCGCCGCCGCGCCGCACCAGCACCAGTCGCCCCGGTTCGGCTTCGGCCACGCTGCGCTCGCCGCGCTCCCCGCGCTCGCCGCGCTTGCCGCCTCCGCGCGCCGAGCGCGTGGCGGCGCGCTTCGACTTCCTGCCGGGCGCGGCGATAGCGGCCGATCCGCTGGAACTCGCCGCAGGGCGCCGGATAGCGGCGCAGCTCCTCGAGCGAGGCCTCGAGCTTTCGCACGTCCGCCTCGACCTCGCGGATGCGCTTGAGGTTCTGGTACTGACCGAACGACGACTCGATCCGCCGGCGGAGCGCGTCGGGCGGCGCTCCGGTCGAGAGCAAGAGCGCGACGGACCCGTAGCCCGAGCTTGAACTGGCTCTCGATCGGCTCCGGCGAGCTGTCGATCACCCGCAGCAGGTCGTCGAGCCCGTCGCGGGCGTCGAGCGCGATCACGCACGTGCCCTCGGCGTCGATTCCGCGACGCCCCGCCCGCCCGGCCATCTGGGTCAGCTCGTTGTGCGAGAGAGACCGGAAGCCGCGATCGGTCCGCTTGGTCAGCCCCTGGAGCACGACCGAGCGCGCCGGCATGTGGATGCCGAGCGACATCGTCTCGCGTCGCGAAGACGGCCTTGCAGAGCCCGCGCTCGAAGAGCACTCTCGATGAGCCGCTTGACGCTCGGCAGGATCCCCGCGTGATGGACCCCGATGCCGAGCCGCAGCGCCTCGAACACGCTCTGGTTCAGCACGGACTCGGCCACCGTCGGGCTCTCGCGGACGAGGTCGCCGATGGCCGTGTCGACCTCGCGCTGCTGAGGCGGCGCCAGCAGGCTCTTGCCCTCGGTCAGCACGTCCTGCATCGCCCGCTCGCAGCCGACCCGGCTGAAGATGAAATAGATCGTCGGCAGCCAGCCGCGCGCCTCGAGCGCCTCGATCAGCACCGTCGGATGCACGACGCGTCGCGTGTACCAGCGCCCGCGATCGTCGGGACCGCGCGGCTCGTCGCCCACGACGCGCGCGCCGACCCGCACGGATCCGCTCCACCTCGTGGATCTCGCCGGCGAGGTCGGCGATCACGTACGCGAGCGGCACCGGCCGGTGCGGATGGAAGATCGGCACGATCGGCCGGTGCACGATCGAGATCCAGTCGGCGATCTCTTTCACGTTGGCGACGGTCGCCGAGAGGCCGACGAGCACGACGTCGGGCGGCGCTGCTGACGATGATCTCCTCCCAGACGGTGCCGCGTCCCTCGTCGCCCATGTAATGACACTCGTCGAGCACGATGTAGCGCAGCCCGTCGAGGCCACTCCCGTAAGAGCGCATTGCGGAGGATCTCCGTGGTCATGACCAGAATCGGCCGCGTGCGGGTTCACCTTGACGTCGCCGGTCAGGATGCCGACTCTATCAGCGCCGAACTCGCGGGTGAAGTCGGCGAATTTCTGGTTCGAGAGCGCCTTGAGCGGAGTCGTGTACGCTAGGCGGCGGCCGGCGCGCCAGGGCGGCGTGGATGGCGAACTCGGCGACCAGGTCTTGCCGGCGCCCGTGGGTGCCGAGACGATCACGGACTGGCCCGCCTCGATGGCGCGGATGGCTTCGACCTGAAAGTCGTCGAGCGGAAACGGATAACGCGAGCGGAATCGCTCGAGCAGCTCCATCTCGTGACACAGTAACACGGGCGTCGGCCAGGTTCGCCCTGGGCAGTGCGCGCTGCAGGCCGTCGCGGCTGGCCCGCCGGCAGGCGCTTCTGAATGGAGGAAGGCGTGATCGTCTTTCACATCGCTCTCACGGCGGCCGACGACTATCTGACCCGGCGCGAGGCCCACCGCCGCGACCACATCGAGCGCCTCCAGGGCTGCGCGCCAACGGCATCCTGATCGGCGGCGGGCCGTCGGCCGACCTGCGGACCGCCGGACCTCTTCTATCGGCTGCAGCAGCCGGCCCAGCTCAAGTTCGCGATCGAAGAAGATCCGTACTGGATGGGCGGCGTGTGGACCCGCTACGAGCCGAAGAGCTTCAGCCAGTTCGTCGAGCCCTGGGAGATGGTGCCCGTCGTCCTCGACGGGACCCGTCGCGCGACGATCGTCGAAGGCCCGACGGCCCAGCACGACATGGCGCAGTTCGCGCTGATCGAGATGCGGGGCGCCAGGCGCGGCTCGCCTTCGGCGGCTTCTTCGAGGACGGCAAGCACCCTGGCGGTCGTGAAGACCGCCGACGCCGACGAGGCGCTCGGCTGGTTCGCCGAGACCGGCTTCTGGAAGCCTGACGCGCTCACGACGCGCCCCTGGCTGCACGTCCTGTGAGGGGGCCGATCGTCGGGCTCGTCACGATCGGCCAGTCGCCGCGCGTCGACGTCGTGCCCGACATGGAGGCGATCCTCGGACCCGCCGTCACCGTAGAGAGCGCGGGGCGCTCGACGGCCTCGACCGCGCCGAGATCGCCGCGCTGGCCCCCGGGCCGGCGACGACATCCTCGTCACGCGGCTTGCCGACGGCACGCCCTGGCCTTCGTGCGCCAAGCGCCACGTCGTCGCCCGCGTCCAGGCGCGCGATCGGCGAGCTCGAGCGGACGGGCGTCACGATGACGGCGCTTCTCTGCACGGGCGCGTTCCCGGCGCTCGAGGCGTCGCGGCTGCCTCGTGCTGCCGCACCAGGTGCTTCTCGGCGTGCTGCGCGCGCTCCGCTGGCCGGGCCGCCTCGGTATCGTCACCCCGTCCGTCCAGCACGTGCCGCAGACCGAAGCGCGGTGGCGCGCCGACGGGTTCGATCCGGTCGTCGTACCGCTCTCGCCCTACGAGGAGGAGAGACCCGGCGGAGGTCGCGCGCACGGGGAAGCGCTTCGGGCCGCGCACGCCGGGCTCGTCGCCCTGGATTGCATGGGATTCAGGCGCAAGACGCGCGACGAGCTCCAGCGGCTCACGGGCGCGCCCGTGCTCCTCGCGAATCTCCTCGTCGCGCGCGTCGTCGCCGAGGCGTGCGGCGTCTGGGTCGCCGCCCTACCCTCGACTCTGCGGGTCGAGGATGTCGCGCAGTCCGTCCCCGAGCAGGTTGAAGCCGAGCACCGTGAGGTAGATGAAGATGCCGGGAACGCCGAGTACCACCACCAGGTCGGCAGATAGTTGCGCCCGTGGCTGATCATCGCGCCCCACTCGGGATACGGCGGCTGGGCGCCGAGGCCGATGAAGCCGAGACTCGGCCGCCGCGAGGATCGCCGACCCCATGTCCATGCTCGCCTTGACCGTGATCGGCGACACGCAGTTCGGCAGGATGTGGACGAAGACGATCCGGAGCCGGCCGGTTCCCACCGCGCGCGCGGCCTCGACGAAGACCTGCCGCTTGAGCGCGAGCGTCTTGCTCTGCAGCAGGCGCACGTAGCCCGGCCACCACACCAGCGCCGAGCGCGACGATCGCGTTGACGATGCCCGGGCCGAGGGCGCCGACGATCGCCAGCGCCAGCACGAGCGCCGGGACCGAGAGGAAGATGTCCGTCACCCGCATGATCGTCTCGCCGAGCGGGCCGCCGACGTAGCCCGCGACGATGCCGAGCGGCACGCCGATGAGCGGCGGCCAGCACGGTGATGATGAGCCCGATCTGAAGCGAGACCCGGGCGCCCAGGACGACGCGCGTGTAGATGTCGTTGCCGACCTCGTCCGTGCCGAACCAGTGGCGCGCGCTCGGCGGCCTGCAGCTTGTCGTCGAGATGCACCGCGCCGCGCGCGTCCTCCGGATAGGGCACGATCCACGGACCGAGCGCCGCCATCAGGAGGAACAGCGAGCACGAGGCCCAGGCCGAGCAGCGACGCGGCGCTCCGCGCGAACACGCGCGCGTAGAACCGCAGCTCGCGCGACGCCGGCCCACCAGCCGCGTCGGCGAGCCGAGCACCGCCGGCCAGCGTGCCCGACGCGGACCCGGCGCGATCCTCACGCCGCACATCGTCGACGGCGGCATCCGCGGGTCGAGCCAGCCGTAGGCGAGGTCGACGAGGAAGTTGGCCAGCATGAAGTTGAGGCCGATCACGCAGCGTGACGCCCATGATCGGCTGGAAGTCCGACGACACGGCCGAGGCGACGGCGTAGAGACCGATGCCCGGCCAGTCGAACACGGTCTCGACGAGCATCGGTGCCCCCGAGCATCCAGCCGTAGCGCAGCCCGATCATCGCCAGGGTCGGGATCATCGCGTTCTTGCAGCGCGTACCTGCGCGACGATGCGGAGCTCGGACACGCCCTGGGCGCGCGCGTTGACGATGTAGTCCTGCTGCAGGGTCTCGAGCATCTCGGCGCGGTTGACCCGCACGATCGAGGCGAGCGCCGGGAAGCACAGGGTGACCGTCGGCAGGACCGCGTGGGCCGAGCGCGTCGCCGAGGACGCCGACCACTGGCCTGCCCAGGAGCGCGTCGACGACCAGCAGGTGCGTCACCGGCGCCGGCAGGATGTCGCCATGATGCCGAGGCGCCCGCCGAGCGGCAGGCAGCCCGAGCTGGAGGGCCAGCAGGAGCTGCAGCATCAGCCCGAGCCAGAAGCGCCGGGAGCGCGATGCCCGAGACCGAGACGACGCGCGTGAGCTGGTCGATCCAGGTGTCGCGGTAGACCGCCGAGAGGATGCCCGAGCGGGATGCCGAGCCCGACGGCCAGGAGCATGGCGCCCGTCACGAGCTCGAACGTGTTCGGGAAATACCGCGCGAGGTCGAGCGCGACGGTCTCGCGAGTCCTCAAGCGAGCGTCCGAGGTCGCCGCCGAGAACTCCATGCAGATACTGGCCGAACTGGACGGGCAGCGGCCGATCGAGCCCGTACCGGACGCGGATCGTCTCGACCATCGACGCGCGTCGCGTCCGGCCCGGCGGCGAGCCGCGCCGGGTCGCCGGGCGCGACGTGCGAGATGACGAACGTGATGCAGAGCAGGCCGAACAGCATGAGGCCCAGCAGAAGGACAGCCGCCGGGCGAGGTATGCCGCAGCGAAGCCTACTTGGCGGCGATCGCGAGCGGGTAGAGGTCGATCTCGCCGGTGAAGCGCACCGGGCTGAAGACGAAGCCCTTCACGTGATCGCGCATCGCCCAGCGGCGGTTCGCCAGCATCCCGAAGATCTCGGGCGCGTCGGCGACGATCTTCCGCTGGATGTCCGGCGTAGAGCGGCGCCCGCTCCTCCCACTGCGCGATGGTGCGCGCCTTGTCGATCAGCGCCCACACCGCGTCGTTGGCGTAGTAACGACGAGCCGTAGTACTTGCCCCAGGAATTCTTGTGGTACTGGTACGCGACCGCGTCGGGATCGGTCGAGACGGGCGTGGCGAAGACGGCCATCAGCTCGGGTGACGTCTCCGACCTTGGCGCCGCGGCCGACCATGTTGGGCCAGATCAGCGGGACCATCTTCACCGTGATGTTGAGCTTCTGGAGGTTGTCGATGAGGACGAGCCCCATCTTGCGCTCCTCCTCGAGGCCCTGGACGTAGACGTACTCGAGCTCGAGCCCGCCGTTCGGGTACGCCGACTTGGCCAGGAACTCCTTGGCCTTGCCGAGGTCCTGGCGATAGATCCCGGGTACCGCGACGAAGCCGCGCGTCGCGTTCGGGAACGGGCTGGTCTGGAGGATCGGCGTTGCCGTTGTAGATCTTGACCAGCGCCTCGTAGTCGAACGCGTAGCAGACGGCCTTGCGGAGGTTGACGTCCTTCGTCGGCGCCGTTCTGCGTGTTCATCTTGATGCCGAAGGTCGTCATGCCCGGGAAGTTCGGAACCGCGATGCCCGGCATCTTCGCGACCTGGTCGAAGTCGTCGCTCGAGAGCCCTTCGACGATGTCGGCCTCGGCGCGAATCAACGCGGCCCGCTGGGCGGCCGACTCGCGAACGATCTTGTAGATGACGCCGCCGATGTGATCCTTCGACGGCCAGCCCTTCCAGTAGCCGTCGACGGCCTCGAGCTCGTAGAGCACCCCCTGCTCCCACCGCTTGATCTTGAACGGCCCGCTGCCGGCGGCGTTGGTCGGTGAGCCACTTCTGGCCCATGTCGCCCGCCTGCTCGTTCGCCATCACCTGCTTGCGGATTCATCACGTACCACCACGGCAGGAACGACAGGAACGGCGCGTACGGACTGGCGTCAGGTTGAACTGGATCGTGGTGTCGTTGACGACCTTGATGCCGTCCTCTTTCAGGAAGTCCGACAGCATCCACGCCGGCCCCTGATTGAGCTTGAGCGTGCGCGCGAACGAGAAGCGCACCGCCTCGGCGGTCACCGGATCACCGTTGTGGAACTTCGCGTTCTTCGCGAGATGGAACGTCCAGGTCTTGGCGTCGGGCGAGCTCTCCCACTTCTCGGCGAGCCACGGGCACGATCTCGGGCGGGTTGCCGACGTACTTCACGAGCGCGTCGTAGAGCGACTGCTGCGCCATGCGGATCGACCAGTCGTACTTGACGCTCGGATCGATCGTCGGGACTTCCTGGCGGCCGGCGAACACGAGGATCTTCCGGTCGCCGGCCCGCTCGAAGGCAGGCCGCCGGCGACATCGCGACCAGCACCGCGAGAACCGCTGTCAGGAGCACACGTTCGCCCACGCTCGACCTCCTGGTTTGCATCGCGATGGCGGGAGGATAACATACGCTTCCGATGGCCCTTCGCCCCGTCTCCGCGGCCGAGATCGAGTCGCTGGCCATCGGCGCCTGGATCCTCGGCACCGGTGGCGGCGGCAGCCCCTACCTGGCGCTCCTGAACATGCGCAAGCTCTACCGCCGGGGCGTCTCCGTCTCGCTGCTCGACCCGATGGATCTCGCGCGACGACGCGCGGGTGGCGGTCGTCTCCAACATGGGCGCGCCGCTGGTCGGCCAGGAGCGGCTGACCGACCCGCGCACGATCGCGCTCGCGGTGCGGATGATGGAGGAGTACCGCGGCGTGCGATTCGACGCGGTCATGTCGCTCGGAGATCGGCGGAGGCAACTCGCTCCAGCCCTTCATGGCCGCCGCCGATGCTCGGGCCTTCCGGTGGTCGACGCCGATTGCATGGGCCGCGCCTTCCCCGAGGCGCAGATGACGAGCTTCGCGATCCACGACCTGACGATGTACCCGCTCACCCTGGCCGACGTGCGCGACAACGCGGTCGTCGTCGCGCGCGCGGCCTCCTGGAAGTGGATGGAGCGTCTCTCGCGCAAGGCGTGCGTCGAGGTCGGCTCGATCGCGTCGACCTGCAAGGCGCCGCGCACGGGGAAGGAAGTGAAGGAGTGCGGCATCCTCTACTCGACGAGCAAGGCGATCCGGCTCGGCCAGACCGTGCAGGAGGCCCGCCGCCGCCATCGGGACCCCGTTCAGGCCCTGATCGACGCCGAGCGCGGCCGGCTGCTCTTCCGCGGCAAGATCGCGCGACGTGGCCCGCCGCACCACCGAGGGCTTCCTGCGCGGCACCGCCAAGCTCGACGGCCTCGACGACTTCCGCGGCGCACGCCTTCGAGCTCGCCTTCCAGAACGAGTTCGCGGTCGGCTGGCTCGACGGCAAGCCTCGCGTGATGACGCCCGATCTCATCTGCGTGCTGGACAGCGTCTCGGGCGACGCGATCGGCACCGAGACGCTGCGCTACGGCCAGCGCGTCAGCGTGATCGCGCTCCCGGCGCCGCCGGTGCTGCTGACGCCGAAGGGGCTCGAGCACGTCGGGCCGCGCGCCTTCGGCTACGACCTCGAGTTCCAGAGCGGTGTTCGCGTGACGAGCGGCGCATCGTGAAACGGCGGATCGGCATCGACGTCGGCGGCACGAACACCGACGCCGTCCTGCTCGAGGACACGCGCGGTCGTTCACGCGGTCAAGACCCCGACCACCCGGGACGTGACCTCGGGGATCGACCGCGGCGCTGCGCGCGCTGCTGGCAGGCCGGAGCGCCGGCGGCCGGTCGACGCGGTGATGATCGGGACCACCCACTTCACCAACGCCGTGGTCCAGCGGCGCGACCTCACCCGGGTCGCCGCGATCCGCATCGGCCTGCCCGCCGGGCGCGTCGCTCCGAGCCGTTCATCGACTGGCCGGAGGATCTGGCGGCGCTCGTGCGCGGCGAGGTCGTCATGCTCGAGGGCGGCCACGAGTACGACGGCCGGCCCCTCGTGCCGCTCGACACCGGCGGCATGCGTGCGCGCCGCGCGGCGCATCCGCGCGGCCGGCCTGACGTCGGTCGGCGATCGCGTCGGTCTTCTCGCCGCTCAACGCCGCCTGCGAGCTCGAGGCCGCGGCGATCCTGCGCGACGGAGTGCCCCGACGTCGCCGTGACGATGTCGCATCGAGCTCGGGCGCATCGGGCTCCTCGAGCGCGAGAACGCGACCCTGCTCAACGCGCGCGCTGGTCGGCCTGGCCCGGCACGACCACCCGGGCGTTCAGCGACGCGCTGCGCCGCCAGCGGCATCACCGCGCCGCTCTACCTGACGCAGAACGACGGCACCGTCATGCTCGCGTCGGTCGCCGAGGCGTTCCCCGTCTACGGCTTCGCGTCGGGCCCGACGAACAGCATGCGCGGCGCCGCGTTCCTGTCGAAGCTCGACCGACGCGCTCGTGATCGACGTCGGCGGGACCACCACCGACATCGGCAGCCTGCGCCACGGCTTTCCGCGCGAGGCCAACAACGTCGTCGAGATCGGCGGCGTGCGGACGCTCTTCCGCATGCCGGACCTGCTCTCGATCGGGCTCGGCGGCGGCTCGCTCGTGTCGCGCGGCGCCCCTGACGGTCGGCCCGCGCAGCGTCGGCTATCGCCTGGTCGAGGAGGGGCTGCGTGTTCGGCGGCAACGAGCTCACGGCCACCGACGTCGCCGTCGCCGGCGGACTGATCGATCTCGGCGACCGGCGTCGCGTCGCCTCGCTGCCGGCCGATCTCGTCGAAGCGGCGCGATCGCGCGGATGCACGCGATGGTCGAGGAAGGCGTGGACCGGATGAAGACCGACGCGGGCGACGAGCCCCTGATCGCCGTCGGCGGCGGATGCTTCCTGGTCCCCGAGCGGATCGCCGGCATCTCCGAGGTGATCCACGTCGAGCACCAGGCGCGTCGCCAACGCCGTCGGGCGCGGCGATCGCCCAGGTCAGCGGCGAGGTCGACCGGATCTTCCAGGATCTCTCCGCGCGACGAGGCGATCGCGCGAGCCCGCGCAGCTGGCGGAGGCTCAGGCGGCGAGCGCCGGCGCCGACCCGCGGACGTTGACGACGGTCGAGGTCGAGGACCTGCCGCTTGCCTACCTGCCAGGGAACTCGCTGCGCGTGCGGGTGCGGGTGGTGGGCGAGATTCGCTGCTAGCCTAGCTCATCGACCCCGGCGACCGCGAGCACGCGGCGCATGCGCGCCGTGGCGACGTCGGGATCGCGCAGGAGTCCGGCGCGATCCATCAGCACGAACTGCTCGGCGAGATGCACGAGCGAGCGCGCGCTCTCCTGCCCGCCGACCATCCGGAAGTGCGACTGGTGGCCGTTCAGGTAGGCGGCGAACACCACGCCCGTCTTGTAGAAGCGCGTGGGCGCGCCGAAGATCAGGCGCGAGAGCGTGAGCGTCGGCGCCAGCACGTCGGCGTAGCGGGCGAGGTCGCCCGGCGTCGAGCGCCTTGAGCGCCGCCGAGGCGGCCGGCGCGATGACGTCGAAGATCCCGAGCAGCGCGTCGCGAGTGGCGGTCGCCGTCGCCGCGGATCGTGGTCGGGTAGTCGAAGTCGTCGCCCGGTGTACATGCGCACGTTCGCCGGGAACCGCTTGCGCATCGCGACCTCGCGAGCCTGATCCAGGAGCGAGATCTTGACGCCGTCGATCTGTCGAGGCGTGCTCCTTCACGATCGTCAGCAAGCGTCTCGGTCGCCTGGTCGAGGTCGCGCGAGCCCCAGTAGCCCTCGAGCGCGGGGTCGAACATCTCGCCGAGCCAGTGGATGATCACCGGCTCGCGCACCTGCGAGAGGATGCGTCCGTACACCTTCAGGTAGTCGCCGGGCTCCTTCGCGCAGGCGGCCAGCGCGCGGCTCGCCATCAGGATGATCCGGCCGCCGCAGCCCTCGATCCACGCGCACTGCTCCTCGTAGGCGGCCTCGACGTCGGCGATCGTCACGCGCGGGCCGGGCTCGAGGTGATCGGTGCCCGCGCCCGACGCCAGCACGGCGCCCGGAACCGTCTTCGCCTCGGCGACCGTGCGCCGGATCAGCTCCTTCGCGGTGCGCCAGTCGAACCCCATGCCGCGCTGCGAGGTGTCCATCGCCTCGGCGACGGCCAGGCCGAGCGACCAGATGTGATGGCGATAGCGCAGGGTCGCGTCCCAGTCGAGCGCGACCTCGAGCGTCGGATTGACCGACGCGAGCGGATCGGCGACGACGTGGACGGCCGCCATGCCGATGCGGCTCTTGATCGGGACCGGGCGGCGGTGAAACCGGCGCGCGGCCCGTGAGCGTGTACGGCGTCGAGCAGCCCGTCGCGACGCGGCAGCTTGAGGGTGGTGGGCATGGCTTCAATAGTTTACCGCACGGCCGTCGCATTGACAGGCTCGCACCCGGTTGTATATGGTTAGCCCACTTTTCACGGGGTTCCCTCCGAAGGAGGTCGGGATGGCCACCAAAGCGAACGACCGCAATCGCACGAAGTTCACGCTCGACGAGAAGGACATTCCGACCAAGTGGTACAACATCCAGGCCGACTTCAAGACACCCGCGCCGCCGGTCCTGCACCCCGGCACCAAGCAGCCGATCGGCCCGCAAGATCTGGCGCCGCTCTTCCCGATGGAGCTGATCAAGCAGGAGGTCAGCCAGGAGCGCTGGATCGAGATCCCCGACGAGATCCGTAACGTCTATCGCCTGTGGCGGCCGTCTCCGCTCTATCGCGCGCGCCGCCTCGAGAAGGCGCTCGGCACCCCGGCCCACATCTACTACAAGTACGAGGGCGTGAGCCCGGCCGGCAGCCACAAGCCGAACACCGCCGTCGCGCAGGCCTACTACAACAAGAAGGAAAAGGTCACGCGGCTCAGCACCGAGACCGGCGCCGGCCAGTGGGGCTCGGCGCTCGTCGCTCGCCTGCCAGATGTTCGGGCTGCAGTGCAAGGTCTACATGGTGAAGGTGTCGTATCAGCAGAAGCCGTATCGCCGGATCATGATGGAGACCTGGGGCGCGCAGGTGGTCGCGAGCCCGAGCCCCGACACGCAATCCGGCAAGAAAGTCCTCGAGCAGGATCCGAACTCACCCGGCTCGCTCGGCATCGCGATCAGCGAGGCCGTCGAGGACGCGGCCACCCGCGACGACACGAAGTACTCGCTCGGCAGCGTGCTGAATCACGTCCTCATGCACCAGACCGTGATCGGGCACGAGGCGAAGAAGCAGCTCGGAGAAGGCCGACGACGCGGCGGACATCGTCATCGGCTGCGCCGGCGGCGGCTCGAACTTCGCCGGCCTGTCCTTCCCCTTCGCGGCCGACAAGCTCACCGGCAAGAACAAGAAGGTGCGAATCATCGCCGTCGAGCCGGCTGCCTGCCCGAGCCTCACCAAGGGCAAGTACGTCTACGACTTCGGCGACACGGTCGGCCTGACGCCGCTGGTGAAGATGCACACGCTCGGTCACACGTTCATCCCGGCGCCGTTGCACGCCGGCGGGCTCCGCTACCACGGCATGGCGCCGCTGGTCTGCAAGCTCTACGACGAGGGCGTGATCGAGGCGCAGGCGGTGCCGCAGCTCGCGACGTTCGAGGCCGCGGTGCAGTTCGCGCGGACCGAGGGCATCATCCCAGCGCCCGAGTCGGCGCACGCCATTCGCGTGGCGATCGACGAGGCCCAGCGCTGCAAGCGTGACGGCAAGCGCCGGACGATTGTCTTCAACCTGTCGGGCCACGGCCACTTCGACCTCGGGGCCTACGAGGCGCACCTGAGCCGGCAAGCTCCAGGACTACGAGTACCCGGCCGCGAAGGTCGACGAAGCGCTCAAGAGCGTGCCGAAGGTGTGATGCGGCGTACGCCGCCTGCGGCTCGGGGCGGCGTTCGTCCTGCTCACCTACCTCGTTCTCCACTTCATCAACCACGCGCTCGGGCTCGTCTCGCTGAACGCGATGGCAACCGGGCGCTGGTGGTTCCTCGCGCTGTGGCGCAGCGCGCCGGGCACGCTCGCGCTCTACGGCGCGATCACCGTGCACGGGATCCTGGCGCTGTGGCTGCTCTACGACCGGCGGACGCTTCGCATGCCGCTCTGGGAGGCCACCCAGTACGCGCTCGGCCTGCTCGCTGCCCGCGCTGCTCGTCTCCACGTCGTCGGAACTCGAATCGCCTGGTGGCGCTTCGGCGCCGAGGACCCCTATGCGCGCGTCCTGCTCGCACTCTGGCTGCAGGCGCCCGGAGGTCGGCGCTCGGCAGGCGCTCACGGTCGTGCTCGCCTGGCTTCACGCCTGTATCGGACGTGCACTTCTGGCTTCGCTTCCGGCCGTGGTATCCGCGCGCGGTGCCCTGGCTCTTCGCCGTCGCGCTGCTCTTGCCCACCCTCGCCTTGCTGGGCTTCGTCAGCCGCCGGCCGCGAGGTGGCGGCACTGCGCGAAGACACCAGGCTGGACCGAGGCGATGCTGCGCGCGGCGAACGCCCCTGATCCGGCCGAGGCTGCGCACCTGCTGGCGATTCGACGCGGCTTCCTCGACACGCTATCTGATCGCGCTGGTCGGCGTCGACGGCCGCGCGCGGGCCTCGCCGATTGCTCGAGCGGCGGCGTTCGGTCCGGATCACCTACCCGAACGGCGCGGGTGGTGACCGCGCCCAGCGGGATTCACGATTCTCGACGCCAGCCGATTCGCCGGGATCCCGCACGCGTCGGTGTGCGGCGGCCGTGGCCGCTGCTCGACCTGCCGCGTGCGTATCCGTGAGCGGGCACCACGAGCTGCCGGCGCCGAGCGAGGCAGAGCGGCGCGTGCTGGCGCGGGTCGGGCGCGGCCCCGGACGTGAGGCTCGCCTGTCAGACGCGGCCGGTTCGCGACGTGGCGGTCGAGCCGCTGCTGGCGCCGTCGGTCGCGCCGGCCGAGGCGTTCGCGCACCGATGTCGCGCCAGGGCCGCGAGCAGGAGCTGGCCGTGCTCTTCGCCGACCTGCGCGGATTCACCCGGCTGGCCGAGCACAAGCTGCCCTACGACGTCGTCTTCGTCCTGAACCGCTATTTCGAGGCGATGGGCACGGCGATCACGCGGGCCGGCGGTGTCACGAACCAGTTCACCGGTGACGGCGTGATGGCGCTCTTCGGGATCGAATCAGGCCCGGCGACGGGCTCGCGTCAGGCGCTCGCCGCCGCCCGCGCGATGGTCGAAGGTGTCGAGCGCGCTCAGCGCCCAGCTCGCGACCGATCTCGGCGCGCCGCTCCGGATCGGCATCGGCATCCACACCGGCCCGGCGGTCGTCGGCCGGATGGGCTGGGGCGAAAGCTTCTATCTCACGGCCGTCGGCGACACGGTCCACGTCGCCGCCCGCCTCGAGCAAGCGACCAAGGACTACGACGCCCAGCTCGTCGTCTCGGTCGACGTCGCCCGCCACGCCGCGCTGGATCTCTCGCGCTTCCCCGCCCACGACCTGACCGTCCGCAACCGAGCCGGCCAGATCGCGGTCGGAGTCATCGACCGAACCTCCCCACAGTCTGACGCAGCTCGCCCACGGCCCGATGCAGCGCCTCCCGAAATAAACCCGCGGGTGCGACAGAATCTCCGCATAGGGGTGGGTGGTGGGGCGGAACCGGACCGCGTAGTCCGGTCGACCCCCGACTCGCGCTCGACGGAGGCACTGGGAGGTCAGGAAGACAGAATGCGGTCGTAGCGACCGTACTCCCGCGCGGCGTCCATCATCCACTTCACGCAATCAGGATCGGCGCGCGGCGGCAGCTCGCACGAGGTCGAGAGCACGAAGCGTGAGCGCTTCCGGCCGTGTCGATGCAGCGCTTCACCTCGGCCTCGATCTGCTGCTTGGTCGCGCGCTCGAAGATCGTCACGTCGACGTTGCCGATCGCGACGACGTTCCGCTGGTTGCCGAGCGTGATCAAGCGATCGAGCTGATCGACCTTGAGCGCCGGATCGCCCTGCTGATCGAGGTCGATGGTGATCGCGACGAAGCCCACATCGACCAGGTCCTCGTGGATCTGGTGGGTCGTGCCGCAGATGTGGACGGTCGTGCCGACCTTCTTCGCGCGGAAGTAGTTCACCAGATCTTGATGGTAGGGCTTGATGAACTCGCGGTAGGTCTCCGGGCCCGACCAGGGAGCACGAGGCGGTCGGGTCGGAGTAGCTCAGGCCGATCTTCGTGCCGAGCACGGCGTCGCCGACCTGCTTGGCGTACTCGGTGCTGAAGCGCATCAGGTCGTGGACGAACGCCGGATCGTCGATCGTGTCCAGGCACATGATCTCGGGATTGCGCAGGAGCATCGCGATCGTCCACGGCCCGACCAGCACGGCGCCGAGCCCGCTCGGAAGCCGAGCCGCCGAGAGCGCCTCGCACTGCTCGAGAAACGCCGGAATCCGCCCGGCCTTCTTCGGATCGGGGATCTCCATGCGCGCGAGAAGGCCCTTGTCGTCCTGGAGCACGTGCTTGTCGATCGACGGGACGACGTAGTCCGAGTACTTGACCCGACAGCCGACCGCCTCGGCTTCCTTGGCCAGGTCGTTGAAGGCCACCATGATGTCCGGCTGGTAGCGCTCGTAATAGTTGAGCATCGCGCCGGACCGCCTTGGTGGGGTCGGTGCAGTACTCCTCGATCGAGAGCCCGTCGAGGCATCCGGCGAAGGATCCCGCGATCGGATAGGCCGGCACGCAATCGGCATAACCGCCCTTGTACGCGGCGACGACCCGTTCGCGCCCGCTCACCGCCGACTGTCCACGTTCCACGTTCGCCTCCCGCTTCTACGCGCTACGCTCGCGATTCTAGCATCGGGCTGAACGCGCCCAAGCGTGCGCTCGATCTGCTCGGATGTCAGGTTCGGACGGAGGAACACCATCGGCATGTCGGCGCCGGCGGCATGCCACTGCGCGAGGCGCTCACGCGCCTCCGCGGGCGCGCCGAATGCCGTCAGCTCCTCGAGCAGGCTGTCGGCCTCGCGCGGAACTTCACCCGTGAACTTGGGACTGTTGGCGCCGATCACCGCGGTCGATCTCGCGGCTGAATCCCTGACGCGCGAGCGACCGGCGGTAGAGCGGCCCCATCGTCGTGAGGTAGAACGAGACGAACCACGCGGCGCCGGCCCGGGCTTCGGCCGGATCGTCGGACACCACCGTCGGGACCGTCGGATAGACCGACACGCGCCGCGCGGGTCGCCCGAGCGCGCGGCGCCCTCGCGCAAGAGCTCCCGCCCTGCGCCAGACACCGGCGGGGATAGAGGAACGGGAGCCAGCCGTCCGCCAGCTCGCCGGCGAGTCGTACGGATTCGTCCGTGAGCGCCGCGAGGAAGATCGGCACCGCGCTCGAAGCAGCCAGGTTGAGCTTGAGCGGCCGCGCGCCGGTCGCGACCGCGAGCGGCACGCGCTCGCCGCCCAGCAGCGCTCGCACCTGCGTTACCGTGCGGCGCATCCGCGCGAGCGGCGCGACGAACGGGACGTCGTGCAGGCCTTCGGTCAGCTGCGGGGTGCTGGCGCCGAGCCCCAGGACGAAGCGCCCGGACGACACCTCGGAGAGGCTCGCGGCGGCCATCGCGAGCGTGCCGGCGCTGCGACCCCAGACACCCAGGATGCCCGTGCCCAGCAACAGGTGCCGGGTGCGAATGGACGCCTCCGCCATCAACACGGTGATGTCGTGCGCCCACGTCTCCGGCAAGAAGTAGGCGTGGAACCCCAGCCGCTCGGCGGTCATCGCGACGCCGATGAGCGTCTCGCGGCGGTTGTCGAGCGGCATCACGCTGACGCCGACCGGCATGGCACTCATGATGACTCTCGGGGCTCCTTGTACGCGGCGGAAAAAGTGTGCTAACTGTTCACAGTCTCGATCTGGCCGGCGGCGCAGCCGGACCTTAGCAGAGGAGCGCGACATGATCAAATCGTGCACGGCGATCGCCGCCCTCCTCTGCGCGGCGGTGACCACTGCCGGCGCCGGGCCACGGCCAGGTCTTCCTCGCCTCGCAACCGCATCCCGACTTCACGATCGGGCCGCTCTTCGTGGTCGCCAGCGTGAGCCCGGGCCAGCAGACCGTCACCGTGAACCTCTCCTGGAGTCTGACGACGGGGCCGGTCACGAGCAAGACGGACATCGCGCAGGACCTGTATCTCCTCTGGCCCGCGGAGATCACCGAGGCGACGGCACCCGGGAGCCGCCGAGCCGCAGCTCGTGCGCGAGGTGGAGCGCCGCGGTCTCACGGTCGTGAACAGCGGGCGCCTCGTGCTGAGAACCCGCGACCGTCTGCAGCTCGGCACCGCGTCACTCGGCGAGCCGGTCTCGGTCACGCCCTCGTATGTGAACTTCACCCGGCCCGGGGCGCCGGCCGGCACGGTGACGTACATCAAGATCCCCTGGACGCCGCGCCTGGCCGATCAGCTCTCGATCGTGACCCTGGTGCTGCCGCTTCGTGGTCTCCTGGCGCAGAAGGCCGGGACGTGGCTGGAAGATCTCTTCTGGGGTCCGCGCCAGGTGCTCACCGCGGGCTTCGGGGATCTGGGCCCGCCGGTGCTCGGGCTGTTCGCGCTGTACTACGAGCGCCGCGACCGGATCGTGCATCTGGCGCGCGACTACTCGCTGATCATCGCCAACTTCGGCGACTCGGACCATCTCAAGATCGAGGGAGATCGCGCCGGCTTCGGCCGTACGCCGCCAGAGCCGGGTGCGCGCAGGCGGCGAGGTCGTGGCCCTGACGCTCCTGCCCTCTCAGGACGTCGCCGCCCAGAGCCTGCGCGTGCAGTACCACTACTTCACCGGGCGTATCAACTGGCGTCCGATCGTCATCTCGGCCGCTGATCTTGTTGGCGACGAATCTGGGCGGCGTCGTTCATGCTGAGCACGGACGTGAGCCGCCGGATCCGCCGCCGGCGCCGCGCGCGGCGCCGGTTCGCGGCGGCGGCCGCGGTCGCCAACGGCGGCATGCCGTCGCGCGACGTCGCTCGTCACGCTTGATTCCCGTCGGGACGCCGCTACGACGAGGTCGTCGGCCCGATTCGGCCGGCCCGACGAGGAGCACGAGCGCGTGACGCCGCCGGGGCCGCCGCACCTTGCTCTATCGCGGCGGCAACGGCAGCGAGCAGCACGAGGTGGCGATCGAGATCCACGACGACCGCGTTCGCGAGGTTACCTGCATCACCAGCCGCTGAGGAGCGAGCGAATGATCAAACCGTACACCGCCGTCGGCCTGATCCCCACGGTCCGCGGCATCCGCAAGCGCGAGGACATCAAGATCAACCTCGAGCACCTCTCGCACCTGGTGAAGGCGGCGTCGTGGCTGTCCAGCCTCGATCTGCCCGTGCGGCTGATCGCGTTTCCCGAGGGCGCGCTCCAGGCGTTCAACGACGAGGTGCTCGACCTCGACCACGTGCACGTTCGCGCGCGAGTGCGCGATCGACATTCCCGGCGAAGAGACCGAGGCCCTCGGCAAGATCGCGCAGGAGTACGACGCGTTCGTCATGGCGCAGGCCAAGGCGCGGCATCCCGACCTCAAGGACCGCTACTTCAACGTCGGGTTCATCATCAACCCGCGAGGGCGAGGTGATCCTCAAGCACTACAAGGTCTCGCCGCTGTTCCCGGTGGAGCACTCGGTCTGCCCGCACGACGTCTACGACTGGTGGGTCGAGAAGTACGGCCGCAACGCTCGCAGGCGTTCTGGCCGGTGGTCGACACCGAGATCGGACGGCTCGGCATCATGATGGCCAACGAGGGCTCGTATCCGGAGAACGCGCGGGCGCTGGCGCATGAACGGCGCCGAGGTCGTCTATCGCGCCTCGTATCCGCATCCCGCGCACCGGCAACGAGCATCTTCGAGATCCAGAGCCGCGCGCGCGCGCTCGACAACAACATGTACGTCGTCGCGCCGAACATGGGCACCTACTACCTGTTCCCGGAGGAGACCGACGCCGATCGACACGTTCGGCGGCCGGTCGTTCATCATCGACTACAAGGGCCAGCATCGTCGGGCGCCAGGACTACGGCGCCGGCTCGACCTACGTCGGCGGCGTGATCGACATCGAGGCGCTGCGCGATCACCGGGCCCGCGCGCAGTGGGACAACTGGATGAAGGATCTGCGCACCGAGCTCTACCAGATCCTCTACGAGCAGCCGATCTACCCGAAGAACCTCTACCTCAAGCGCGCGCCGATGAAGCACGCGGAGTATCGCGACAAGGTCATCCGGCGGCAGATCCGGCCTGATGCACGACCGCGACATCTGGAAGCGGCCGTCGCGATGATCACTCGACTCTGCGCGCTCCTCCTGTTGCTGCTGCCGCTGCCGGCGGCGGCCGAGGTCAGATTGCCGACCGGATTCACCGTCCAGACCTACGTGACCGGTGAGGGCTTCGACACCGACGCCACGCGCGGGATCCGCGGCATCCCGGCCACCTCCACGCTCACGTTCGATCAGGCCGGATCGCTCTATCTGGCCCGCACCGGACGGCGCTATGTCGGGGCGAAGCCTACGACCTCTGGCCGATCTATCGGATCCCCGCCGGCGGCGCGACGACTGAGCCCCGACGTCGAAGGGCGGTACTTCTACGGGCCGCCGCTGCTCAACCTGCAAGTCGGCGCGACCCGGCGCGGGCGCGAGCTCTTCGTGACGACGTTCGATCGTGAGCGGAAGGTCGGTGCGCTTCTATCGCGTGGTCGACGGACGGGCCGAGCTGTTCGCGGGCGGTACGCCCGAGCGGGGCGCTCGACCGGTTCTGAGACAGCCTGAAGCGTCGGCCGTCGACTCGGCGGGAAATCTCTACGTCGCGGATCGCGCCGAGGGCGTCATCGTCCGCCTCGATCCCGAGGGCCGTCTGCTCAATCCAGCATTCGTGAAGCTCGCGCGTCCGCGCCTGCTCGCGATCGACGAGCGCGATCAGCTGTGGATCGGCAGCGACGGCAGCGCCGAAGCGCCCTATCAGCAGGGGCCCGGCGAGATCGTACGCGTCTCGCCGCAGGGCGCCTCCGAGGTCGTCCACCGCGGGCCTGTGGTCGCCGCGCTCGGCGTCGGCCCCGGAGGCACCGTGTTCGTGGCCGATCGCAACGAGAAGCAGATCTTCATCCTGACGCCCGGACGGCAAGCGGATCAGATTCGCCAGCTTCACCGACGGCGACGTGCCGCGAAGCCTGGTCTTCGCTCCGGCTACGCCGGAGGCGCGACGCGCCGGCGTGGCCGGCGATCTCTTCGTCATCGCGATCAAGGCAGGCACGTGGCCCGTGAACGAGGTGCTTCGCATCTCCGGACCGTTCGAGGACCTCACGCGCCCTCGCTGATCCCCGAAATCTCCCGAGCTCATCGGGCATCTTTCCCGAGAGCTTCCGGAATTGTGCCCTGCCCGACCGGTCGCGCCGACGTCCAAGCCCCTGATTCTTCGAAGCTCTCAATGGGCACGACTCCTGCGTAGAGAGCCGTGCAGATGGAGATGACCGAACAGGGTGCAAGGCGCCCGGAGGTAAATTGAAATGCAGCACATGGACCTCTGGTTCGACCTGGCCATCAGGGGAGAGCCCAATCTGGAGGAGGAGGTGCTCGCTCGCTTTCAGCTGACGGACGGCTCGGAGCCCGATCCGTCTCCGGACGATCGCGGCAACGCGGAGTCGGATCCGCCGAGTGAGTTCTTCTAGAGGCCGCCGACGCTCAGCGCGTCGCGGCACGGATGATCGCCAGGGCCGCCACCGCGACGGCCACGACGATCCAGATCGTTCCCTTCGGGAGCCGTAGCATCTCGACGACCGCCACGGCGAAACCGGCGGCGATGAGGACACTCGCCGCGAGGATCGTGCCCCGTGGTCTCACCGGAGTAACGTCGTCAGCTGCGTCATGACTCGTGCGGTGTCGGAGTCATCCGGCCCCGTCAGCGAGACGACCAGCGGCTCGACGTGCTCAGCCCACGGTCGCCAGCTCAGCTGGTCGGTGCCGAAGAGCACGATCGAAGGGACACCGACCGTCGCGGCCAGATGGCTGATTCCCGAATCGTTTCCAGGTAGGCGGCCGCGTGGTCAGCATCCCGGCTAGAAGCGGAAGCGGTGGCTCCCGGAGCCTGATCGCGCGAGCGGTCAGACGCTCCGGGAGCGCCGCCACGGCCTCGGCATCTGCCGGTCCTTGATGGACGACGACCGCCAGACGCGGCAGCGGGGCGACTCGCTCGAGCACGGCGGCGAAGCCCGTCGCGGCCCATCGTTTGCCTCGCCCACCCGATCCGGGATGCACGAACAGCAGGCGGTCGCTTCCGTTCCAGCCATGATGGCGCAGCTCGCGTCGCGCCTCGTGCGCGAGCGCTGCCGGCACGCGAACCGCCGCGCGAATCGAATGATCGCCGCCGCGCTCCCCCGTGCTCTCCACGAGGTGCTCCCAGACCAGGCGCCCGGCGGTCACGGACGGCGCCACGACGGAGCCCGGCACGAGCCCGAGGAGCCGCTTCACGAATCGCGGCTCGCCCGAGCCGACCCACGCGACCACGCGCGTGGCCCGCCGCAGATCCTCCGCACAGCGCGCCGGCCATTCCCCGTCCCGCCCGTCCGGGTCATCCTGAAAGAGGGCATCGAGCCCGAGCGTCTCGAAGTCGATCGAGCGATCGACAACACCCAGGATTTCGAGGAGCCGGCCGATCCGCGGCTGCGCCGCCGCGACCAGCGTGTCGCGCAGGCCGGGTGTGCCGCAGGACGCGAAGCGCAGGGATCGCCAGGAGCACGTCGCCCAGGGCGCCGGGATGAATCGCGAGTGTCAGGGCGGAGCAGCGCCACCGCGGCATCGTGGAGGCGTCCGTTCGTGGCCAGCGCAGAGCTCGAGTAGATCGTCGGACGGCCCTCGAGGTCGGTGAACCGGCCGCCGGCCTCCTCGACGAGGATCTTGCACGGGCCAGGTCCCAGGGCTTGAGTCCCGAGCCCTCCGGGTAGATCTCGGCGTAGACCTCGGCCTTGCCCTCGGCGATCAGGCAGTAGCCGATGTAGTCGCCGAAGCCGCGCTGCCGGTCGGTCGCGTCCACGAGCCGCATGAACCCGTCCCAGTACCGCGTCGTCCGCGCGCCGCGCAGCCCGGCGTGCAGAAGATAGAGCCTGGCTCATGTCGCCTTCGCCCGAGATGCGGATGCGCTCGCCGTTCAGGAACGCGCCCGCCGCCCCGGCGCGCGGTGTAGAGATCGCCGGTCACCGGATTGTGGATGACGCCGACCGTGATCTCGCCGTGCTCCTCGAGCGCGATCAACGTCGCCCAGATCGGGATGTGGCGGACGAAGTTCTTCGTGCCGTCGATGGGATCGATGATCCACCGCGTGTCGGCCTTCCCGGAGCTTCCGAACTCCTCGCCGAGGAACCCGTGCTCCGGGAACGTCCGCCCGAGGATCTCGACGATGGTCCGCTCGGCCTCCCGGTCGGCCTGCGTCACCGGCGTCGCGTCCGGCTTCAGGACGATCTCGAAGCCGCCGTGATAGTACTTCAACGCGACGCGCCCGGCCGCCCGGGCGGCGTCGACGGCGGCCGCCAGCGCCGCGTCGCTCACCGCGCGGGCTCTTCCCCGGGAAGGGCTCGCCGCGCTCGGCCAGCACCTGCCCGTACACCTCGAGCGCGTCGACCACGACCGGCATACCGCCGTAGGTGACCATCTGGAAGATCACCTCCGCCACTTCCTGGCGGGTGGCGCCGACGTTGAGCGCCGCGTGGATGTGCGCGCGCACCTCGTTGGGGCGATGGAGCGCGGTGAGCGCGCCGACCGCGCAGAGCTCCGCTGCTTCTGTGAGATGACCTCCCGGCTGTAGAGCACGCCGGTGAAGAACAGCGAGAGCTCGCGCGCGAGCCCCTTGTCGAACCGTTTCCACGTCTCGAACCCGGAGCCGCCCTTCAAGCTGCTGAAGAGCTTCTGGCTCGTCTTCTTCGTGAGAGCTTTCAGCCCGGCATCGTCCATCAGCGCCATGGGATCTCCTTGAGACCTTTTCGAGAGTCGCCGCGGATGATACGCTGCCATCCTGGCGGCGCGTCGCGCCGTCACAATAACGTAGCCGAGAGGACCGCACAATGTTGAACCCGCACGTGTTCCGCGCCATACGATGTGCGCGGGCTCGTCGGCAGCGACATCAACCCCGACGTCTTCCGCCAGGTCGGACGCGCCTATGCGACCCTGATTCGTCGCAACGGCGGCCGCCGCATCGCGGTCGGTCGGGACAATCGCCTGTCGTCGAACGATCTCAAGCTCGGCTTCGTGGAAGGCGCGCGCGCGGCCGGCATCGACGTGGTCGACATCGGCGCGTCCACCACGCCGATCCTCTACTTCGCGACGGCACACTGGAAGCTCGACGGCGGCGCCAACATCACCGGGAGCCACAATCCGATCGAGTACAACGGCGTGAAGATGGTCCACCCCGGCGCGGCGCCGCTCTCCGAGGACGAGATCCAGGCGCTCGCTCAGGACGATCGAGCGCGGGGACTACGAGAGGCGGACACGGCGGCCTGAGCGAGCGCAGCCCGCGCGAGGACTACTTCGACACGATCTCGCGGATCGTCCGCCCGACCCGGCGGTTGAAGGTCGTGGTCGACGCGGGCAACGGCGTGGCCGGGATCTACGGCCCCGAGCTCCTGCGCCGGATCGGGTGCGAGGTCACCGAGCTCTACTGCGAGTCGGACGGGAGCTTTCCGAATCACCTGCCCGACCCCGAGGACGAGCGCAACGTCGAGGATCTGAAGGCCAAGGTGCTCGAGATCGGCGCCGATATCGGGATCGCCTACGACGGCGACGCCGATCGCGTCGGGTCATCGACGAGCGCGGCCAGCGCCACGAGGCCGACCTGATCCTGATCCTGCTCGCCCGTGATCTGCTCACCCGCCATCCCGGCGCCAAGATCGTCTTCGACGTGAAGTCTTCGCAGGCGCTCGTCGACGACATCCGGCAGCACGGCGGCGTGCCCATCATGTGGAAGACCGGCCACTCGCACCTGAAGCGAAAGATGCGCGACGATCGCATCCTGCTCGGCGGCGAGGTGAGCGGCCACATGTTCTTCGCCGAGAACTACTACGGGGTCGACGACGGCATCCTGGCCTCGTGCAAGATCATCGAGCTCACCGCCGGGGCGACGGAGTCGCTCTCGCGCATCTTCGCGTCGATTCCGCACCTGCGCACGACACCCGAGCTCAAGGCGCCATGCGCCGACGGCGAGAAGTTCCGGGTCGTCGAGCAGGTCACGCAGGAGCTCAAGCGGCGGTACGAGACGATCGACACCGACGGCGCCCGGGTGATCTTCCAGGCCGCGGCTGGGGACTCGTGCGCGCCTCGAACACCAACCCGTATCTGACCCTCCGCTTCGAGGCCCGGACCGATCGAGAGATCGAGGAGATGAAGCGCGAGATCTACGCCGTGCTGAGCCACTACCCGGTGACTCTGCCCGACTGAGCCGCTTGCCGGGTGACTCAGCCCACCAGGAGCCTCACCGCCGACAGGAGATCGGGCGCCATCGCGCAATCGCGGGCGCCCCAGAAACCGCCGGGATCGAGGAGGACTGCCCGTAGTCCGGCCGCGCCGGCGCCACGCGCGTCGATCGTGTAGAAGTCACCGATGTAGGCAGCTTCAGCGGCCGCGATTCCGGCGCGGGCCAGCGCGAGCTCGAAGATGCGGCGATCGGGCTTCTCGACGCCGACTTCGCCGGAATCAAGGACGAAGTCGAGATGAGCCGCCACGCCGACGGCATCGAGGACCGACCGCACCGACCCGTTCGAGTTGGAGATGGCGGCGGCTCGAAGACCGGAGTCGCGCACGAGCGCGATCGCCTCGAGCGCTTGTGGATCGTGCGTGGTCCAGACACCGACCGGGGGTTGAAGCTCCGCCTCCAGGCGGCGACCTTCTCGACGGTGTCTGGATCGGTCACGCCGAGCCCCTCGAGCACGTACGCCATGTAGCGCGTCGCGGCCGACTGGCTCTCGGTCGACTCGGCCGCTGCCGTCCGCGCGAAGACGTGGTCATCGAGCTGGACGCGCGCCCGCCATTCGGCGCGCTGAACGGCGTCAGCGCTGACCCGCATCCCTCGCGCGCGAGCGCGGCGGCGATCGCGGCGTAATCCATGCGCAGGAGCGTGTTGCCCGCGTCGAAGAAGACGGCTCGAAGCGGGCGGCCGGCGGCCGCGGGCGCCGTGCTAGCCTCCGAGGCTCTTCAGGTAGGCGATCAGGTCGATCAGCTCGCGGGTCGAGAGGCTGTCGCGATAGTCGGGCATGATCGAGCGTCCGTCGGGGCCAGTATAGCCCGGCGCCTCGACGATCACGGCGTTCGGATTGATGACCGACTCGAGGAGATAGCCGGGCGGATGGTGGTGGCCGACGTCGCTCAGCGCGGGCCCGACCTTCGAGGGCCGCGGGAACTTCTCGCCGGCCACCGCGTGACACGTAGCACTCGAGCCGCGCGAAGACCTCACGGCCCTTGGCGGCGTCGCCCTGCGGAGGAGTCAGCATCCAGCCCTTCGGCACGCCGCCACCCGCATGCAGGTCCCTGCATCGTGATGTGCGCCGGTCCCCCTCCTGGTCCGCGACCTGGGACATGTGGGCATCGTGGCTCTTGGGTGTGGACTCTGCGAGGACGGCCGTGCACCCGAAGACGACGACGGCGACCACCGCTTCGCGCCCAACCAGGCGGGAGAGCCGGGTTCGCGCCGCTCCGGGAGCCGTTGCAGCACCGAAGACCGCGATGCGACAGAGCCGGCGCAGCCGTCCGACACGTCGCGGCCGGCTCGCGCCAAGACCCGGCAGAACCAGGTAGCGATTCACGGCGCCCAGGAACGCGAGCAGCAGCGCGAGCACGACCTTGAGCAGGGAGCGCCACCCCATACGTCGTGCTCCACAGCGAAGCAAAGGTCGGCACCTGAACGCACGCGTTGTAGACGCCACTGGCGACGACGACCAGCAGGCAATACCCGGCGAGCCGCGAGAATCGCTGGGCGACCGCGCAGAGCAGCTCGGATGAGGACGCCGAATCCTGAAACGCGCCCCAGGCGGGGCTGACCGCGATCGCCAGCGCGAACAGCCCTCCGGTCCATGCCGTCGCCGCGACGGCGTGGAGCCAGTCGACCAGCACGGTGAACGAGCGATCGCCCCAGTCGGCGGCGTGCCCGGTGAGCGTCACCGGTCAGCGCGACGCCGAGGGCGAGCACGAACGCGACCATCCGGCCCGGCGACGAGCGCGACACGGAAAGCGCCAGGAGCGCGGCGAGAATGAGCGCACGGGCTATCCACACGGTGCCGAAGTGCGTGCGCGTCAGCACGAGCGGCAGCGCCGTGCCCACCTGCGAGAGGTCTCCCCACTCATGACGCGCGCTCGCGCCAGCAGATCGATCGCGGACGTCACGAGGAGTACGCCGATGGCCACGCTGATCCACCTCCTGGAGGCGCCGCCGGGCCGTCGCGAGCTCTCCCGCGTGACGCGGGAGCACGAAGCAGTCGAGCACGAGGCCGCCGACCAGCACCGCCAGCGCGAGCAGTCCGAGCCATCGGCCGCCTGTCGCCAGGAGCAGCTCGTGCAGAGGCAGGGCGATCACGTCTGGGGCGTCCCGGCTACTTCACCCGAAAGGGAAAATCGCCTTCGGTCCGGTGGCCGTCTCGGGCCACGACGCTCCAGAACACGCGATACCGGCCCGGCGGCAGCGGCGGCAGACCGACTTCGAGCAAGGTTCCGTCCGTCGGATCGACCCGCGAATCGCCCTTGTCGACCTGCCGCTTGTCGGCGTCCTCGACGCGAACCTTGCTGAACACCGGCTCGATCCGGCCGTCGAACCAGATGCGGACTGCCGGCGGCGACGCGTCCACCGTGTGCCCGACCCGGGGCTCCGAGTGGTCAGGAAACGCGTGAGCCCCGGCCCAGCTCGGAGCAAGCAGAAGCAGCGCCACCGCCAGCAGTCGACTCACTGCGGCTGCGTCGGCCCGAGGACGCCGTGGAACGGCGTCCACGTGAAGACCTGCGGCAGGATGTCGTCCAGATAGAAGTGAATCTGCGCGAGGGCGCCGATGTTCTTGCTGATGTCGTGGTTGACCGGAATGACCGCCTCGAGCCCGAGCTGGAAATACCGCCCGAACCAGATGATCCCCGGGTTCACGGTGCCGGTCGTGCGCCCGGCGTTCCGCCCGTCGAGCGGCGTCTCGAGGACGAGCTCGACGATCGGAATCATCCGGTTGATCGGCGCCGGGAGCCCGACGTCGCGCACGTAGGACTGCAGGTATTGCAGGTTGTACTGGAAGCTGAACCCCCACTGGAACACCATCGGATTCAGCGGCTTCTTCACGTCCACGTTGCCGTCTTCGTCGGTCTCGAACGTCTTCGTGTGCACGCGCGAGGAATCGCCAGGCCGAACACGCCGGTCACCGCGAAGGGCTTCATCAGCTCGAGCTGATCCGGCAGATCGCCGAAGCCCTTGCCGAAGAAGAGCTGCGGCGTCCACGTGTCGAAGCTCTCGGCGTCGACCTTCTTGCTGCCGGTGCCGCCCACGTCCCAGCTGAGACCGCCCGCCAGCAGGAGCTCGTGCGGCGCGTTCTGGAAGAAGACGTACTTCGCCGGAGATCTCGAGGTTGTCGAAGCCGCTGACGGACGAGCCTTCGTCCGGGTCCAGCATCGTGAACGCTGCCGCCGAGCGAGATGCCCAGATTCGGGACTCAGGCGCTTCGAGAACTCGCCGCTCAGGCTCGATCTGTTTCGTCGGGGGCGCGTCTTCACTGCCCCGGAGCTTGAGATAGGAGATGGTCGGCAACGAGAGCTCGTCGGCCACGAACGGATCGTCGGTGGCCAAGGTCGCCGGGAAAATCGCTTCGCCGATCAGGCCGTGGCGCCTGAGCTGCGTCCAACGTCGCGAGCGAGAGCGCCAGCGCGAGCGCGCACGCGAATAGAGTCTTCCCTTGCATGGGACCCCCTGGAGAATTTTTGGATCGTCGCGCGATGTCTACGCGAGCGCGAACGGGGGAGCCCGGGGCTGCGACGGATCGAGCGAGCGGAGAGAATCGAGAGAGCGGACCGGACAGCACGGCTGCGGTGCCCACCGGGTGGACGGGCTCGTCCAGCGTCAGCGCCACGACCGTGGTGCCGTCGAGATGCGCGGCGACCGAGGCGGTCGGACAGGCGACGGGTTGGCCGCCGGGCGCGTGGTGCACCGAATGCACCGCCGCCTCGACACCGAGGATCGCGATCAGGAGCACCAGGACCGCCGCGACCAGCCCGCGGGAACGGCGCCTGCGTGAGCGCCGCCGCCGCGAGCAGCACGATCAGGGCAATCGGCCATGGAAAGTCGGTCGAGCGGCCCGCTATCAGGAGCTGAGTCGGACCAGAGGCTTCCGAGACGGCCGGAAGCTCCGGCGCCTCGAACACGGCGCGCTCGGCGCTGCCGACGTGAGCGTCGGCTGGGCCCGCGGCCAGAACGAAAGCGGCCAAGGCGAGCATCGCCAGGACCCGCAGCATGGATGGCACCGTAGCGAAGAAACTCGCCGGACTCAATGCTGGTTGCCCATCCGGTACACTGGCCGGGTGTACGCGCTCGGTCTCACCGCTCGCTGGTTCCATCTCGCCAGCTCGGTCCTCCTCGTCGGCGCCGCGGCGATGATCGTGATGGCAGGCCGCTCTGATCGCGCGACCGCGCAGGCCTGGGAGCGGCGCGTGCTCGCCTGGGCGTGGGCTGTGCGCCTCGTCGCGCTCGCGTCCGGCCTCGTCGTGGTCGGCACGCAGGCGGCCCTCTTCGAAGATCGGCCGGCCGCGGCGCTCGAAGCCCGCGCGATCGGACGCGTGCTGGTCGAAACCCAGGCCGGCCACGTCTGGCTCGTACGCGCCGGGTTCCTCGTGATGCTCGCCGCCTTCCTGTCCTTGCGCGTATCCGTCGCGCGGCGCGCGGACTGGCGGGCAGCGAGAGGCGAAGCGGTGCTGCTCGGGGTCGCGGCCCTGGTGCCGCTCGCGGCGGCGGGCCACGCCGCCGCCGTGGAGCCGGACACCGCGCGGGCGATCGCGGTCGACGCGCTGCACGTGCTCGGCGCCGGCATCTGGGCGGGAGGGCTGTCCCGCTGGCGCTTCTCCTGAATAAGGCGTCGACGGACGCCGGAGCGGATGCGCGGCCCTATGCGGTGCTCGCGGCGCGCAGCTTCTCGCGCGCCGCGCTGGGCGGGATCCTCCTGCTCGCGATCACGGGCACCACGCTCGCGGTCACCCACGTCGGCAACGTCGCCGGGCTCGTCGGCACGAGCTACGGCCGCCTGCTCCTCGCCAAGCTTGGCGCCGCTGGTGCTCATTCTCGTGCTGGCCGCGGTGAATCGCTCGGTTCTTCTGGCCCGGCTCGGCGGCGACGGGCCGGCGGTCGGGCGTCCGGCGATGCGCCGGCTCGCGGGATTTGTGCTCGGTGGAGGCGATCCTGGCGCTGGCGATCGTCGCCATCGTCGGCCGCGATGAGCGTCACGCCGCCGGCCCGTCACGAGCCAGCCGCTCTGGCCCGTTCACGATCCGCCTGTCGTTCGCCGCGTTCGAGGGCCGCGCCGACGAGGCGGCGCGAGCGCTGATCGGAAGCCAGGATCGGTGTGATCGGTCTGCTGGCCCTGATCGCCGGGATCCGCGATGCGCGCCTGGCGGCTTCCGCTGGCGATGGTCGCGCCTCGCCTTGCTCGGGGCCGGCGCCGGCTCGCGCTGCCGCCGCTGGCGATCGACGCGTACCCGACGACGTATCTGCGCCCTTCGGTACCCTACCAGGCCGGCGCGATCACCGGCCGGCGCCGCGCTCTACCAGACGAACTGCGCGGGCTGCCACGGGCCGCGCGGGGCGCGGCGACGGCCCCGACGGCCGAGGGCTCCCGCGGTCCCCTGCCGACCTGCGCGGCGCCGCACACCGCGCAGCACACGGCGGGCGATCTGTTCTGGTGGATCAGTCACGGGATCTCGGGATCCGGGATGCCCGGATTCGACTCGCGGCCCGGCGAGGAGCAACGCTGGAGCCGATCAACTTCCTGCGCGCGCTGTCGACCGGGTACGGCGCCCGGGCGCATGGGACCCACGATCGAGCGCGACCGGCGCTGGCTCGTCGCGCCCGACTTCACGTTCACGGTCGGGCCGACGCCGCGCGCGCGCGCTCAAGGACTATCGGGGCCGCAACGTCGCTGGTCGTGCTGCTACTGCGCTTACCCGGCTCGCGCGCGCATGACTCCAGATCGCCCAGCGCGAGGGAAGCCTGGCGATGCTCGGGGTCGAGGTCATCGCGGTGCCGATCGACGCCGACCCGACGCGATCCGTCATCTCGGTCCGGACCCGCGCATCATGTTCCCGGTGGTCACCGAGGGCGCCGGAGACGATCGTGGCCGCCTATCGGCTCTTCGCGGTCGCCCCGCACGTCGAGCTCTCTCGTCGATCGCCAGGGTTACATCCGCGCCATCACCGAAGCGGCGGCGAGGTCGGCGACCTCGATTCGTTCATGGCCCAGGTGCAGCAGCTCAACGACGAGAAGATCACGGCAGGCGGCGCCGGCGAGCACGTGCACTGATGCGGGCCTGAAGGCGGTGGTCCTCGATCAACCTGGCCCCCGTGGTCGGCTGGGCTGGGGCTATGCTTCTCGGGGCTCACGCGGCCCAGCCCGAGCGCGATCTCGAGGAGGCGCGCACCGCCGCCACCAGCGGCGTCGAGCGCCAGTGGACGGTCGACGGCGTCGTGCGCGCGATCTTTCCGGAGCTCGGGTGATCGTGTCCTGACGCACGGCGACATCCCGGGCTACATGCCCGCGATGACCATGGGCCTCGCGTCGCGTCGCCGAAGATCCAGGAAGCCGTGGCCGTCGGCGACGCGGTACGATTCACCCTGTGAGGCATTCTGCCGAACCTGGCCGTCACCGCGATCGAGAAGGTCAAATGAGACGGCGTGTCGTCCTCGCCGGGCTGGCCGCCCCGCTGCCCTGGCCTGCCGTGGCTCTGGGGCACGCGGTCCTCGTGAAGTCCGTCCCCGCCCAGCGAGCCGCGCTCGTCGAGCCGCCGCCCCGGGTCGAGCCCTGGTTCAACGAGCGGCTCGAGCCGGCGTATCCTGAAGGCCCCGTGACCAACGAGCGCCGGGACGCAGGTCGATCTGCGTGGGACGGTCGCGAGTGTCGGCGCGAGATCCCTGGCGGCTCGCGGGTCGCCGCCGGCGCTGGCGCCGGGTCGCTACACCGTGAGCTTTCCATGCTGTGCTCCTTGGTCGACGGCCACGTGGTCGTGAGTCGAAGCTGAGCTTCACGGTGAAGGACCGGCGATAAAAGCTGGCGGCAATCCAGCGCGCGTCGTGCTGTTGTAAACGGCCGCGTCGACGCGCCGCGTTCTGCCCCGCTGCTGGCGAGTCGTCGCGCTTCTCCTCCTCGCCGGCGCGAGCCTGCCGCACACGCACGCCGGCACCGAGCCCCGGGGCTCTGGAACGCTGACCATGACCCGACGTCGATGGCGGCGTTCGGGACCCACGCGTGCCAGCTCGATGCGATGCCGGTCCTGGGACCGCGCGTCGTCGTCGCGGCGATGATCTCGCTGGCCGCCGGCGCGTCGTCGCCGCCGCTCCGCGCCGGCTCTCCGACTCTCGCGCGCCAGCTCCCGCTTCTAGCGCTCCTCCACTCGTCAGCCCGGCTTCCGTCCTCGAGCTTCGAGGCTCGCCCGCGGGCCACGTCGCGGGAAACGGTCGACGAACCGAATTCACTGGAGGACCGGAACGCGCGCACGGGTGTTGATCGTCATCTCGACGCTCTGCACGGCGGTGGCGCCCGCCGCAGTCGCTCGCGGCGCAGGACGCGGCGGGAGTCATGCGAAGGCAGATCGAGCAGCTGCAGAAAGAGCTGCAGTCGACCGTCACCGAGCGGCTGACGATTTGGCCCGAGGCCCAACCACCACCGACGACCGCGCCGGCCGCGCCGCTGTGCCTCGCCGCTGGCCGCTGCGCGCCACCGCCCGCGGCCGCGCCCCATCGGCGTTGGACCTGGTGCGACCGCGCGAGCCCTACGCCCTGTACCAGCAGCGCGGCTCGGGTCAGCTCCTGTTCGACGTCGGGACCTCACCGGCGACTTCGTCGGCAACTTCACGCAGCGCGAACGATCAGAAAGCTCATGGCGGCACCTTCGCCGGCCAGGAGAACCGCTTCTTCCCGTCGCGAGGTCGAGTCTCGCTCGTTCGGCCAGATCGATCCCTACGCCTCGCGCGCGTGGTTCGCATCGAGGCGGGCGAAGAAACGCCCGAGGCCGAGACCACGCGTGTCGCCTCGCCGAGGCCAACGTCACGTTGCTGACCCTGCCGCTACGGCACCCAGGCGAAGTTCGGGCAGATGCGCAATCGCTACGGCTACTCGAACGAGATTCACGAGCACGACCTGCCGTGGGTCGATCGGCCCGAACGTCTACTGCGCAACTTCTTCGGCCCCGGAAGGGCTCGTGAAAAGGGCAGCGGATGGACGTTCGTCCCGGACCTGCCCTTCTACGTCGAGGCGCTCGCCGGCATCTTCAACGGCGACAACGAGACCGCGTTCGGCCGCGGCTCGTTCAGAATCCGCTCTACACGCGGCCGGGTCGCGCACGTTTCTTCGAGCTCGACGGACGCCAACGCCCCGCAGCTCGGCATCGTCGGTCGCCAGCTGGGACTCAGCGAGGACAAGCTCCGACCACGATCCTCGGCTGGGAGGCGTACAAGTACCGGCCGACGGCTGGCTCCATCCGCTCCTCACGGTGACGGGCGAGGGCGCTCTACTCGATGCGCACGGTATCCGTCGGGTCGACGACGACTAGACGGTCGTCGTCGATCGCTGTCGACGAAGCGCTCACGCAACCACTCCGGCTGGTACGCCGGGCGTCGAAGGTGCAGCCGTTCCGGTCGCTGGGCCGGCCGGGTTTCGCTTCATGACTGGTCGCAGTACCCGACGCGATCCGGGATGGGAGTGCGCGCGATCGAGCCGTATCATCTCGTTCTGGCCGTCGGAGTTCCTCGCGCTTCCGGCTCGGCGTACAAGCACACCGACCGAGCGCAGCCCGCAGACTCGCCGATGCCTTCAACCTGAACGGCGGCAGCGCACGCAACGTGGACGAGGTGTTCATCCGGGGCACCGTTCATCCTGGGCGCCATCCGGCGCACCCGTTCTAGGAGGAGACGATGCCATGCGTCGTCACGATCCTGCTGCGTCCTGAGTCGCGCTGTTCGCCTCGCTGCCCCAGCGCGCCGGCGTGCGGCCGACAAGATCCGTGTGGTCGCGACGATTCCCTGATCTCAAGCGCTCGCCGAGGAGGTGGGCGGCAAGCTCGTCGACGTCGAGAGCCGCTGGCCCGCGGCAACCAGAACGCCCACGAGCTCGAGCTCCGGCCGAGCCTCATGCTGAAGCTCCGCCGCGCCGACATCCTCCTCGAGAACGGCCTCGGAGCTCGACACGTGGGCCGACGTGGTCGTCCAAGGCGCGAACAATCCCAACATCGTCCGCGGCGCGCCCGGCCGCATCGACGTGTCGCGCGGCATCCAGGTGCTCGAGGTGCCGTCGACGCGGGTCGATCGTTCGATGGGCGACGTCCATCCCCTGGGCAACCCGCACTACTCGCTCGATCCGGGATGGCCCCGGTCATCACCCAGAACATCGTCGACGCCTTCGCCCGCTTCGCGCCCGATCGCCGTAGCCGAGTTCGAGCGAAACCGGCAGGCGTTCCTCGCACGGCTCGACGAGGCGATGGCCCGGCGTGGACACGCACGATGGAGCCTCTCAAGGGCGCGAAGGTCGTCGTCTATCACCCGCAGTGGATCTACCTCCTGACGCGGTTCGGGCTCAGCCAGGCGGGCGACGCTCGAGGATCGGCCGGGGATCCCGGCGACGCCGTCCCATCTGACACAGATCATCCGCCAGATGAAGGACGAGCGGATCAAGGTGATCATCGTCGAGCCCTGGAACGACTGAAGCTCGCGACTCGCGTGGCCGATGAGGCCGGCGCCAAGGCCGTCGTCCTGGCATCGATGGTCGGCGGCGTCAAGGGCGCCGACTCCTACATCGAGGCCATCGACCACAACGTGAACGGTGCTCGCTCAGGCGCGCTTCGCTAGGTGCTCTCCGATCTCCTCGCGCTCCTGTGGGCGCCGTTCCTGATGTGTCTCGTTCTCACCGGCATCCACGCCTATCTGGGCGTTCACGTGCTCGCGCGCGAGGTCGTCTTCGTCGACATCGCGCTCGCCCAGATCGCCGCGCTCGGCGCGACCGCGGCGTTTCTCTTCGGCCACGAGCTTCACACCTGGGAGTCGTACGCCGCCGGCCTCTTCGCGACGGTGATCGGCGCGCTCGTGCTGTCCCTCACCCGCAGCCGTGAGCGGCGCGTTCGCAGGAGGCCGTGATCGGCGTCGTCTACGCGGCGTCGGCGGCCGGCGCCGTCGCTGCTGTCCGATCGCGCCGCGCACGGCGTCGAGCACATCAGGACGATGCTGGTCGGCTCGCTCCTGACCGTCGGCGGCGGCGACGTGGTCAAGGTCGCGATCCTCTACGGCCTGATCGGCGTGCTCCACTGGTTTTGCCGCCGCCCGTTCTTCCCTGATCTCCAGCGATCCCCGGCGCGCGTATGCCGAGGGATGGCAGGTGCGGCTCTGGGATTTCGTCTTCTACGCGTCGTTCGGCGTCGTCGTGACCAGCTCGGTGCGCATCGCCGGTGTGCTGCTGGTGTTCTCCTACCTCATCGTCCCGGCGCTGGCCGCGACCCTCGTCGGCGGCTCGATCGCCACGCGGCTGCTCGTCGGCTGGGCGTTCGGCGCCGTGGTGAGCGTGCTCGGCGTCACGGCCTCGGCCGCGTCTCGACCTGCCGACGGGGCGCCACGATCGTCTGCGTCTTCGGCGTGAGCCTGGTCGTGCTCTGGGCGGTCGCGGGCCAGATCCGGCGCGGCTGATACACTCGGGCGACGTGACGACTCGCCCGTGTGCTCGAGCCATCGTCCTGCTCGCCACGCTCCTGGCCGGCTGCGCCAGCGCTCAGTCGCGTGCGGCCGAGACCGCCGCGCTCGCCGGGACGTGGCGGCGGCCGGATGTCGAGCCCGATGGGCAACGCGCCGATCATCCTGACGATCGCCGAGGACGGCACTTTTCAGGGGCTCCTCTTCGTCGAGCCGAAGTACAAGGAGATCAGAGGCGCGATCAGCGTGCTCAGCCCCGGCAACATCAGATACGAGGGCAACGACGGCAACGGGCGGGTCACGCTCCACGAGGAGCGCGGCCAGCGGCGTGCTGCGATTCGTCCGCGACGGTGGTGGCGGTGGCGCCGAGCTCACTCCGTCGAAATAACGCCTGCCGGATCCTGCTTGCCAGCGCCGGCTGCTTCCTCGCGCTGGCGCCTCGCCGTGCTGCTGGTCGATCCGTTCCCGGGCGATGCGTGGGCGCGGCTCTGGGTGCTGGGCTTCGGCTCGCCGGGAGTGGTTCAGGTCGCGCGGCTGATCAACCACCTCGGTAGCTGGCAGGTGCTCCTGCCCCTGACCTTGGGGCTGTTCGTCGCGTTTCCGAGGGCGCGACGACGCTGGTGGATCTGGCTCGGGCTGATGATCGAGCAATACGTAA